>Ga0206677_10000340_pt1 | contig 43977 bp, 42 predicted proteins | sample M130m12015metaG_FD_155475 | JGI IMG/M metagenome (GOLD analysis project Ga0206677, IMG submission 155475) | Ammonia-oxidizing marine archaeal communities from Monterey Bay, California, United States - M1 30m 12015 | ecosystem: Environmental > Aquatic > Marine > Intertidal zone | place: USA...
ATTAAAAGATCACACTCATTGGTTAGTACATTTGGTCCATAATTCCCATGCATTCCCAACATGCCTACGTTTAGTGGATGGTCGGTTGCTAACGCCGATAAACCAAGAATGGTCCATGCAGATGGAATTCCAGTTTTTTCAATTAGCTCCTTAAATTCTTCTTCTGCATTTGCTAGTATTACCCCTTGACCAAATAAGATAAAAGGCTTTTTGGCTTTGTTAATAAGTCCACAAGCATCGGTAATAGAATTATCTGATGTTTCAGGTTTTGGATTATAACTTCTTAATTTTTTATGTTTTTTATATAAAAATTCTGTCAATTCAAACTGTGCATCTTTAGTGATGTCAATTAAAACTGGTCCTGGTCTTCCAGATCTTGCTATGTAAAATGCTTTAGAAAATATGGTAGATATTTCAGAAGCTTTGGTAATTTGATAGTTCCATTTGGTAATGGGAGTAGTAATACCAATAATATCGGTCTCTTGAAAGGCGTCAGAACCCAACAAATTGGAAGCAACCTGACCGGTAATACAAACCATGGGAGTTGAATCAATTTGAGCATCTGCAATTCCGGTAACTAAATTGGTTGCCCCTGGTCCAGAAGTGGCTATGACAACTCCTACCTTGCCAGAAGACCTTGAGTATCCCTGCGCTGCATGGGTTGCTCCTTGTTCGTGCCTTACAAGAACATGATTAATTTTATCTTGAAAGTTGTATAAAGAGTCATAAAATGGCATTATTGCACCACCTGGATAACCGTATATCAAGTCAACATTTTCTTCTAATAAGCATTTTATAATCGCTTCAGATCCTGAAATTTTCATATTTAAATATTATCTGTTATACATCCAAGGGATGCTGATGAAACACATTTTGCATACTTGTAAAGACTACCCCTACTTACTTTCAAGCTAGGTTTAACCCATTTGGATTTACGTTCCTTTAAAGTATCCTCATTTACTTCTAGAGTAATTGTATTTTTAATAGCATCAATGGTAATAGCATCTCCGTTTTCAATAAGAGCTATTGCTCCACCTTTTTGAGCTTCAGGAGAAATATGTCCTACTACAAATCCATGGGTACCCCCAGAAAACCTTCCGTCTGTAATAAGAGCAACATCTTTTGACAAACCAGCTCCTACAATTGCAGAAGTAGGCTTAAGCATCTCAGGCATTCCTGGTCCTCCCATTGGTCCTTCGTATCTTATTACCACCACATCTCCTTTTACTACTTGTCTATTTTTAATTCCTAGGTTGGCTTCTTCTTCGCTGTTGTAAACTCTAGCTTTTCCTTTAAAAATTAATCCTTCTTTTCCTGTAATTTTGGCTACAGCTCCATCTATTGCTAAATTTCCTTTGAGTATTCTTATGTGGCCACTTTCTTTAATAGGCTTTTCAATAGAGCTTATAATTTTTTGATCTTTAGTTAAATCTGGAAATTCTTCTAGGTTTTCCGAAAGACTTTTTCCAGTTACTGTAATACAGGACCCATCAATAAGTCCTTTTTCTATAAGATATTTTATTACGGCAGAAGTACCACCAACATCATGCAAATCTTCCATTAAATATTTTCCACTTGGTTTCAGATCTGCTAAAAATGGAGTTTTATCGCTTATTTTTTGAAAATCATCTAGTTTAAAATCAATTTTTGCAGTATGTGCAATTGCTAACAGATGAAGAACTGCATTGGTAGAACCACCCAAGGCAGTGATTAAAACCATTGCGTTTTCAAATGATTTTTTAGATATTATATCTAGAGGTTTTAAATCTAAATCGATAAGGTTTTTCATTGCACCACCAATTCTATTAATATCGTTTAATTTCTCTGAAGAAACTGCAGGAGTTGAAGAATTATTAGGAAGAGTAAATCCCATTACTTCTATGGCAGAGGCCATAGTATTTGCAGTATACATTCCTCCACAAGCACCAGCACCAGGGCAGGCATTTTTAATAATACAATCAAAGTCATTTTTCTTTAATTCTCCGGAGACATGTTCACCCCACGCTTCAAATGCAGAAACTATATCTAGTTTTTTTGATTTGTATTTTCCTGAGGCTATGGTTCCTCCATAAGATAAAATACTTGGTCGATTTAATCTTAGCATTGCCATCAATGCACCAGGCATATTTTTGTCGCATCCAACTACTGTTACCAACCCATCGTAGCTCAGACCTTCTACTACAGTTTCCATAGAATCTGCTATAACTTCTCTAGATGGTAAGGAATATCTCATTCCAGGTGTTCCCATAGAAATTCCATCGCTAACTCCAATGGTATTGAAAATTAAACCAGTTAAATCATTTTGACCGATATTTTCTTTAATTTCTGTAGACAAATCATTTAAGTGCATATTGCACGGATTTCCTTCGTATCCGGTACTGGCTATTCCAATGAATGGTTGATTTAGTTCTTTTTCCAAAAGACCAATTCCGTACAGCATTGCTTTTGCAGCAGGTTGGGATGGGTTGTTAGAAACAATATGACTGTATTTTTTCACTAGTTTTTATAATTATTTTCATGATTATTAATTGCTCTTCCAGAAGGATCATTTTTTCCTAAAAATGAAGCGTCCCACTCTAATGCTGCTTTACTACTACACGCAACAGATGGTTCAGAAGGAACAGACTTTGCTGCTGTGTCGGAGGGGAAAAGAGATTTAAAAATACTTCTGTAGTAAAATTCTTCTTTATTTAATGGAGGGTTTATTGGAAATTTTTCTTTGGTTTTTTTAAACAAATTATCACTTACTTTTTCATTTACCAATTCTTTCAGCTTGTCTATCCAATTATAACCAACTCCATCTGAAAATTGTTCTTTTTGTCTCCATACAATTTCATCGGGAAGAAGATCTTCAAATGCTTTTCTTAGAATCCATTTTTCCATTTTATCTTCAGAAATTATTTTATCACTTGGGTTTACAGACATAGCAACATCTAAAAATTCTTTGTCTAAAAATGGTACTCTCCCCTCAATTCCCCAGGCAGCAAGAGATTTATTGGCTCTTAGACAATCGTAGAGATGAAGTTTATTTAATTTTCTAACGGTTTCTTTATGAAATTCTTCTGCATTTGGAGCTTTGTGAAAATACAAATAACCTCCAAAAATTTCATCTGCTCCCTCTCCAGAAATCACCATTTTAATGCCCATAGATTTTATTACTCTAGCCATTAAATACATTGGGGTAGAAGCTCTTATAGTGGTAACATCGTAAGTCTCTAAATGGTAAATAACATCTTTAATAGCATCTAAACCTTCTTGAACAGTAAAAATAATTTCGTGATGAATAGTACCAATATATTCAGAGGCTTTTTTTGCTGCTAGTAAGTCCGGAGAATCTTTAAGCCCCACCGAAAATGAATGGAGAGAGGGCCACCATGCTTTTTTTTGGTCTTTGGTTTCGATTCTATTTTGACAATAGGTTTTGGCGATGGCAGTTGTAATTGAGGAATCCAATCCTCCAGAAAGTAAAACTCCGTAGGGGACATCAGACATTAATTGTCTTTTTACGGCTTTGGATAAACTTTCTCTAATGTGTGAAATATTGGTAGAGTTTTTTTTTACATTCTCATATTTTTCCCAGTTTCTCAAGTACCATTTGGTTAATTTTCCATCTTCACTAGAAAGATAATGACCAGGTGGAAATAATTTTATTTCCTTACAAAAGCCTTCCAAAGCTTTCAGTTCCGATGCTACAAAAAAGTTATCTTCTTTATCCCAACCCATATATAGTGGTATTATTCCCATATGGTCTCTAGCTATTAAATAAAAATCTTTTTTCTCATCGTAAAGAGCAAATGAAAATATTCCATTCAAATCTTCAAAAAAGTCGCTTCCTTTTTTATTGTAAAGTGCTAAAATCACTTCACAATCAGAGTTGGTTAAAAACTCATAATTGCTCTTTAGGTTTGACTTAATTTCTTGATGGTTATAGATTTCACCATTAGCGGCGAGTATTAAATTTTTGTCTTTAGAGTACAGTGGTTGCTTTCCAGATTTAGGATCTACAATAGAAAGTCTTTCGTGGGCTAAAATGGCATTTTTAGAAGAGTAAATTCCTGACCAATCTGGACCTCTGTGTCTTATTTTACCAGACATTTCTAGTACCTGGTTTCTAATTTTCTCGGGTTGACTTAAGCCAAAAGCAGCTACAATTCCACACATAATTTAGTTGTATAACTCTCCGTGCTGAGAGGCATCTAGTCCTCTTTCTTCTTGGTCCTCACGTACTCTTAGTGGAATTACTAAATCTACTAATTTGAATAATAAATAACTCATTAACAAGGTGAAAACAACCGTAATTACTATGGTAATAATATGGTACATAAAAGTAGTTGTTTCACCATATATTAGACCAACTTCATTGGCAAATACTGCAGTTAAAATCATACCAACAATTCCACCAATTCCATGGGTTGCAAAAACATCTAAAGTATCGTCTACCTTACTTTTCTTATTGATTTTTACAGCAATGTTACTTATTATAGCAGCTATGAATCCAATAAATATACTCTGGCCAAGGGTAACAAAACCAGCAGCGGGTGTGATAGCTACCAAACCAACTATTGCCCCAATACATGCTCCAATAGAACTCATTTTTCTATTAGAAAAGCGATCGTAAAAAATCCAAGTTATCATACTTGTTGCAGAAGCTAGACTTGTATTTGCAAAAGCAACAACTGCATCGAAGTTGGCTCCCAGTGCCGATCCAGCGTTAAATCCAAACCAACCAAACCAAAGCATTCCAGTACCTAAAATTACAAATGGAATGTTGGCAGGTTTTTCAATTATTTTCTTTCTCTGACCAAGAAAAATTGCACCTATAAAAGCAGCCAGTCCTGCTGACATATGAACAACGGTTCCTCCTGCAAAGTCTAGTACACCCCAGCTTCGAAATAAACCGTCTGGATGCCAGGTCATATGCGCTAGTGGAGAGTAAATAAAAATAGTGAATAGCAACATAAACAAAATGTAGCTTCTAAATCTTATTCTTTCTGCAAAACTTCCAGAGATGATTGCTGGTGTAATAATTGCAAATTTTAATTGAAATAAGGCAAATAATAAAAATGGAATAGTAGAGCTAAAATCGATATTGGGATTTAATGTTACATTTTTAAAGTTCATGTAAGTAAATGGATTTCCAATAATGCCGTATAAACTGTCTCCGAAAGCCAAGCTAAAGCCAATAAATACCCATACTACACTTACCACACCAAGGGCAACAAAACTTTGAAACATGGTAGAAATTATACTTTTAATATTTACCATTCCACCATAAAAGAAAGCCAATCCTGGGGTCATCAACAATACTAGAGCACAAGAAACAATCATCCAGGCAGTATCTCCACTATCAATTAGTAGAGTAGAGTCTGCAATGTAATCGTAGCTATTGTTTCCAATTAATATCACTAAAACAATTAACACTAGAACGATAAAATTTAATTTTCTACCAAATTCTTTAAACATACTATTTTACAATTTTGTATCCGTTGGTTTTTAAATAACCTATAAAATCAGAATAATTTTCTTTATTTATCTCTTCTTTTGATTTGAAATAAGAGTCGAAAATTTTAGAGGAATAATCTTTTTTTTCCAATTCAGCTACTTCATAGTGGCTGTCTTTGGTTTGTCGGTACATGTTAAGGGTTCTATTTTTAGGCATAAAAATTTATTTAATACTAAAATAGTGTAAATTTAACACTAAGCAAACTTTGATTAAAAAAATATTTAAACAATTGTATTTATACTCTTATAAATGAGGGTGATAGGGGAATAAATAGAAAAAAATCCGCAACCTATCTATTGAAAAGTTACGGATGTTAGGTGTAGAGAGGAAGGGATTCGAACCCTCGTAACACTTTTGGTGTTAACACGCTTTCCAAGCGTGCGCCTTAAGCCACTCGGCCACCTCTCTATTAATTTTGCACAAATATATAGTTCTTAGGAGATTTGTGTAAAATATTATGATAATTATTTTGAAGATTCTTTTTTAATCCTTTCATTTGCAGACCTTATGTTTCGGGGTGTAGCGTAGCCCGGTTATCGCGCCTCGTTTGGGACGAGGAGGTCGCAAGTTCGAATCTTGCCACCCCGACCGAAATAAATTAGCTCATTCTAGGATGGGCTTTTTTTTTGCTTTGTTGGATTTGAATAATCTATTTTAATAACTTCTATTTTCCATAACTTTTTATTAATTTAATCTCCTAATCCTATTTTAACGATGAAAAATCTACTATTTCTATTTTTACTGTCCTTTTCTTTTATGGTCAAAGGGCAAAAAATATTTTCTGTTAAGTACGAAAGCAGGGCAGATGTAAAAGTATTTGTGGTAGACTATGAAAGTAGAGCAGATTTGTTGGTCTATAAAGTGAAATATCAGAGTATGGTAGATAAAAACGAAGGCAAATGGTTTTTTGTAGATTATGAATCTTTAGCAGACAAAAAAATATTTTTTGTGGATTATGAGTCTCGTGCAGATCTTAAAATATTCTTTGTGGATTATGAGTCTAGAGCAGGCTGGAGAGAGAATTCTAAGAAGCATTTACTTTATTAATGGCTAAAAAAAATATTCCCAAATTGGGACTTTCTCAACAAGAGTTATTTCATGAAATGGATAACTCTATGCATTCAGACATGGACTGGAAATCTGGTAAAACATTTGGTGCAGTTTATTATCCAGGAGAAGAATTTTCAAAAGTTATATCCAAAGCGTACGTAAGATTCATGCATGAAAATGCATTTGACCCACAGCTATTTAGTAGTATTCTTACTATGGAAAATGAAGTAGTAGAACAAACGGCGTCTTTGTTCTCTCACGAAAAAGATAATTTATTTGGCAATTTAACTAGTGGTGGAACGGAAAGCATATTCTTGTCTATCTTATCTGCTAGGAACTGGGCCAAAAATAATAAGGGAATAGATAAACCAGAAGTTGTTCTTTCTTCTAGTGCCCATCCTGCATTTTTAAAAGCAATGCATTTTTTAAATGTAAAAGCAGTAGTAATTCCTACCAAAAAAGACTTTTCTTTTGACTTAGATTCTTTTGAAAAAGCAATAAACGCTAATACTATTTTACTAATTGGTTCTGCACCCAATTATCCAACGGGAATGATGGATCCAATAGAATCTCTTTCCAAGTTGGCAGTAGATAATGGTTTGCTTTTGCATGTAGATGCTTGCATAGGTGGTTTTTTATTGGCTTACCTAAAAAAAATAGGTAAGTATATTCCGTTATTTGATTTTAAGCTAAGTGGAGTAACTTCTCTGTCTGTGGATTTGCATAAGTATGCATATGCGCCAAAAGGATCTTCTGTTTTATTATATAGAAAGGAAGAACTTAGAAAAGAACAATTTAGTGTTTATCCAAATTGGGAAGGTGGTATTTACGGTTCTACTACTTTTTTGGGGACCAAGCCTGGGGGAATTGTTGCCTCTACATGGATGGCTCTCAACCATATTGGAGAAGACGGTTATGTGAAGCTTACCCATAAAACAATGGATGCTACCAAAGTTATAAGCGATTATATTCAAAACAGCAAAGACTTAAGTTTAATAGGAACTCCTATTATGAGTTTATTGGCTTTTAATAGTGAAAAGCACGATATATACCATATTGCAGATCTATTAAGTGAAAAAGGCTGGTATATAGGAAGGCTTCAAAACCCACCTGGAATACATTTGGTAGTTTCCCAAATTCATGCAGATGGAGCAGCTGAGGAATTGGTAGAGGATATGGAGGAGATATTAGAAAAATTAAATACTTCTAAAATTAAAAACAAGTTGTCTAAAGTTGGCGATAATTTATCTGTAAATGCTGTGAAGTCGCTAGGCTACAAGAGCCTAAAAAAAGCAGTGGTAGCTTCTACTGGTAGTAAGAATTCCAAAAAAAGGTTGATTTATGATTTAAAGAGCAGTCTCGATTTAGATCAAAGCAACGATTTGTTTAAGTCTATCTTAAACCGTTTCTACCAATAACTTTTTAAAGAGCATAATGCTTTCTATGTGGGAAGTATGTGGAAACTGATCTACTAGAGAGAATTTTTGTAATTCGTAGCCCATTTCGTGGAGCGTTGTTAAGTCTCTTGCTTGAGTACCGGGGTTGCAGCTCACATAAACTATCACCTTTGCATTTAGTCTAATTACTTTTCTTAAGGTTTTAGGTGCTATTCCAGCTCTTGGAGGGTCAATGACTATAGAATGTATTTTATTTTGGTATTCGGGATTGTTTAAGAGGAACTTACCTACGTCTGCACAAATAAAAGTAAGTTCGGACAAATTGTTTTTTTGACTGTTTTCTAAAACATTTTTTTTGGCATTTTCAATCGAGGAAGCAACAATATCTACACCTACTACTTTGTTATTGGTATGTTTTGCAATGAGTTGTCCAATGGTACCAGTACCACAAAACAAATCCATTATTATTTGGTCTTTGGGTATGTCAGATTCTAGTAGATAGTCTATTACTTTTTGGTATAATTTTTCTGCACATAAGGGATTGGTTTGAAAAAAGCTTTGCATACTAATTTCAAAATTTAGTCCATTGATGGTTTCTTCTATGGTAGAATTTCCTGTAATAAGTTTACTGGAACCTTTGTCGAGTTTCTCTCTGTCGGCTACATCGTCGTTGGTGGTGTGGATTAGTCCTGCCAAACGCTCTCCAAGAATTTCTTTAAGATAGTTTCCAAAAGCAGGAAGGTCAAATTTGTTTAGGGATTTGGAAGAAGTTACTAAGTTGAATAAAAGCTGGTTGTTGGAAAAGCTTTTTCTAACTACCAAATGCCTAAAAAAACCTTCTTTTTTTGGTGGGTGCCAAACAGGCAATCCAGTCTGGTAGAGATGGTTTCTTATTAGAAATAGTTTAGTATCTAGTTCTTGGTCAAAAAGGCCAGAATCGGCATCTAGATTTTCCACCATCCACCAGGTACCTTTTCTTTTAAAGCCAAGGTTAAATACATCGTCTTCTACCACTTGTTTTTCTAGGTTATAGCCAATGGAAGAAAAAGAATATTCCATTTTATTTCTGTAATGGTAATTAGATGGGGAAGAAATCCACTGATCGAAGAGAGAATCTATGTCTTTAATTTTTCCAATTTTAGTAAAAACTTCTTTGGTTACTTGAAGCTTCATCTTTTTTTGTTCTTCTATTGGAAGATTTATGTAGGGCGATCCTGAAATAGGTTGGAATTTGGTAGTTTTTTCTAGCGGAGAATGTTGGATTATTTCGGTAATAGTCCCTTCGGCATAGTTGGGTTTTTTCTTGGTGATTTTTACGTTTGCTATTTGGCCTTTTATCCCGTGTTGTACAAAAACAATATAGTCTCTATCTTCTATATTTAGTTTGGCAATTCCTTTTCCTACAAAAGCATAATCTACTATTTCAAGTTTTATAATTTCTCCTTTTTTTATCATTTAATTAAAATTATATTTGAATAAATAACTTAAATTTTGAATATGACTTCTAAGACAAACTTCCACAAATTTCTCACAATATTAACAACTTTGGCCTTAACTTATTCTTTGAATGTAATCTATTCTCAAGATTTAAGTAGTTATGTAAGATTGTCTGGGGAGATTACCAATCCAAATAGCGATAAGATTACTATTAGAGGCAATGGATATATAAAAGTAATCGATGTAAATACCAATGGTACTTTTGACGATACATTGGTTATAAAAGAAGGAAACTTTACTTTCTATGATACTAAGGAAAGCACTGCTATGTATTTGGCTCCGGGATACCGTCTTGATATTTCTTTGGATGGAAAGGAGTTTGACGAGACTTTAAAGTATAGTGGAATAGGAGAGAAACCAAATAATTTTAATGCCAGTTACTTTTTATTCAATGAAAAGAACGCAATAGACTCTGAAACTTATAAAAAGATAAAGAATCAAGAGTATTTCGATTATGAATTAAAAACGAATGCTTCTTTAATGAAATTGCTCAACGAGTCTGAGATAGAAAACGAGCAATTTCTAGAGAGTCAAGCAGACAAGTTTCGTTTTCAGATGCTAAATAATCTAATTACCAAGTTGGGAGAAGATTATTTTGCTGGAAAAACAAAGGGTATTATTACCCAATATTTGGACAGCGAAATAGACAAAATAGATTTTAAGGATTCTGTGATGTTTGCTTCTAATAATGATTATAGATATTTCTTAAGTTCTTATTTTGTGGCTGGCCTTACTAGTGGAGACTTAAAGACCTTGGAACTATATAATGAAGAGTTATTGGAGATGCAAAAAAAATCTATTGTAACTACTTTAAAAAGAGGCATTTCTTTTTATAATATGGAAAAGCTAGATATATATTACCAAACTTATGTAAAGTTAGCTTCTAATGACAAGGGCATAAATAGAATTAAGGAAAAATACGATAGAATAAAAACTCTTAAAAAGGGAAGTCCTTCTCCATCGTTTAACTATCCAGATAGTAGTGGAAAGAATATCTCCTTAGAATCGTTGAAGGGACAATTGGTGTATGTAGATGTATGGGCTACTTGGTGCGGTCCTTGTAAGGCGCAGATACCATTTTTAAAGCAGTTGGAAGAGAAGTATAGAGAAGAAGACATTGCCTTTGTAAGTTTGTCTATAGACCAGCTTAAAAACATCTCCAAGTGGAAGGATATGATTGTTGATAAAGAGTTAGAGGGAATACAAATAATTGCAGACAAGGCATGGCGATCCAAGTTTGTTACCGATTATGTGATAGAGGGTATTCCAAGATTTATTCTAATAGACAAAGACGGCAATTTAATGGATCCTATGTCGCCAAGACCAGCTATTTATGTGGATGGGGAGATGCAACTCAATGAAGAGATTCAAAAAATATTTGACGAGAATATTTAGTTCAATAATTAGTTTTCTAGGTCTTTAAATAGATCTTTAAATTCCGACCAAAATACATCTAAGTTTAGAAGGTGTTTTTCAAAAAACTGAAAAGTCTCTGCCCAGGTATCTTTGTTGTAGAGGCTTACTTCATGTAGGGTGGTGGTAATTCTAGCACATTTCTTGCCGTATTCATTTTCTTGTTCTCTATTCCAGTGCCAATCTTGGCCAAGGGTATTTTTAAAAACTGTTTTCAGTTCTAGAAACTGATCGTAAAACAGATTTCTTAGGCTTTGGTCTTGGTGTTGCAGGTCTATGTATACCTCGGCATATTTGGTTTCTAGAGAAATTCTAAAATAAATGTCTTTTACTTGGGTTGGATAATTTAGCCATTTTATTTTGCCAGTAGAGGCATTGTTTTTAGACATATACTTGCCAAAGCTGGTGTAAAAAAGTGTTTTTATCTCTCGTTTGTGTTCCTTGCTGTACATTATTTTATAAATATTTTATTTCTTTTTTAACAATTGCTCTTTTATTGGCACATATTGATATATTTGTTTCTTATTTATAATCATTCTTAATAAGGCTTGAAAAGAAATATTGTAATAGCAGACCACTCGGAACTTATTCTAAATGGGTTAAGGTCTATATTGCATCCACTGGTGGGAGAGAGCATAGTTACTTTTTCCAAATTTGCTCCTTTAAAAGAATATTTAAAAGTTACTAAAAATATATTATTGATTATAGACTATACTTCCAAGGGTTTTTCTTTGAATAAGGTAGTAGAGTTGAAAAACAAGTATCCAAAGATGTTGGTAATGGCACTTACTCCTTATACCAATGCGCAGACTATTGTTCAGGCGGTAGAGGCGGGGATAGAGAGCCATATAAAGAAAGAATGCTCGGTGCAGGAGATAAAAGATGCGTTTACTGCTACTAGTGGGGGTACTAAGTTTTTTTGTAACGATATAGTGGCTCAGATGAGAAAGGAAAATATAAATCCTAAGAATATTTCTTTTAAGTCACTGGATCCCAATCCGGTGAGTTTGAGCGATAGAGAGCTACAGATAATTCGGTTTATTGCTGAGGGCTACACCAATTCTCAGATTGCGGCCATTGTCTATTTAAGCAACCATACGGTAAATACGCATCGAAAAAACATCATGAAAAAATTGGGTGTTAATAATACTGCTGGTATTGTAATGTATGCGGTAAAGGAGCAAATGGTTACGCCCAACCAGTTCAGCTTCAAAAAATCTAATTTGGTTTAGGGTTTTTTTTATGCTTTCATCTGATATTCAAAAACATTCACAAAATCTATAAGAATAGTTCTTTAAATTATTTTTATTGATATTTCCCAAAATAGTGGGGACCTCCATCTGCGCAGATGCCGTATATCCCAAAAGAAGAAAGAGTACAATGGTACTAAAAACAGATATTTTAAATTTATTTTTCATCATGGTAATACTAATTTTTTCTTAATAAAATTCTAGATTAAATTGATTGTTATTCTCTAGTCTTTTTAATTTGCTTTTGTCTCTTTTGGGGATATTAATAAGTATTATTTCTCCAGTTTTACAATGGCAAGCAAGACATAACTCAGCTTTCGAAGAATCAAATTCTGAAGAAATATAATTTACCGCTATATTTTCTGCCATTAGGTAATCGTAAATCCCTTGATGATAGGCTTCTGTAGTAAATGTATCTAGATTTATTTGACTGTCCCATGGGTTGGAACACCCTGTTAAATCCCAGCGCATAGTTACAGCTTCGTCTTTATTGCATGCAGCAACCATTACACCAGCTATAAATAAATATATAAATAATTTTACTTGTTTCATTTATTGTTTTTAATCTATAACGATAGTATTTTAATAATAGGGTGGGGTATTGATTTGAAAGGCTTAGATAAAATATTTATTTACCCATTCCAGGAAATACGTTGAAGGCAGTACTCTTCATTTCGTTTTCATTTACATGGTCTGCATCTTCAATAGCTTTGTTAAACCCTTCAATCATAGACTCTATTAATTCTTCCTTCTCCATATTTTCAAAAACTTCTTCATCTATAAAAAGTTCTTTCAACTTTCTATTTCCATCTAGTACAAACCTTACCTTACCATCCAGTGCATCGCCCTTCACATATATGTTTTCCAGTCTTTTTTTAGAATCTTCTACCGCGCCTTTCATGTCCTGCAACTTGGACATCATGTCTTTCATATTTTGATTTCCAAACATTATTCTTTCTTATTGTTGTTATTTATTTTACTATTTCTTTCCTTCTTCTCTCTATAATCTTGCATGTTCCACTTATAGAGTTTGTAGCCAATGGTAATACCACCAATAAAAATTGCAGCTACAAAAAATGTGATAAAAAAATCTCCTGGACTCATCTAAAAAATATTTTCTTTCAATAGCATTTCTAACTTTATTCCTCGAGAACCTTTGAGCAGTACCAAACTGTTTTCCAAACCATTTTGTTTTAAAAACGGTATTAATTCCAAAGTATCTTTAAAGGTAGTAAATCCACTATTGGTTTTTTGATAGCACGTACCAACCAAAATGGCCTTTAAAGACGTATTCTCTAAATAATCTACTATCGCCTGATGCTCCACTTCAGAAGCAGAACCAAGCTCCAGCATGTCTCCTAAAATTACTAATTTTTGAGAACTTTCTATTTGGTTAAAACTTATTAGCGATTCCATGGTGGAAGTAGGATTGGCATTGTAACAATCTGCTATAACCGTATTTTTAGATGTTGTTACCAACTGAGAGCGGTTGTTGGTAGGTAAATAGTTTGCAATAGACTGTTCGATATTCTCTTTAGACACCTTAAATATCTTTCCCACACAAGCAGCCGCTAGAATATTGTTTTGATTGTATGCACCAAGCAAATTTGTTTTTACCATATTAGGAGCATTTTCTTCTAAAGATAGCTCCATTTCTAAAGAAGGAGTCTGTCTTACGACTTTTCCTATTACATCTGCCTCAAAAGATCCGTAAGTAAACTTTTCTATATCTTCTCCTACATAGTTTATAAGTAATTCATCTTCGTTATTTACTATAACTGCACCCTTATTTTCAATAATAAAATCGTACAATTCAAATTTTGTTTTCTTAATAGTCTCCACATCTCCAAACCCTTCCAAATGCGCTTTTCCAATATTGGTAATAATTCCATAATTGGGAAGTGCTATTTCCACCAGCTCTTTAATATCTCCAATCTTACTAGCGCCCATTTCTATTACCGCTATTTCATGCTCCTTATTTAGTTGAAGAATTGTTAGTGGAACCCCAATATGATTGTTGAGATTGCCTTCTGTAATAAGAATATTGTATTGGCTAGTTAAAACTGCTCCCAATAATTCTTTGGTAGTAGTCTTTCCATTAGTACCCGTAATAGCAACTACTGGAATATTTATCTTCTCTCTATGAAATCTAGCCAGACTTTGTAAAGTCTCTAGCACATTTTCTACCAAGAATGTCTTTCCTTCAATAAAATATTCTTTTTCGTCTATAACTGCATATTTGGCACCGAGCTCTAATGCCTTTTCTGCAAATTTATTGCCGTTAAAATTAGGTCCTTTTAAAGCGAAAAATAGATCGTTTTTAGCAATGTTTCTCGTGTCAGTTGTTACCTTTTGATCGCAACTTAAAAAAGCATTGTAAACTTGTTCTAACATTATTCTCCAAATCTATCCATTACCGCAGTAGTAACTCCAGTAGATGAAAATCCTCCATCGTGAAATAGATTTTGCATGGTTACATATTTAGTCAAATCACTAAACATAGAAATACAGTAATTGGCACAGTCTAAAGAACCTGCATTTCCCAAAGGACTCATGTTCTCACTAAAATCTATAAACTTATCAAATCCACTCACTCCACTACCAGCCGTAGTAACAGTAGGAGACTGAGAAATGGTATTAACTCTTACTTTTTTTGAAGTTCCGTAATGGTAACCAAAGCTTCTTGTAATAGACTCTAATAGAGATTTTGCATCTGCCATATCGTTGTAGTCTGGGAATATTCTTTGTGCAGCTATATAGGTAAGGGCAACCACAGATCCCCATTCGTTGATAGCATCTGTCTCAGAAGCTACTTTTAAAACTTTATGCAAAGACATAGCAGAAACATCTAAAGTCTTTTTATACCATTCGTAATTTAAGTCTGTATAGTCCTTTTTCTTTCTTACGTTGGGAGACATACCAATAGAATGTAGAATAAAATCAATTTTTCCCCCCAAAATTTCCTGAGACTGACTAAATAAATTTTTAAGATCGTCCACAGAAGTAGCATCTGCCGGTATGATCTGCGAATTTGTTTTTTCTGCCAAGTCGTTCATAGCACCCATTCTCATAGCTATTGGTGCATTGGTAAGGGTAAATGTGGCACCTTCCTCATGTGCTCTTTCTGCAACTTTCCATGCAATAGACATATCGTTTAAAGCTCCGAAAATGATTCCTTTTTTTCCTTTTAGTAAATTATGAGACATATATATATTTGTTTTTATTCAAATATAGAAATATACATTAATAAATTTTCCTACATCTTTGAAATACTGTAGTTTAGATATTCACAATGGTTAAGAATTATTATAAAACTTTAGGTCTTTCTTCTTCCGCTACTAAAGCTGAAATAAAGGTTGCTTATCGAAAGTTAGCTAAAAAATACCATCCCGATAAAAATAAATCTAAACATGCCAGCCAATTATTTATAGAAGTAAATGAGGCATATGCCTACCTTTCCAATGAAACTTCTACTTTTCAACCTAAAAACATAGTAAAAACACCTCCAAGAAAAAGATCTAAATATTCCGAAGACGAACTTAAAAAAAGAATGGAATGGGCTAGAAAATATGCGCAGTATAAAAAAGTTAAAGAAGAGAGAGTGATGGAATTGGAATACTATAAAATTCACAATTCTAGCCGTAGAAAGATTATTACTTTGATAAATTGGGTAAGTCTTAGTTTTGCATTTTTAATTTTTATAGATTTTAAAATTCTTCCAACTAGCCCCATTTATGTAGAACTAATTACAAATTATATTGATACAAGTTCTGACAAATTTGTTTTAAAATTTAAGGATATAGACAACAATGATTTTAATTTTGCTGTATCACTAGACGATATTAAGTACATCAATGCTGCAAAAATAAATGGCTACTCTACTCAAAAAAGCATGATTTTAAGACAAAATACCAATATGCTATTAAATATTGACAATGATATAATTTCTATTGAAAATCACTTTTGTGTTTACAAGGTTTTTTATTTCTATTTCACCATTCTTCTGTTGCCATTAATCACAATTTTTTCCAAAGGACCCAATACGGTACATATACTGTCTAGTTATGTCATCTCTAGTGTTGCTACCATAGGTATAATCTTTCTTTTTCTTACCCTTGTATTATGAAATATATTTTCTTATTTATTTCCTTGATTTTTCTTTTTTCTTGCGATAATCAACCACCAAAGGATTACTATAACGAAAAATCATCCAACTCTGTTAAAATAGATACCAATTCCAATAAAGCAATTAATAAAGCACCTAAAAAAGTAATTAAAAAAAACAAGCTGTTAACCAACCAAAATGTAAAGCAAAAACTAACAGATTTTGGAATTAACAACAAGGAAGAAAAGATTTTAATTCGAACAGAATTTGGCGATATTAAGATAAGGCTCTACAAAAATACTCCATTACATCGTGCCAATTTTCTTTTATTGGCCAAAAGCAATTTTTTTGATTCAACAATTTTCTACAGAGTAATTAGGGATTTTATGATTCAAGGTGGAAATAGCGACAAAAACAACATGCTCCAAAAAATGGCTAAAATTGGATTGTATAGAGTACCACCAGAAATTAATTCAAAAAATATTCACAAACGAGGGGCGCTTGCTATGGCTGTTCAAGAACAGTATTATAAAGATCCTACCAAAATAAATTTATCTTCCAGTCCTTATAATTTTTATATTATCCAAAAAGGCCCATTATCAGACACCTACATGGACAAAATTGAGATTAAATACAATATAACTATTCCCCAAAGCAATCGGAAAATTTACCGAAAAATAGGAGGGAGCCCGCACCTAGATAATGAGTATACTGTTTTTGGAGAAGTTATTTCTGGACTTTCAGTGGTAGACAAAATCAGTAAGCAAATTACCAATGGTAAAAACCGTCCATTGAAAAATATTTATCTTTCTGTTGAGGTGCTGGACTAGATTGGTAACCTTGTTTTTTTGAAATGATTGTAACTTTTTTTTAATTTTACAGTTTAACTACTATAATAATTTAATGTTTTAAATGATTGCAAATTCTAAAAATAACAACCATTTAGAGACTCCTAAATCTTCTAAAATTGTGAATAGAAAGTTGGTTTTTTTTCTAACCTGTTCTATCGTTTTTGGTTCTCTATCCTTTGTTACTTATAAACCTGTAGAAGCTTCCAAAAATGATTATTCGGTTGCTATAGTTAATAATTCCAAAACAACCCTAGAAATAGTAAATAAACCTATAAGTAGTCTTGCAACAGAAAAATCAAATTCTAATACTGTTTCTTCTCCTATTACTGTTTTTAACAATACTAAAGCATCTGAAAATCAATTTGCTTTAATTATCGGCACTTACAAAAAAAAATATAATGCTGTTAATCTAGAAATAGAAATGAAAAAAAAAGGTTTTAAGGATTGTAAAATTATTGCTGACAATAATTTAAAAAAATATTGGGTTACTATAGATTTATATAACGATAAAAATGATGCCAAAATTGCTAGAGAAAAATATTTAATAGAAGGCTGGATAAAACAAATCTGAATTATTTTAATTCAATCCCTACTGGACAGTGGTCCGAACCCATAACATCATTTAATATAAATGCATCTTTAATTATTTCTAATCCTTTTGCAGAAGATAAAAAATAATCTAGTCTCCAACCAACGTTTTTTGCTCTTGAATTAAACCTGTAACTCCACCACGAATATTTTATTTCTTCTGGATAAAAGTGACGAAAAGTATCTGTGTATCCATTGGAAATAAAATTACTCATTCCATCTATTTCAGTTTGAGTATACCCTGGAGTTTTATTAAAGTTAGATTTTGGGTTTTTTAAATCAATAGGTTGGTGGGCTACATTTAAATCACCACATAAAAAAACCGGTTTTTCTTTTTCTTTGTTTTTAATAAAATTTAATAGATCCTTATCCCATCTAGCTCTATATTCCAATCGGTGCAAACCACTTCCGCTATTTGGAACATAAGTAGTTATATAAAAAAAATATTCGTACTCAGCACAGATTAATCTTCCTTCTTGGTCGTGTTCTTCAATACCCAATTCGTAAGTAACTTTGATAGGTTCTTTTTTAGATAAAATTGCTGTTCCACTATATCCTTTTTTGACCGCGCTTGAAGAATAAATATGGTATCCTGTGACATTTTTTAAAGCTTCTCTTACTTGGTCGTCCTGAGCTTTTGTTTCTTGAAAACCGATAATATCTGCGTTTATATACTCTAAAATATCAGAAAGCCCTTTTTTTTCTACTGCTCTAATTCCATTTAAATTCCAAGAAACTAATTTCATTTTAATTTTTTTAATAAAAATATATATCATGAAAGTATAAATTCTTTTTTAATCAGGTATTTTAGCCGCTTATTAATTTTTACATATGAATTTTAAAGAATACAATTTTAATAATAAGAGAGCTCTAGTAAGAGTAGATTTTAATGTTCCTATCAATAGTCAGGGGTTAGTTACAGATGATACTAGAATAAGAATGGCTATTCCAACTATTAAAAAAATCATTAACGATGGAGGAAGTGTTGTGTTAATGTCGCATTTAGGCAGACCAAAAGATGTGCCAAGTCCAGAGTTTTCCTTGAAGCAAATAGTAGGCTCTTTAGAATCTCTTTTAGAAAGAAAAATTATTTTTATTTCTGATTGTATTAGCGACAGTTCTTTGGAAACTACCAAAAACCTTGAAAATGGATCGGTTGTTTTACTAGAAAATTTAAGATTTTATAAAGAGGAGAAACTTGGGGACAAAGATTTTGCATCGAAATTGGCCAATCACGCAGATGTATATGTCAACGATGCTTTTGGTACCGCACACAGAGCACACGCTTCAACTTCTATAATTGCAGATTATTTTCCAAACGATAAGATGTTTGGCATTCTTATAGAAAATGAAATTCTCTCTGTAGATAAAGTTTTAAATAGTAATTCTCACCCTCTTACGGCCATTGTTGGTGGTGCTAAAGTATCCTCCAAAATCACAATTATTTCTAAGTTACTAGACAAAGTAGACCATCTTATAATTGGTGGTGGAATGGCCTATACATTTATAAAAGCTCAAAATGGTTCTATTGGAAAATCTCTGGTTGAAGAACAGTATTTAGATCTTGCTTTGGAAATATTACAAGAAGCAAAAGACAAAGGAGTTCAAATTCATCTTCCTTCAGATTCTTTATGCTGTAAAGAGTTTAGCAATGACTTGCCTACAAAGGTTAGACCAATCAATCAAATTCCAGAAGATGAAATGGGATTAGATATTGGTCCAGAATCTATAAAGGCATTTAATGTGGTGATAGTAAATTCTTCTTTAATCCTTTGGAATGGTCCAATGGGAGTATTTGAAATGTCTAATTTCCAAAATGGAACAGGTTCCATAGCCCATTCTATAGTTAAGGCCACTGAAAACAATGCGTTTTCTTTAATAGGCGGTGGAGATAGTGTTGCTGCAATTAATCTTTTTAAATTAGGTAGTAAAGTAAGTCATGTTTCTACTGGAGGAGGTGCAATGCTAGAATATCTTGAAGGAAAACAACTTCCTGGAATTGAAGCAATTAACAATTAATTTTGAGAATTTTATTTATTATATATCTACTTTTATTTTTTACCTCCTGTGAAGATTCTAAAGACAAATGGGTAAAAAACACTATTTTATCTGAGAAAAATATATTGGCAGCAAGCTCTATCAATATAAAGAGTATACTAGATAAATCTGACTTAGAGAATATTGAAAATATACCTTACGAGCAACAATTAATTTTTGATGCTTTTAAATCTTCTTTTAATAGTCAAAATTTAGGTTTTGATATGGATTCTCCACAAAAATTATTTATTGTTTATCAAGAAAATAAACTTAATGCAGCTGCTTTTTTAGTTGGAGATATTACCGATAAAAATATTTTTAAAGAAATCATTAAAAGCTATTTAGCAGTAGATGGTTTTTCAGGTGAAAACCCAACCATTTGCTTTTCTAAAAAGTACAATGTAACCATTGGGTTTAATAGTACCCATTTTTTGGTAGGTTTTTCATTGGATAAGAATTTTACAATAGATAAAATAAATTCTTACTTCCAATCCAAACCCCCAAATAGCAATAACCAACTTTTGTCTGAGTTTTTAAATAAAACCGACGACTATTCATTTTATATATCCAGTTCCAGTGTGGTGGAATTTATTAACTCTATAAAAATTCCATTTATAAAATCTAAAATCACCGACTATTTCAATATAAATCTATTAACAGAAGATTTTATTTTAGATCTAAATTTTTTAAACGGAAAAATTGTTGCCAATACTCTATATTCCTCAAGTTCCTCCAAGACAAATAATCTTAGTCCAGTAGATAGGAAGTATAAAAACTTTTTAACCAATAACGATTCTTTGCTGTCCTTCGGATTTGCAAACATTCCATTAAATAAGCTTGAAAAATATTTTAATATGATAATTAGGTCTTCCTGGGGTTTAGAAAACCAACAAAGTAGATTTGATTTAAGTGAGGTTTTTCTTGCGTTGGACGGCAATATATCTTTTTCTATAAACAAAGCCTTAAACCCCTTAATTTCTATAGATTCAAGCAGGTCGAAGATGGATAAAAACAATTATTCCACTCAAAATGCTTCTTTAAATGAAAGGGTAGAGGATAGCGAGTATAATTGGGACGACGATGATTTTTTTCAAGAAGAAGAAGAAGTTACCGAAAACCCGAATATTTCAACGCCCTATAATATTAGTCTGGGTATTAAAGAAAATCAAATTTTACTAGATGTATTTCATAAAAACAATATGGAGTTCAAAGAAGATGAATTATTGGATATTAATAATACATTTTTAATCTATAAAAACGATGTTTTACACTTATCTAATAACTTACAATTATTAGAGTCTATTCTTAAAAATGAAACTAAACCTTATTCAAAAATTAAAGAATCCCATTTTGTGAATCCAGTTTATATGGAACTAGATTTGGAAGTGTTACTTATGGTCTTTTTTCCAAAAAATATTTTAGAAAATATAGATGAGAACCAAAATTTAAGTCAGATTTTCTCTAATATAATCTTAACTTCTTCTAAAGATGGGTTTCATATAGAGTTTGGCTTAAAGCAAAAAGATAAAAATGCACTTCAATTATTTTTAGAAGCTATTATGGAAAATAAAACTTTAGAAAATTATTTATAAGAATCAATAGCTTTTCTAACACTTCCATATTTTTCTATTAATTTTTTGGCTTTTTCATGTCCAATATTCAATTCATCCATCACCATTTTCTCTGCTCTAGAAACTAGTTTGTTATTGGATAGTTGCATATCAACCATTTTATTTCCTTTTACTTTCCCTAGCTTAACCATAATAGAGGTGGAAATCATATTTAGAATTAGTTTTTGAGCAGTTCCAGATTTCATTCTAGTGCTTCCAGTAATAAATTCAGGTCCAACTATTGGGACTATAGAATATTTTGCAATTTCATCCAGCGGACTTCCTGGATTACAAGTTATTCCGCCTGTAATAATCCCCTTCTCGTTGCATTTTTTAAGAGTTCCTATAACATAGGGAGTTGTTCCTGAAGCGGCAATTCCAATTACACTGTCCTTATTATTAATATTTAATTTCTCTAAGTCTTTCCATCCTTGGTTTTCATCATCTTCTGCAAACTCTACTGCCTTTCTTATTGCGGAGTCTCCTCCAGCTATAATTCCTACTACAAGATCAAAAGAAACACCAAATGTAGGAGGACACTCACTTGCATCTACAACGCCTAATCTACCGCTTGTTCCTGCACCCATGTAGAACAATCTTCCACCCAATTTCATTTTAGGAACAATTGCCTCAACCAAATTTTTAATTGGTTCAATTACTTGTTTTACTGCATCAGCAACTTTTTGATCTTCTAAATTAATTTTATTTAAAATTTCAATTACTGAATTTTCTTCTAGATGGTCATGCAAAGAATCTTCTTCAGTTATTTTTTTAAAATTCATAATTGTTTAAATAAGAATTTATTTGTTGAAAAATTAAGTTATACAATTATTGCTATTATCTATCCTTATTTGCTAATTTGTTGAAAAATTATAATTTAATATGAATTCACTAAAAGAAGGCGATTCAGCTCCAGATTTTTCAGGAACAGATCAGAACGGAAACCAAATAAAATTAAGTGATTTTTCAGGTAAAAAGCTCATTCTTTATTTTTATCCAAAAGACGATACTCCGGGTTGTACAAAAGAAGCTTGTAATTTAAGAGACAATTACCAGGAATTAAAAAACAATGATTTTGAAGTTATTGGTGTAAGTGCAGATAATTCAGCCAAGCATTTAAAATTTATAGATAAATATGAACTTCCTTTTTCATTAATTGCAGATACCGACAAAACTGTTATAAATGCTTATCAATGTTGGGGACTCAAAAAGTTTATGGGAAGAGAATACGATGGTATCTTAAGAAAAACCTTTGTCATAGAGAACAATACAATAGTTAAGTTATTTGAAAAGGTTAAAACTGCTGATCATTTTCAACAAATTATGGAGGCTCTAGATTAGTACGTAAAATGTTTATGTAGTTAATTGTGAAATTAGTAGAAAATTAATACAAAATGGAAGAAATAAATAAAGAAAAACTAAAAGCATTACAAGTTACACTTGACCGTTTAGATAAGTCTTATGGAAAGGGATCTGTGATGAGAATGGGGGACGAACCTGTAGAAAAATTAGAAGTTATAAAAACAGGATCTGTTACCTTAGATAGAGCATTAGGTGTAGGTGGTTTTCCAAAAGGGAGAGTGGTAGAGATTTACGGACCAGAATCTTCCGGTAAAACTACTCTAGCAATACACGCTGTTGCAGAAGCCCAAAAAAATGGTGGTATAGCAGCTATTATCGATGCTGAACACGCTTTTGACCAGTTCTATGCTAAAAATTTGGGTGTAGATATTGACAATCTTCTTATTTCACAGCCTGATAACGGAGAACAAGCTTTAGAAATAGCCGATAATTTAATTAGATCGGGAGCTATTGATATTTTAGTAATTGACTCTGTTGCTGCATTAACACCAAAAGCGGAGATTGAAGGTGAAATGGGAGACAATCAAATGGGACTCCAAGCAAGATTAATGTCCAAGGCCCTAAGAAAATTAACCGGTTCTATAAGTAAAGCCAATACCTGTTGTATTTTTATTAACCAGCTAAGAGAAAAAATTGGTGTCATGTTTGGCAATCCAGAAACTACTACTGGTGGAAATGCCTTGAAGTTTTATTCTTCTGTAAGAATTGATATTAGAAGATCAAGCGCTATTAAAAATGCAGACAAAATTATTGGAAACAGAACTAGAGTAAAAGTGGTTAAAAATAAGGTTGCTCCTCCTTTTCAGCAAGCAGAATTTGATATAATGTATGGCGAGGGAATTTCCAAAACAGGAGAGATTATTGATCTTGGGGTAGAAATGAATATCATTAACAAATCTGGTTCTTGGTATTCTTATGGAGACACGAAACTAGGACAAGGAAGAGATGCAGTTAAAGAAATATTATTAGACAATCCAGAACTTTCAGAAGAGCTAGAAAATAAGATTATAGATCAATTAAATAGCTGATTCAATTTATATTTAAGGGCCTTTGGGCCCTTTTTTTTAACATGAAAAAATTACTTTTCATTTCATTTTTTATCATTGGTTGTAACTCTAACAGCAACCAAAAGATTCTAGTAGTTGAAAATGAACCGGTCATAGACAGTTCCAATTTGAATAATGAACTTTATGAAATTGATAAAGAAATAATTAACAATCCTAAGAGTCCTAATGTATATCTTAAAAGAGCTCTTTATCATCAAAATAAAAGAAATTTTAACTCTGCCTTAGAGGATATAAATAGAGCCCTAATTATAACTCCAGATCTTTCATTTTTGAAATACCATAAAGCATCTATTCTTTACGAACTGGCAGTTTTTAATCAAGATATTAGCTTGATTGATGAATCAAAAATATATTTAGATAATTGTATAAAAGAAGATCCTGATATTATACCAGCTAGATTATTAAGAGCCAAAATTTTTCTTTTTGAGAAAAAAACAGAAGAAGCTATGAAACTGGCAAATCAGGTTTTAAAAATTGATAAAAGAATTCCAGAAGCCTATTTCATTAAAGGCATGATTTACCATTTTTTAGGCAATTCCAATTTAGCTTCTTCATCTTATCAAACTGCTATTGAAGTAGATCCTAATTATTTCGATGCTTACATTCATATGGGAATGTTATCCGAAAGTGCAGGAAATGACATTGCAATTGATTATTACAACTCTGCAATTGAAATAAATTCATCCAGTATAGAGGCACACAGAAATAAAGGTCTTTATTACCACTTCAATGAGAACTATTCTGAAGCAAGAAAAGCATTTAAATTCATTGTTCAAATAGATTCTAATTTTGAAGAAACCTACTTTAATATAGGAAACACCTTTTTGGGAGAATACAATATTTCAAAAAGTAATTCAATTTTAGATTCAGCCCTTATGTATTATCAAAAAGCTACTTCTTTAAATTCGTTTTATGTTCAAGCAATTCATAATATTGGAATCTGTTATGAGATTAAAAATGATCTAGTCAAAGCTAAGAGTTGTTATCTTAAAGCAATTGAAATTGACAATAATTACAGTCCCTCTCTAAAAGCACTTAACTCTTTAGACTAATTAATTAGTTCAATTAGTCTATCAATATTTAAAAATCTTCCTCTTTTGACATTGTTAAGAACTACAATTGTTTGATTTTTATCCATTACTTTTATAAAATAAGATCTAAATCCTTTCCACCATCCGGTATGGTACACAATCTTTCCATATTTTTTATGCTCTTTTAACCTAAATCCATATCCGTAATTTTTATTGCCATTTTTATCTAAATTCATTTTGCTAAAAGCTAATTTCTTTAACGAATCGGAGATAAAAATATTTTCCTTTAAGGCTCTATCAAATTTTAGTAAATCTTCTGTAGTAGAGTAGACTCCCTTATCGCCAACCACACCATTTAAATAGACATCCTCCCATGGTGTTTTATTTTCATAACCCTGAGCAGGTAAAATCAGATCCTCAAAATTTGTACGATCGTAAATAGTGCTGCTAAACATTCCCGAGGGATTGAAAATATATTTCTTTACATATTGCTTAAAACTTAGTCCAGATACTTGTTCTACTATGGAAGCAAGTAATAAATAATTGGTATTACAGTAATAATATTTATGATTTGGTTTGTAATTTATTAGTGGAACTATTCTTGAAATAATTTCTATAACATCTTGGTTGTTTATAGTAACACTTTTATTTGGCCAAATACTATCTGGCGCATCACAAAAATGTGTGTATTGACTCATTCCAGACCTATGACTCAGTAGCTGATGAATTGTTATTCCATGGTATGGAATATTTGGAAAAAATTTTTGAATAGTGTCTTTTAAATTGATTTTATTTTCTTCTATAAGTTGTAAAATAGCTATAGAAGTAAACGGCTTAGAAACAGAAGCCAACTGAAAAGAATGTTCTTTAGTAAGAAGTTCTTTTTTTCTAAAATTGGAATATCCATAACTTTTCTGAGTAATTATATTTCCATTTTCTGCAAATAAAATATTTCCATTGAATTGATTCCTTGTAAATTTTCTTTGGAAAAAAGAATTTATTTTTTTTATCCTATTGTCATTTTCTAAAACTTTAAAATTTATTTTAACTGAGTCAAAAATTTCAGACTTTATTTCCTCTTGATAAATACTTTTTTGCTCACTCTTACAAGAGAAGAAATACCAAGAAATAATAACAATAAGAAGGAATGAAATATTCTTCAAAATATGAAAATTAAAAGTAAATGATTAATTAAAAATTATAGTCTTTGAAGATCCTCTACGTATTCTCCAATTCTTCTGTAACAAGAAAGTTTGTCTTTAAAAATAGAAGCTTTAAAAATAGACTTGTTTAACAGCATTCTTACACATTCTTGAATGCCTTCAATTATGGATGGGTGAGGATGTACCATCTCTGCAAGTTCGTGAATATTCCTATCCATTTTCATTAGAAGTCCAACCCCTTGAATTGCACTAGAAGCATGTTCTCCAACTGCTCTCATTCCCAAAATTTTCATTTTTTTATCATCTGTTACAATTATTTTAAAAAACCCTTCTGTCTTCCTCATTGCAATTGCTCTTGCAATACAAGAATAATCTAGCTTTACTACCTTAACTGGAATATTTTCTTCTATACATGTTTTCTCATTTATTCCAACAGAAGCAACTTCAGGCTGAAGAAACATGATAGTACAGATATTTTTATAGTTTAATGGGTAATACTTTTTAGAAAACATTCTCTCCACAGCATATCTACCTTCCAATTCACCAACATTTACTAATGAAATATGTCCACTTGCATCTCCAACAACATATATGTTAGGAATATTAGTTTGTGTATTTATATCTCCTATATGAACGCCTCTTTTACTGAGAGTTACTCCAGCATTTTCCATCTTTAAGCCATCAATACACAATTTTCTTCCAACGGATAATAGAGCTTTTTCTACTCTTATAATTTCTTTTTTTCCATCTTTATAGGAAAGTTCATATTCTACTTCTCCATCTTTTACTTCTAGTCTTTCCAACTGTGCCTTATTGTGAATAGTAACCCCTTTTTCTTTAAGGTTTTTACTAATCATATCTGAGATATCAGTATCTTCAAATGGAAGTATTCTATCCGATCTATCAATTAAATATACTTTGGTCTTGCCAAAATTTGAAAATATGGTAGCATATTCACAACCAATCACTCCAGCTCCAACAATTACCATCGATTTCGGAAAGCTTTTCATATGATCTACACCATCGCTAGTCATAATGATTTTTTCATCGACATCTATATTTGGAATAGTTCTTGGCTTGCTCCCTGTAGCAATTATTATATTTTCAGCATAAATGGTTTTATTTTCATCGTTTGATTTTTGGATTTTAACGTGATGATTATCTATGAAAGTTCCAAGACCACGTTCATATTTGAAAATATTTTTAAGCGCCTTTGATTGTAGAAGCTTTAAATGAGAAGAGTATTGAAATTTTCTATCAAAAGTTGCGTCCATTAATGTCTTTTGAGTTTCTTCCCAACTCATATCAATGGTTTTTCCACCAACAGATTTAATACGCTCATTAACCGTTCTTAGTTTTTCAGATAATTCCCACAAAGTTTTAGAAGAAAGAGCTCCATTATAAAGTCCTGCTCCACCAACTTTATCTTTTTCAATTAAAAGAGTTTTTTTGCCGAAGTCTATCGACCTCATTGCTGCAGCATATCCAGATGGACCAGCGCCAATTATACATAAATCATATTTTTCCATATAACTACTTAATAATTAAAATAAAACGTATTTAAATAAAGTCAAATAATTTATAATTTAAAATTTAAAGAAAATTGTGGAACCAAATAGCTTGAAACTCCATTATTTTGATTTATAGGTTTGAAATTAATGCTTAAGTTGTCACTAATGTCAAACAAAAAGAGATGTGCCTCCACATTTGCATCAATAATTTGAAGTAAGTATACACCTAGAAATGATATTATTGAAAAATCTCTTAATCTCCTGTATTCATTTTGAATTAATTTTAGTTGTTCACTAGAATATGAAATATAATTTACAGCAGAATTACCATTCTGTCTACTTAGTCTTTCATCTTTAATGGTTCTAAATTCCTGATGATTAAATTGGATTAGGTAAGTAGCAGTACCCAATCCACCATAGATTATTGGCAATTTCCACCATAATCTGTTATGTAGATTTACTGGTTTAATTTTGTTGTTGTGTATTTGGCCGCTTCCAGGAAGTATACTAGATAGGATGGTAGACCGGTAGGCGAACTTATCTATGTCTAGGGTGTCGTTGGTTTGTGCAAAACAATTAGAGTTAGAAATAATTAGTAGATATAGAACGATTCTAATCATTGGTCGAAGTTGTCAAGTATTTCATTTAACTGGTCTTGATTTTTAAAGGAGATAACTAATTGACCTTTGCCATTGGTATTTTTCTTAATCTTTACATCAGATTTCAATTGAAAAGAAATATTGTTTTGCATTCTTAGTTCGTACCTATTTAAAATTACTTTTTCTTCATTAGGCAACTTCTTTTTGTGATTCATTTTTTCTGCATCTCTTACAGAAAGACTTTCAGAAATAATTTTTTTAAAACCAGATAATATTTCAGCTTCACTATTAAATGACAACAAAGCTCTAGCATGTCCCATGGTTATTTTAGAATCTCTAAGTGCTTTTTGAACCTCTATAGGAAGATTTAAGAGTCTCAAGAAGTTTGAAATTGTAGATCTATTCTTACTTAATTTTATACTAAGTTGCTCGTGAGTCAAGTTGCATTCATCAATTAGCCTTTGGTAACTCAAACCTATTTCAATTGCATTTAAATTTTTTCTTTGAATATTTTCAACAATTGCCATCTCTAGCATTTCCTGATCATTTGCTATACGGATGTAACAAGGTAATTCAATTATTTTAGCAATTTTACATGCCTGATATCTTCTTTCTCCTGATATAATTTGAAAATTATCTCTTCCTATTTTTCTTACTGTTATTGGTTGAATTACACCATGCTCTTTTATCGAATCTGTTAATTCTAATAAAGATTCCTTCTCAAAATCTATTCTTGGTTGGAATGGGTTAGGGGTAATACTATCAATATTAATTCTTGAAATTAAACCAGCTTGTGCGTTGGTCTCATTACTTGGTTTGGAAGTAATATCTGTCTTTGCGTTTTCTAGTAATGCACCTAAACCTTTACCAAGAGCATTTTTCTTAGAAACCATTAACTTCTATATTATTTTCAACTTCATTTGTAGAACTCTGAGTTTGGTTCTTTTTGATTAGCTCTTTAGCTAGATTTAAATAATTTACAGCTCCCTTGCTACTTGCATCGTGCATTATTATAGTTTCTCCATGACTAGGTGCTTCACCTAGTCTTGTGTTTCTATGAATGATAGTATCGAAAACCAATTGTTGAAAATGAATTTTAACTTCTTCAACAACTTGGTTAGATAATCTTAATCTAGTATCGTACATAGTTAGTAGAATACCTTCAATATCTAAAGATTTATTCAACCTGCTTTGAACTATTTTGATAGTATTTAAAAGTTTTCCCAAGCCCTCTAGAGCAAAATATTCACACTGTACTGGAATAATAACACTATCCGAAAGTGTTAGTGAATTCAATGTGAGAAGACCTAAGGAAGGGGAGCAGTCTATCAAAATATAATCGTATTGATCTGATAAGTGCTTAAACATTTTTTGAAAAACAAATTCTCTATCTTCTAAATTGATCATTTCTATTTCTGCTCCAACTAAATCAATATGCGATGGTAGAATATCTAAATTTGGACTTTTTGTTCTGAGAATTAAATCTTTTGGATTTACACCATTAATAATACAGTCATAAATACCATTATTAATTTTTCTGGGCTCTAGTCCAACACCAGAAGTGGCATTTGCTTGAGGATCTGCATCTATTAATAGAGTTTTCTTGTCAAGAACTCCAAGACATGCTGCTAGATTTATTGCGGTAGTAGTTTTTCCAACTCCACCTTTTTGATTTGCTATTGTGATAATTTTCCCCATCTGTTAATTTTATAATCCTTACCTAATATTTCTTAAAGTTAGGATTATAACCTTTTCCAAACCTTAAAAGCAAATTCATTTTTAAACAAAAACGTGTTTAAACAATAATTACATGTCTTATTGTCAACATTGTGGAGGAAAATAAAATTTTATAAAAACAACAATCACTTAAAAATCAGGCTGTTATAAAATTAAAACTGTATTTATGGATGTTGAAAAAAAAGAAATTAAAATTGAAAAATATTTTTAATCTACGTTTTTAAACGACTTACTTTCCAGAGAATCTCCTTTGTCAACTGGGTTGGCTTCGTTAAGAGAAACTACTTTATCAACCACTTCGATTAGTCCATCTTTAAATTTATCAAAATCCTCTTTATAAAGAAATATTTTGTGTTTCTCAAAGTGAAAATTTCCTTCTTGGTCGAACTTCTTTTTGCTCTCAGTAATGGTTAGATAGTGATCGCCTGATCTGGTTGATTTAACATCAAAAAAATACGTTCTTTTACCAGCTCTTACAGATTTAGAGTAGATTTCGTTTCTGTACTTTTCTTGATCATTGCTGTTTTCCATTATTAATAATTGTTATTTATATATGCAATATAAATAAGATTTTATTTTTTTCTAAAGATTTAAAGGATATTAATTACTATCAAGTTGTTGTTTTTTGAAAATATCGAAGTAAAATCCTTTATTTTTTAAAAGCAAATCGTGGTCGCCTTGTTCTAGAATTTCTCCCTTTTCTAAAACTATTATGTGTGAACATTGGCTTAGGTTACTTATTTTATGGCTAATGTGAATGGATAATTTTTTATTTTTTTGATTGTAAAGAGAATTTTGAATTTTTTGAGACGTTTTAGCATCTACAGCTGATAAACAATCATCAAAAACCAGTAATTCGGGATTTCTAATAAGTGCTCTTGCTATGGCAATTCTTTGTTTCTGCCCTCCAGAAAGTGTTACTCCTCTTTCGCCAATTTTAGTTTGAAATGAATTACTAAATTTTTCTATTTCATTAAGTAAACCAGCTCTTTTTGAAGCATTTACTATTTCTTCATTAGTGAAATCTTCGTTACTAAGTCCAAATGCGATATTGTTTTCAATAGTGTCTGAAAATAAAAAAACATCTTGAGGAACATAGCCAATTTTTTTTCGAAAATTATTTAGTTCAATTTCTTTAATTGAAGAGTTGTTAATTAATATTTCACCATCGCTAGGCTCATAAAGTCGACATAAAATTTGAGCAAGTGAGGATTTGCCAGAGCCAGTTTTACCAAATATTCCAAGACTCATTCCATGCTCTAATTTGAAATTTATATTTTTCAAAGCATAATCTTCATTATTAGGATATTTAAAGGAGACGTTTTTAAATTCTAAATCAATAACTTTTTTTAATTTTTGCTCTCCGTCGTTGATTACTTTTTCTTGAATATTAATAAACTCATTAATTCTTTTTTGAGAAGCTGCTGCCCTTTGAATTAATGAACTTACCCATCCTACTGAAGCAAATGGCCATGTAAGCATATTTATATAAAAAATAAATTGAAGAATATCTCCATAGTCTAATTCATTATTTATGGTTTTCATTCCACCTAGATAGATTGTTATTACAGTACTTAAACCAATAAGAAATATAATGGAAGGAAGAAATAAGGAATTTACTACTGCAAGACTAAGTGAAGCTCTTTTATAATCTTCGGTTTCTTTTTCGTAAAGGTTAGAAAAATGTTTATTTCTGTTGTATGCCTTTAAAACTCTAATTCCAGAAAATGCTTCTTGGACAAAAGAGGTAATTTTGGATTGTTTTTTTTGGGTTATTTCACTCTTTTTATTAATAATACTACTTACAAAATAGATAATTATAGATAGAATTGGCAATGGAAATAAAACATACATAGTTAGAGTTGCATTTTTATAAATCATAAAAGTGATTACCATCACAAATAAAACCACTACATTTATCGAGTACATGATTGCAGGTCCCAAGTACATTCTTACTTTGGTAACATCTTCACTAATTCTATTCATCAAATCTCCTGTCTTATTGTTTTTATAAAACGAAATTGTCAGTTGTTGGTACTTAGAAAAAATTTCATTTTTTAAATCAAATTCAATATTTCTCGACATTACAATAATGGTTTGTCTTGTGAAAAACAGGAAGACTCCTTTTAAAATAGCAAATAGCATATACATTAAAACAAGCCTAATACCTAAATTCCATAAAATTTGATTATTAGAGTTATCGTTTTTTTTTGCCACATGTTTTAGCAGTTCGTCTGCAGCTTGATCTATTATTTTTGGCATGTATACACCAAAATAATTTGAAAATACTATAAATATGAAACCCAAAATTAGGTGCCATTTATATTTTAAAAAATATTTATTAAGGTGAAAAAGTGATTTCAATGGACTACAAATATAATCACTTAAAACGAGCAATTTTTTTTTTTCTATTTTATATCCTCAAAATATTATTTTTGTGGAATATTTCATCAATTAAAAAAATGGAAAATAAATTTTTTAAAACAACTTCAATTGATTTTTTTGGAATGAACCATGAAAAGATTTTGTTTTGTCAGGACAAAAAGTCTGGTCTTAAGGCAATTATTGCTGTTCATAACACCGTTTGTGGTCCAGCACTAGGTGGAACTAGAATGTGGAATTATGTCAATGATCAATCTGCATTAACCGACGTAATGAGACTTTCTAGAGGAATGACTTATAAAAACGCTATTTCTGGTCTGAATTTGGGGGGAGGAAAAGCAGTTATTATAGGAGATTCAAAAACACAAAAATCTCCAGAACTATTTAACAAGTTTGGTGAGTTTGTAGATTCTCTTGGTGGTTCTTATATCACTGCAGAAGATGTTGGTATAAACCCTCAAGATATGGTTCATGTCTATGAAAAAACCAATCATGTCACTGGATTGCCAGGAAAAAAAGGAGATCCTTCTCCAATTACTGCCTATGGTGTTTATATGGGCATGAAAGCAGCTTTAAAATTTCAAACTGGTTCAGATAATTTAGTTGGTAAAAAAATTCTTGTTCAAGGTATAGGACATGTAGGTCTCTATATAGTAGATTATCTATACAAGGAAGGTGCTGAAATTACAGTATCTGATATTAATTCTGATTTAGTCCAAAAGACTGTTGCAAAATATGGTTGTAATCATGTACATCCTGATAAGGTTTACGATGTAGATATGGATATTTATTCTCCATGTGCTCTAGGTGCCACCATAAACGATACTACCATTAATCAATTGAAATGTTCTGTTATTGCTGGAGCAGCTAACAACCAGCTAATGGACGAAAAATTACATGGTGAAATATTATTTCAAAAGGGGATTGTCTATGCTCCAGATTACTTAATTAATGCTGGTGGTGTAATGAATTGTTACGCCGAAATTCACGATATTAGCGATGCTAAGGTGATGGAAATGGCTGGAAATATTTATCAAACTACAACAGACATTTTATCAAGTTCAAGAAATGAAAATATTCCAACTTCTCTTGCTGCCAATAGACTTGCAGAAAAGAGAATCAATGACGAATCTAAAAAGCTTAAATAAATGCTGAATAGAAGACATATTAGAATCAAAGTTCTCCAAGCATTTTATGCTTTTTCACAGTCCAATAATGACGATTTAGTAAGTGGAGAAAAAGAATTCATGCACAGCATGAAAAAAATTTACGATCTATATATCTATCTTATTCAAATATATATTCCACTTAAAAGACTTGCCAATATTAAAATTGAAGAAGCTAAGAGATCTTTTTTAGAAAAGGACAAACATGTTTTTAGTAAGGCATTTGTTTCTAACAATATTATTAAGTCTTTAGAATCTTCAGGTCAACTTAAGAAAACTGCAGCAGATTTAAAAATTAACTGGGAAGGAGTAGAAGAGAATGAGTTGATTAAAAAACTCTACAAATTCATTTATACTTCTCCATCATTTCAAAATATTTTAAATTCAGAATCTTCCAATTTTGACGACCAAAAATTTCATTTAATAAATCTTTTCAAAGAGGAGATTTGTAATTTTGAATTAATGCATCACTTTTTTGATGAAAAAAGCATTTATTGGCAGGACGATTTAGACCATGTTTCCTCTATGGTTATAAAAACCCTAAAATCTATAGATGCTGATTTAAGTTTTAAAGTCATGCCATTGTGGAAAGAAGATGAAAAAGATTTTGCTTTAAATCTTTTCAGACAAGCCATTTTAAATAAATCTTCCAATGACAGTATTTTGCAGAAGTATTCAAAAAATTGGGAAAGCGAGAGATTGGCAAAAATGGATTCACTTCTAATGAATTTAGCCATTACGGAGGCAAAAGAATTTTCTTCAATTCCGTTGAAAGTAACTTTAAATGAATACATTGAGATATCTAAATACTATAGCACCCCTAAAAGCAATGGTTTTATTAATGGTATTTTAGACAAAATTTTTGAAGATTTCAAAAAGGATGGTAAATTAAAAAAAGTAGGTAGAGGTTTAATTGGTTGAAATGAGAAATTATTATTTAATATTTTTAGTTCTTATTACTGTTGTTGGTTGTGTTAGCGATAAGATTAATAATTCCCAACAAATTACTGCAGATTTAATAAATCCAGAACCCCCCCCAATTATTAAATTTCAAGATGAAATTTTTGATTTTGACACAGTTGCACTTGGTTCGAAAGTAGAGCATACTTTCACTTTTAAAAATACTGGAAAAACACCATTATTAATCAATTCAGTGAAAGCTGGTTGTGGTTGTACAGTTCTTAAAGGTTGGCCAAAAACACCAATTCTTCCTGGAAAAACTGGTGAAATTCCGGTTGTTTTAAGTACTTCAAGAACTGGATTCATTAAAAAATATATCTCTATTTTAGCAAATACTAGACCTGCAACAAATCGACTTTATTTACAAGGATTCGTAGCCGGTATTTAACTTTTAAAATAATTAAATGAATAATATATTTTTCCTTCAAGCTTCAAATGTTGAAGACAACAGTGGAATGCTAAACATTGCATTTTTGGTTGCAATTTTTGTTATTTTTTATTTCTTCATGATTAGACCTCAGAATAAAAAAAGAAAAGAATTACAAAACATGAGAGAATCTCTTAAGAAAGGAGATAGTGTTGTTACCATTGGTGGTATTCATGGGAAGGTGGTAGAAGTTAAAGAAACTACAATTGTCCTTTCTGTAGATGCCAACACCAAAATTAAAGTGGATAAATCTTCTGTTTCCATGGACGAGGCAACTAAATTGACTGAAGAAAACAAACAGTAATTCAATGGTTAAAGTTGGTTTAACTGGTGGAATTGGATCAGGCAAAACAACTGTTTCAAATTTTCTTTTAGATTATGGGATTCCAGTCTATAATTCTGATAGTAAAGGAAAAACTTTAATGAATACCAACTTAGAGTTAAAAAACAACATCGTTTCCATCTTTGGAGAAAGAGTATATGACAATGGTATTTTAAATACAAATTTACTCTCTAACATAGTCTTTAATGATTCTACAAAAATTGAACAATTAAATAATTTAGTCCATCCAAAAGTAGCTCAAGACTTTAACCAATGGGTTGGGAAAAATAATAACAAACCAATTTTAGTCAAGGAAGCAGCAATTTTGATTGAAAGTGGAGCTTATCTAAATATGGATAAAATCATTCTTGTAGTTTCTGAAAAGTCAACTCGAATCAATAGAGTTTCTAAAAGAGATAATTTCGATTTAGAGTCTATAGAAAAAAGAATAAACCTTCAATTGAAAGACAATGAAAAAATTAAATATGCAGACTATATAATAGAGAACAATTCTACCTTGGAACATTTAAAATTGGAGGTATTAAAAGTTGTTAATAAAATTAAGGAAGTTAATTAAAGACTAAGCTATTTTACCCCCAAAATACATAAGCAATAGCAATTGCTGAAATGATGCCAATAAAATCTGCAAATAATCCAGCTACTACAGCGTATCTAGTATTTCTAATTCCTACAGATCCAAAATAAACTGCAAGCACATAAAAAGTGGTTTCTGTTGATCCTTGAAGAGTAGAAGTTAATTTACCCACAAAAGAATTTATTTGAGACGCATTTTGCCCCCAAGATTCTACCATCATTCCTCTTGCTCCTCCACCTGAAAGTGGCTTCATGATTGCTGTTGGTAAAGCTTCAACAAATTGAGTGTTTTCTAAAAATAATCCAAAAAAACTTCCCATTGCTTTAATAATAAACTCCATTGCTCCAGAAGTGGTAAAAGCACCAATGGCACAAAGCATCGCAATTAGGTAGGGTATAATTCTTATAGAAACATTAAATCCTTCTTTAGCCCCCTCAATAAATTCCTCATAAATATTTATCTTTTTTCTTAAACCTAGTAATATAAAGCTAATTATGAAGGAAAATATAATAGATCCGGAAGCAACGGATGAAATAATTTCAATTTGATTTTTATGATTAAATAAATACCAAATTAACAGTCCAATTGCCATTGTAGCAGAACCTAAATACGCTAGAATTGTTTTTTGAATTAGATTGATTTTTTGTAAAATGGATACAAATATTAATCCAGCAATTGTAGAACAGTAAGTTGCAATTAATATTGGAAGAAAAACATCTGCTGGATTTCCAGTAATATTATTTTCTGCCATAGCAGTTGCTCTTAGTGCTATTATGCTAGTTGGAATTAACGTCAATCCTGACGTATTTAAAACAAGAAATAAAATTTGAGCATTTGAAGCTTTGTTTTTATCTGAATTTTCCTCTTGAAGTTCTTTCATTGCTTTTAAACCAAGGGGGGTAGCTGCATTATCCAATCCTAACATATTTGCTGAAATATTCATAATTATGGCTCCATGTGCTTTTGAGTTGGTGGGGATTTCAGGAAATAGTTTTGCAAATAGTGGAGCAAATAGTTTAGATAATATATTAATAGCTCCTCCTTTTTCTCCGATTCTCATGATTCCAAGCCATAGAGCCATTATTCCAGTTAGCCCTAAGGAAAGTTTGAAACCTAGTTCAGCTCTTTCAAAAATAGAATTTACGATAAGTGAAAATATTTCAGGATTTCCAGAAAGGGTTTTAAAGATTGCGACAATAAAGGCTACAATAAAAAAACCAACCCAAATATAATTTAATGTCATTTTAAATTATTTATAATAAACTACATAAAAACTTATGTTTTTTAAATTTATCAATTGTTTTGTTATTTATTAGTAATTCTTAAATTTAGTTTTTTTTAAATATATTATTTTATATATGTTCTTATCATATGTTAAGAACATAGTTGTTTTTTAACTTTATCTTAGTGTCGAATTAACACTATTTTATACTTTTAATATAAATTTTTGCTGTATGTCTTCAAATCATAATTTTTCTAAACTATTTTTAGTATCTTTTTTAACCTTGTTTTCTTTTTATCTTACTGCTCAATCTTCAATTGTTACTGGTTTAGTCATAGATGAAAATAAAGAATCTATGCCTGGGGTTAATGTTAAGGTTGTTGGCAAAGATGGAGGCACAACTACTGATTTTGATGGTAAATACGCTATTACTGTTGATTCTGATAGTGTTAAATTAATTTTCTCATTTATAGGTTACAGGAATTTCACAACGGAACTTAAGGGTAGAAATAAAATTGATGTTCAATTACAACTTTCTACAAAATCCTTAGACGAGGTAGTTGTAGTTGGTTATGGTAAAACAACAGTTAAGGAACTAACTGGTGCTACTGTACAAGTTAAAGGTGAAAGCATTGAAAGGTTAAATATTCCTAGAATGGACCAAGCATTACAAGGTCAAGTTTCTGGAGTTACCATAAATACAAATTCTGGTTCACCAGGTGGATCTTCTAGCATTAGAATTAGAGGTCTTTCTACATTCGGAGATAACGATCCTCTTATTTTAGTTGATGGTGTAGTTTACGATTCTGAAGGTTTGAATGCTTTAAACCCTGGAGATATTGAATCTATTAATGTATTAAAAGATGCAACTGCTGGTATCTATGGGGTTAGAGCGGCCAACGGAGTTATTATTATAGAAACTAAAAAGGGTAGAAAAGGAGCTAAGCCAAAATTTGAATTTGGAACTTATTATGGTATGCAGCAAACTACCAAAAGCTTAGACTTATTAAATGCTGCAGAGTATGCACTTGTAAAAAATGAAATGTTTATAAGAGGGACTGGTTCTCCTATTTTTAATAATACCGATCTTAAAATGGGGACCAATTGGCAGGATACTATTTTTCAAAATGCTCCAATTCAAAGTTACAATTTTGGCGTAACTGGAGGTGGTGAAAATTCCTCCTTTTCTATTGGAGGAAACTATTTTTCTCAAGATGGTATTGTCGGTAGAGATAAATCAAGTTTCGATCGATACAATGCAAGGGTTAATCTTGTAAATTCTTTAACTGAAAAACTCACATTAAGTAGTGTTTTATTATTTACTCATGAAGAGAGAAAAGCACTTCCTGAAAATGGAATTGGATCTGTTCTTTACAATACTATAAATGCTTTTCCAACTAGACCTGTTGTTAATGCAGATGGTAATTATGAATATTTATTGGAAGTAAGCGATATTATTAATCCAGTTGCACAAATTGAAAATACTCATAATAATTCAGCTGTAAATAAATTGGTTGGAAAACAAGAGTTTGAGTACAAAATCAATAAGAATTTATCTTTCACTAATAGATTAAGTTATAACTATGCTGCTGTAGATAATAAAACTTTCTCTCCGCTAGCTTGGTATGGTGCTGGTAAATACGCCAATTCAGCTATTAACCCAAATCTTGATCCAGTACAGGTAGAAATAGCCGAAGATGTTTTTATCGAAAGAGGAGCCAGTGTTTATGAGCAAAGAGCTACTTATCTAGATTTGAATTTTGAAAGTTTTTTAAACTATTCTAAGACAATTGAGGATCACAATTTTAAAGCTACTTTAGGAACATCTGTTTTTAGTAGAAGAGGAGACGTCTTAAATGGGACAGCTTTTAATATACCAAACAACTCAGTTGATTTTGCCGATATTTCTGCAAATATGGCTCAGAATGGTTATTTGAATAATACTGGTTCTTATGAGTTTGAGGAAAGATTGTTGTCAAATTTTTTAAGAGCTGAGTACGGTTTTAAGTATAAGTATATTTTCTCTGCAATTTTAAGAAGAGATGGTTCAAGTAAATTTGGACCAAACAGTAGGTTTGGTTATTTCCCTTCTGTTTCTGGAGCATGGATTGTTTCTGATGAAGATTTCTTTAACGTAGGTGCCATTAGCTTTTTCAAAGTTAGAACCAGTTATGGTATTTCTGGAAATGATCAAATTGCTAATTTTGCTTACAGAGCCTTACTTAATGGAGAAGGTGTTTATGTTTTTAATGATATAATTACACCAGGTGTAGCTATTGGAACTGCTGCAAATCCAGATTTGAAATGGGAGACCACTAGACAACTTAACCTAGGGGTTGATCTTCAATTATTTAATTTATTTGATGTAAGTGCAAATTATTTCATCAAAAATACCAATGATTTATTGTTTAGTCCAGATGTTTCAGCCATTATTGGTTCTTATGGACCTGGCGGTTACCCTCCAATTATCAATGCTGGGGATGTTAGCAATAAAGGATTTGAATTTGAATTTGCTTATGCAACCGATTCAAAGAAAAATATAGGAATGAATGTGAATTTTAATTTCACTTATATAGACAACGAGGTGAAATCTGTTCCACCTGGAGTTGAATTCCTTCCAGGGGCAAGTTTTGGAGTTGGGGGTAATACAGCTACTAGATTTGAAGCTGGTTTTCCTATAGGCTATTTTATTGGCTATCAAACCGATGGTATTTTCCAAACCCAAGATGAAATTGATAATTCTTTAGTTAAACAGGCAGGTGCAAAAGTTGGTGATTTAAGGTTTGTGGATGTCGATGGAGATGGGGAAATAAATTTTAGTAACAATACAGATAAAACAAATTTGGGTTCTCCAATTCCAAAATTCATGTTTGGTTCAGTTTTAGGGTTTAATGTATTTGGATTAGACATTTCTGCAAACTTGTATGCCTCTTTAGGACACAAAATTGTAAGAAACTATGAAAGACAACAACCCTACGCAAATCAATTGGATTACGTATTAGATAGATGGACGGTAGATAATCCTTCAAATGAGGTTCCAGTTGTTACAACTTCTATAAATAGAAACGGAGTTTTTTCTGATTTCTATGTGGAAGATGGTTCTTATTTAAGACTAAGAAATATTCAAATTGGGTATGTTTTGCCTAAAAAAATATGTGAAAAATTTGGAACGGACTTTGTTAGATTTTATGTAGCTGCAAATAACTTATTTACAATTACCAACTACATGGGTTATGATCCAGACATAGGGGCAACTCAAGGAACTCTTTCTGGTGGAATGGACTATGGCTTTTATCCTCAGGCAAAGACAATTATGGGTGGTGTTAATATCAAATTTTAAAATCATGAAAAAGATAAATAGACTATTTACAACGATTATTATTTCTACATCACTTTTTGTTGGATGTAGTAAATTTTTAGATTTAAATCCTCCTTACACTCAAGATGCAGAGAATTTCTTCCAAAATGAACAAGATTATCTCAGAGCCCTTACTGGTGCTTACGATTTACTTCAGGGAATGTTTGTTTCTTATTGGATAGGAGACATTGCATCTGATAATTGTATTGCAGGTGGAGAAAGTGTTACAGATACCGAAGGGTTACACCAGATTGAAAATATGACACATGGAGCAGTTAACAACGAATTAAGAAGCGTTATGAGATTTAATTACTGTGGAATTGGTAGATGTAATTTTATTTTAGAACCTAAGCAAGTTGAAGTTGATTTTCCTTCAAAAGCAACTATTCTTGCAGAGGCTAAATTTTTACGAGCTTTTTATTACTTTGAATTGGTCAAATTTTTTGGAGATATTCCTTTAGTAGTTGACCAGAGATTAGGAGTTCAACAAATACAAGAGTTAGAAAGAACCCCAGCTAGTGAAGTTTATGTTCAAATCGAAAAAGATTTAAATGATGCTATTGCTATTTTGTCTTATAAGTCAGAATCTACTCATTCTGGTATTAAGGGAAGAGTTGACAAAGGTGCTGCATTAGGATTGCTGGGTAAGGTTTATTTGTACCAAGAAAATTGGACAGCAGCTAGTCAGACACTTAATACTTTAATAAATAGCGGATATTATTCTTTAGCTAGCGATTACAGCACATTATTTTTAAAGGAAAATGAGAACAATAGTGAAACAGTTTTTGATGTTGAATATTCTGATCAAGAAGGTGGTAGTTATGGATGTTTAATATGTTTAGAAGGAAATCTTACGGTTGGCTACCAAGGTATAAGACAATACGACGGCCCAACTTATGGAGACGGAAATAGTTACAATTTACCTACTCAAGATTTATTTAGTTTTTTTGAAAATTATGATCCAAGAAGAGAGGCAACTTGCTTAAACATTGATGATTTTATTGCCAATAATTCTGTTGGTACTACCTATGGTATAGGAGCAGGTGGACATACTGGATTTTACAACCATAAATACATGAAGTCTAGAGATGAGATGTTAAATGGTATCCCAGATAATGATTTAACTTCCGGAATTAATTACAGAGTAATTAGATATGCTGATATACTTTTAATGGCTGCTGAAGCGTTTAACGAAATCGGCGATACAGCTTTAGCTATCCAACATCTAAATACGGTAAGAAATAGAGTAGGACTCTATTTGCATCAAATAGATATTAGTCAAGTACCTTGGAACAATCTTACTACTTCACAAAACTCAATTAGAGAACTCATTTACAGCGAGAGAAGGTCAGAACTTTCATGTGAAGGACATAGATTTTTTGATTTAGTAAGAACTGGTAAAGCTGCAGAGAAAATCGATGGCTTCGTAGTTGGTAAACATGAACTGTTTCCAATTCCTCAAGATGAAATAGATTTAGCTGGTGGTAATTGGCCTCAAAATCCTGGATATTAAAATTTACAAAAAATGAAACGAAAAACTTATCTCAAAATATTATTATTTACATTCCCTTTAGTGTTTTTTATTAATTGTGGTAAAGAGGGATGTACAGATCCAATTGCTCATAATTTTGATCCATCAGCAACAAAAAACGATGGTAAATGTTTTTATGGTTTAAATGAATCTTCTGCTTCATTTACTATTAACCCTACTGGTAACCCAAATGTCGTGGTTTTTAAAGCTGATAATCCGGATGTTGAGTGTTCTTGGGACTTTGGAAACGGAACGGTAGGAAGTGGAACTGTAGATACTGCAGAATATCCTTTTGCAGGTGATTTCACTGTGACTTTGTCTATATTTAATTCACAAGGAGATGCATCTAGTTCTCAACCAATATCAATTGATTCAAATGATATTAGTTTGTTTGATAATCCTTTACATTTAATGTTGACCGGTGGTATTTCTGGCCCAGGCTATAGAACCTGGCATATTGATTCTGCTTGTGATTATCACTTTGGCGTTGGCCCACCTGAGGGTTCTTCACCTGATTGGTGGCATGCTTTAGCGAACGAAAAGCCCGGAGTAGGACTTTATGATGATCGATTTACCTTTCATTTAGTTGGTTTTCAGTACGATTTATTAACTAATGGTGATATTTATGTCCATAATACCATAGGAAGTACCTTTCCTGGAGCCTATGAAAATCTATACGATTGGACAGCTCCCTTTAACGATATGCCAAATGAAACATGGGATTTAACTACGGATTCTATTTTAACATTATCTAATGCAGCACCAATGGGTTTTTATACTGGCGTAAGTGAATTTCAAATAACTCAGTTAAATGATACTTCTATGATAGTCAAATATGGCCATCACGATGGTACTTTGGCTTGGTTTGCTAGGTATGTTCCAGAAGGTTTTGTAACAATTTGTCCTTAAATTATTTATGAATAGAAATATTTTTTTACTTTTTCTTTTGTCTATAAGCTTTTCTTTTTTGCAGTGCGAAAAAGGATGTACTGATCCTACAGCTGAAAATTACAATCCAGATGCTAAAAAAGACAATGGCTCATGTTATTATATTAATCTTCCATCAAATCTCAATTATAACATAACCAATGCTTCAAATAGTGGATTGGTTGAAGTATCTGCAACTGCTGCAAATGAGAATTTCTTCACTTTTGTATTTATTGACGGAACAGATTCATCTGTTGTTACATCTGTAAATGGAGAAGCAAGCTACTCTTATTTTAATTCTGGCACCTATAAAATTAAAATACGAGCAAATTTAAGTACTTCCCAATTTATTGAAGTTATTGATAGTGTTACTGTTTCATTTAACTCTGGAGGAGTAAATAATACTGGATATTCTACACCACTTAACTATCCAAACTATACCTTAACATGGCAAGATGAGTTTAATGGAACAAGTTTATCTTCAGATTGGACACACGAAATTGGAAATGGTTCTTGGGGTTGGGGAAATAATGAGTTGCAGTACTATAGACAACAAAACACTAGTGTAGAGAATGGTTATTTAACTATAAGGGCTAAACAAGAGTATTATGGAGGTTTTAATTATACTTCTTCAAGAATTATAACAAAGGGTGATTTCTTTCACAAGTATGGAAGAATTGATATTAGGGCTAAAATCCCTTATGGTCAAGGATTATGGCCGGCTTTATGGATGCTTGGCGAAAATATTTCTAGTGTTGGTTGGCCAAGTTGTGGAGAAATTGATATAATGGAAATGATTGGTGGTAATGGTTACAACGATCGTACTGTACATGGCACAATTCATTGGGAATCAAATGGCCATGCTTCTTATGGAGGACATAATTCGTTAAATTCTGGAAAGTTTGCAGATGAATTTCATGTTTTCTCTATTATATGGAATCAAAGTTCTATCACTTGGTATAGAGACGATATTCAATACCATACGGTAGATATAAATAATCTAACTGCATTTCACAATAATTTCTTTTTTATTTTTAATGTTGCAGTTGGTGGGAATTGGCCAGGTAGTCCAGATGGAACCACAGTATTCCCACAAACTATGATTGTAGATTACGTAAGAGTTTTTCAATAAAATATATATGAAACAAAATAAATTATTAGTTCTATTTCTAGCTGTCGTATTGATGGCTTCTTCTTGTAAGGAAAGTAATGTAAAAAGCATTTCCGAGCTCAGCCCAATTGATAAAAAAATTGATTCTGTATTGTCCTTAATGACTTTAAAAGAAAAAATTGGCCAGATGACACAGATAAATTTA
>Ga0206677_10000341_pt1 | contig 43901 bp, 27 predicted proteins | sample M130m12015metaG_FD_155475 | JGI IMG/M metagenome (GOLD analysis project Ga0206677, IMG submission 155475) | Ammonia-oxidizing marine archaeal communities from Monterey Bay, California, United States - M1 30m 12015 | ecosystem: Environmental > Aquatic > Marine > Intertidal zone | place: USA...
TTAATTGAGAGTGAGTTGTTTGGGCATGAGAAGGGCTCATTCACCGGTGCAGACAAACAGACTATTGGTAAAATAGAATCTGCTGAGGGTGGAACCCTGTTTCTGGATGAACTAGGCGATATGCCACTGGAAGCTCAAGCAAAACTTTTACGATTTATTCAGGAGCGGGTGATTGAACGTATCGGCGGGCGAGTAGAAATCCCCGTTGACGTCAGAATTGTTTGTGCAACCAACAAGAATCTTGAACAAATGGTTGCAGAGGGTACCTTCCGAGAGGATTTGTACTTCAGGATCTCAGAAATGGTGGTTAACATTCCTCCATTACGTGATCGGGGTGAAGATAAACTGTTGTTGTCCAAGCACTTCCTCGACCGGTTTGTTCGGAAATATAATAGTAGCATTGTCAATTTTGATGATACCGCTATCGCTGCGATCGATACTTACAGATGGCCTGGAAATGTTCGGGAACTCATCAGCAAGGTAAAAAATGCAGTAGTTATGGCTGACGGTAAATTTATTACTGCAATCGATCTGGGTCTAAAACAGTCGGCCGAGGTCGCTTTGAATCTGAAACATGTTCGGGAAGCTGCCGAGCGTGCGGCCATCATGAAAGCGCTAACGATTTCTAATGGTAAGATCACAGCTGCTGCTAAATTGTTGGGTGTAACGCGCCCGACGCTCTATGATTTACTCAAAAAATACGATATCAAAAACGACGCCAAGGGTGATATTCAAAGTGTTGAAAAGCGCTTCGCTTAGTGTTTACGACTTTGCTCGGATGATTGTCGATCCTTTGCCTAATATTTTTTGAATGCCTTCCCTCAGGATAAACCAAACAAACTTTGTGTTGGTGATAAGGTAACGTTTCCAGAGCCGTCTCGGCTCCTGCTTGACCCGGTAAAGCCATTCTAGTCCAAGGTTCTGCCATGACGTTGGTGCACGTTCGACCAAGCCGGAGTAAACATCGAAGCTGCCGCCCACGCCGTGGACGATGGGAACATTCATTCTGTTCCCCCAGGTTCCCATAAAATTTTCTTTCTTCGGACTGGTCATTGCAACCAATAGAAAGTGGGGTTTTGAAGCAGCGATTGCTTGGGCTATTTCGGACTCTTCTTCGGTTGAAAAGTAACCATTTCTCCTGCCAGCCATTATCAGGTTTGGGTATTGTTCCGACAAGTTTTTCTCGACCAGCGCTGAAATCTCTTCTGTCGCGCCAAGACAGTAAACTCGCCACTGGCGTCTGTTTGCCAATTCGAAAAACCGATACATCAAGTCACATCCTGTGACCCTGTCTGGTAGCCCCTCGCCAAGTATCCGGCTCGCCCAAACAGCAGACATGCCGTCTGCGAGCACAAGGTCGGAAGATTTTACGTCATCGGCCAGTAGAGGGTCAGTCTGCATATTGACCAACTTGGCTGCGTTAACCACGCCAATTCTGAGAGCCTCATTATCACAGATTGCCTGTTCAACAAGATCGACCACTTCCTGCTCAGTAACGGCATGAATATCAGTGTTCAATAAGTTAATGGTGTCTAGTGCGCGCAATTTGCGGGTCTCATCATGCCCTGTTCGTGAGTAATTATCGGTGGGACTGACAGGGTATATTATGAAAAGGAGCGATGATGTAACGTGTTTGTGAGTTGATAACTGATATAACTTTCAGATATGGAGTCCGAACTCGATGTTAGCCAACGACAGATGGTGAAGTCATGCCTCTTGTCACAAATTTGGTACCGTACACGCGTTCGACACTAGCCGTAAGAAATAAAAAAGTAGCATCCTCCCGGTTTTTCGAAACAATCTTCAGATCAAAACCTCCAGTCTAAACCTTCAGAGAAAATCAAACGCAATGATAACCGACGATTCCAGACGACTCTTTCGGGAAACGAGGTCCGTAAGAGCCTGGGGCCAAATGGTGCTGGATCATGTGGCCGTGCAATCGTTATTGTTCTTCCACACATTCGCTCGTACAGACGAATTCTCCGATGAGTATCGGATACTTGCTGTCGTTATCTTTTTGCTGATGGTGATTATCTACAATATGGTGGGAGTCTATCGCCATCAAAATGCGCGAAATGACTATATTTCTAGCTTGTTGCAAGCTTGGGGCTCTTTGGTGCTTTTGCTCGCCATTTTCGGTTTTGTGACGAAAACGAGTGAAGACTTTTCAAGAGAAGTGATACTTACATGGAGCTTAACGGGTTTCGTTAGTCAAGTTTTAATCTATTTTGCGTATCGCAGGTCGCTCAAAAATACAGGTGTAGAAAGGATTCCAACACTCATTGTCGGCGCGGGAGATTTGGGACACCATATTGCAACGCACATTAATAGGAACCAGTGGTCCTCGGACCGTGTCGTAGGTGTTGTTGATGACGACGATCATCTCGCTGATACGTGGAAAGATATTAATGTGCCTCATCTCGGTCATATCGCACGGATTAACAGGATCGTTAAAGATAAGCACGTGCGTCGAGTCTATATAGCGATGCCTATGACGGAGAGTGCGTCAGTTAAAACATTGGCGACAGGTCTCGTAGAAGCCAATGTTGACGTAATCTGGGCGCCCGACATATTTGGGGTCAGCTTGTTGAATCATGCTGTCAAGGAGGTTGCCGGTGTACCGCTAATATCTTTGTCAGAAACACCATTGGTAGGTGGCAGTGCGCTGGCAAAGACGCTGTTCGACAAAAGCTTGGCATTTCTGGCGCTGGCGATTCTTTCGCCCTTCATGGTGCTATTTGCTTTGCTGGTTAAGTTCACTTCAAAAGGCCCTGTCTTGTTCAAACAGAAGCGTCACGGATGGGATGGGCGTGAATTGCTGATTTATAAATTCCGTAGCATGAAAGTACACGAGGAGAAAGAAGGACAAGTTACTCAAGCGACTAGAGATGACGACAGATTGACACCGATTGGTGCGTTCATCAGGAGAACTAGCATCGATGAATTACCACAGCTTTTTAATGTGCTTGAAGGCTCTATGTCACTGGTAGGTCCAAGACCCCACGCTATTGCACACAATAATTTTTACAAGGGCAAAATCAGGGCGTATATGCTGCGCCACAGAATTAAGCCTGGGCTGACAGGGCTCGCGCAGGTCAACGGATATCGCGGGGAGACTGACACGATTGATAAAATGCAAAACCGCGTTAACTATGATCTTGCCTATATCAATAACTGGTCGATATGGCTCGATATAGAAATTATGTTAAAGACTGGTTTCGTGTTGTTCAGTAAGACTGCTTACTAACGATTGATGATATTTTTAGGCCGTGTCAGTAAATTTGACAACAATCTATTCGGAAAGATAAGTATGAACGCACGTGATTATTTTCTTTGTGTGTTTTTTAACTGGGTGCTCCTAGCGGGTTGTAGTCCAGAGGCGCCCGCGCCAAATATCGATAGACACGTTGAGTCCGGCCGAACTTACTATGAGCAAGGTCAGTACAACGCGTCAATGATCGAGGCCAGGTCAGCGCTGCAAATTGATGAGTCTAATGAAGCTGCTAATTTGCTTATGTCTGATATTTATCTTTCACTTGGGATGGCGCGTCAGGCGTTAAAGACTTTGCAATCGATAGACAGCGACTCATATGATTACAACCTGCGATTGATCGACGCGATGTTAGCCGTCGGTAAATACGGTACGTCCCTGCATTTATTGCGTCAAAGTGAAGGTGTCTTTGCCGGCAACGAGGTTGAATTTCTTTTGCGTGTTGCTGAAGCGAGGATCGGGCTTCGCGATATTGGGAGTGCCTCTCAGAGTTATCAAAAAATTCTTGATCTGGACGCATCAAATATCGATGCGACGCTTGGCTTGATAGCAATTGATGCCGCAACAGGTAGCCCGGAAAGGGCAGATTCAGAATTGCTCGCATTGCTCGAAAATGACCCGGAACACCTTGATACCTTGCTTTTGTTGGCTGATGTTTATCTCAGACAGGGACGGTTTGAGGAAGCTGAATCACGGCTTATCGAAGCGATATCTGTACTGCCCAGTGCAGATATTTTTACTCAGCAGCGAGCCGGATTACTGCGTGTCCTGATTCGACTATTGGCTTTTCAGGGTAACAGTGCCGAAGCGCTGATCTATCAAAATCAGCTTGCGGCAGCATTTCCAAATGCCGAAGCATTAAAAGACCAGATGGCCAAGGTTGCTAAGCTTGTCGAAAATGCTGACTTTGAGTCAGCGCTGAGTGTATTGAACGAGATAGAACGAATTGCTCCGGGAAACGAGTCGACAGGTACACTGCGTGCTGTCATCGCATTTCTTCAGGGTGATAATCAAGCCGCCAGTGAATTGTTCAACGAAAATGTTGATCCCGAGATTGCTTCTGCTAAAACCATGCAATTGTTTGCAGCAAATCAGATCTATCTCGACCGGCCTCATCAGGTAGTCGCATTGCTTCGCGACAAAGTGAAAGATACACGAAACCCAGAGTCACTTGCACTGTTTGGCGTTGCTGCTTTGGCTGCGGATGCGAAACTGGAAGGAGTAGCGGCCCTGCGAAAAGCGATTGATCTCCAGCCGGACAATGTTCGATTGTCTATCATTTTGGCAAGCCATCTCAGAATTAATGATCCAATACAGGCTTTGAAGGAACTGGAGGCGGCGCATGCTCGCAAGTCTGATGACCTTTATCTAAATCTTGCTCTTATGACTGAGTTGGTTGAGCTCAATTATACCCAGCGCGCTGCAGACCTTGTGGCAATGACCCTCTCCAAAGAGCCGCAGTCTTTTGCGACACAATTTTTCGCGGCGAAATACTACGCTCGAGTTGGGCAACCTCAGCAAGCGATCAATTATTACGAAAAGGCTGCAGACTATGACAATACAGATCTTCGACCTCTGTTGAGTATCACATCCTTGTTGACGGGCTTAGGCAGATATGATGAAGCCGAAGAGCAGGTGAATAACATCATCAAGTTGGAAAAAAGTTCTCTTGAGGCCTACCAGCGGCTTCTTTCGATTTACGTCTCCCGAAATGAACACTCAAAAGGTGTCGCGCTTTTGTCATTATTGGCAGAAGAAAACGAAGTGTCGGAGCCTTTGCTGGCGCTCTCTAATTTTTATGCGAAAAGAGGCGATGCGAATGAGGCTGAAACCTTTTTGGTTGAAGCCGGTTCCGGCAATGGGAAGTCAGATAGGTTGTGGAGGACCGTAAATGCTTCAATTTATGCCGAACGGGCACAGCTAAGCTATCAATCTAGCAAGTTTGATGAGGCAAGGAGTTTCGTTTTCACTGCCCTCAACTCATATCCTGCAAATAAAAAATTATTGGGAATGCTTATTTCGATTGAGCTGGGTGCCGGTGCATTAGACGAGGCAAAAAAGGTGCTTGAAGAGCTGAAACAGATGCACCCGGAGTCTCAACTAGGAATGATTCGTAGGGGTGATATCTTTGTGGCTGAAGGTCACCTGGACGATGCGATGGCGTCGTATGTCCGTGCTTGGTCGATCGGGGTAGATGACAGATTGGGACAAAAACTTTATGAGGTCTATCAACAGCTCGACAAAAGTGACGAGGCGAGACAACTGCTGGCTCAATGGCGCTCAGAAATCCCAATGAGCGTTCCTGCAATGGTTAATCATGCGATTCAGCTTGCGGATGACGATAGCATTCAAGCTGCGCTCGCGGCGTATGAGGCGTTTCTAAAAGTAAGACCAGACTCAATTGTTATTAAGAATAATCTGGCATGGCTTTATCTAGAAAGCGGTAGATACAACAAAGCTGTAGAGGTAAGTAAAGAAGCATATGAACTCATGCCGACGGGAGGCGCTGTTGCCGATACTTACGGATGGGCGTTGTTTAAAAAAGGTGATATCGCCGAAGCGATAAGCGTGTTGAAGTTAGCTGTCAAGTTGTTGCCGAACGATAAAATAAAGGCGCACCTTGAAGAGGCTGTGTCTGCAGAAAAAAAGTAGTGACCTTCTGCAAACGCCGATATTTTTTACACTTTTTCTCTTGTCGAGAGGTGCCTCTGAAAGAAAATCAAAAATGTCCATTATTTACAGGCACTTAAAAAGTTGGCATGCAAAGTGCTGCATAGTTTCTGAGCAACAAATACTGTTGTTCTCTCAAAGAATTATGCAATGGAAAAACTATGTTTCATCGTCTTTTAAAGACCGCGGTGTTTCTCTCTGCCCTGATATCCCTTGGTGGCGTGCAAGCCTTGCCTATCTCTGGTTCTGTGAATTTTCAAGCCTACGGGGATTTTACTGACGACGGGGGCGCTTTAAATGGCTACGACTTCGCTGAATTAGGCGGCGTTACTAATCCTAGTTCGGTCAATGCCACGTCATACGTCTTGAGCGGCGATATTGCAGACATGGCAGGTGGGTCCAATTCAGTCGTCTTGCCGTCTGTAACGCTGACGCTCAGTGATTTTAATCTAGCTTCCACGCCAACCGTAGAATGGGTTTTAGGCCCAGTGACTGCTGCTTCTGGCGCGGCGGGTAACCTAGTTTTCACCATCGTTAGCGGCGAAGAAATTGTTGGCATTGGTCAAAATTATATCGGCGGACAAGGTGACTTCAGCTTTGATTGCGACACGGATTGTGGTTTACAAAACAGCTTGACTGACACGATTGATACAACCGTTGGTGAGTGGAGTATTGCAGAAGTATTTAGTTTTACCTCGGGATTCAATGTACCTGCGCCAGCATCAATTGCTTTGCTCGGGCTTGGTCTGTTAGGGATGGGTGCCGTGAGAAAGCGTGGGGCTAGGCAGTTTTAGTGAGATGAAGATGGATTAGTTTCCCGAGCCGAGAGATCCCCAGCCTAAGTACTTAGGCTGGTTTTTTTGTTACATAATTCTGTAGGTTGCTGTCGGACAAAATGGTAGTAGAAATAGCGAGAGAGTCTTGAAAGTTTTAACCATATTTGGCACTCGGCCGGAGGCCATCAAAATGGCACCGTTGGTGTTAGCGCTAAAAGAACAGCCAGGTATCTCGTCGCGGGTTTGTGTGACAGCGCAACACCGGGAGATGCTGGATCAGGTGTTGGAACTGTTCAACATTGAGCCTGATTATGATTTAGATATTATGAGCCCCGGGCAAACGCTTGGCAAAATCACTTCAAAAGTCCTTGAAGGTCTCGAGCATGTGTATGCCGATTTCGAGCCGGACCTTGTGCTTGTTCACGGTGATACGTGTACGACCTTTGCGGCATCTCTCGCAGCCTACTATAAGAAAATTCATATAGGTCACATCGAGGCAGGCCTGAGAACCGGTGACCTCTATTCTCCGTGGCCAGAAGAAGCGAATCGAAAAATCACGGGTGCGCTAACAAATGCTCATTTTGCTCCGACCGAAAGGTCGAAAGATAATCTGTTGGCTGAAAATGTCAACGCCGCCTCAATTTACGTAACAGGAAATACAGTAATCGATGCGCTACTCTGGGTTCAAAAGAGGATCCAGTCTGATCACGTGCTCTCGAATGATTTAGCAGCTCAATTTCCATTTCTAGATCCGAATATGCGGCTGATTCTTGTTACTGGTCACCGCCGTGAGAGCTTCGGCGCTGGGTTTGAGAGAATTTGTCGGGCGATCAACCAGATTGCAGAACAGCATCCGGAAGTCCAAATCGTCTACCCAGTACATTTGAACCCCAACGTTCAGAAACCAGTGAATAAGTACTTGAGCGGAAAAGAAAATATTTTTCTGATTGACCCTCTGGAGTATCTACCTTTCGTCTACTTGATGATGCAATCCTATTTTATTTTGACCGATTCTGGGGGGGTGCAGGAGGAGGCTCCTTCTCTTGGAAAACCTGTGCTCGTCATGCGGGACACGACAGAAAGACCCGAGGCCGTGGATGCTGGTACCGTGCGTTTGGTAGCGACTGATGTCCAGAAAATTTGTGATGAGTCAGAGAAACTGCTTTGCGATGAAAAAGCGTACACAAAGATGAGCAAAGCGCATAACCCTTATGGGGACGGGAACGCTTGCGAAAGAATAGTCAACACTCTATTGGCTCTATCAAACTAACCGTTTAGCTACTTGCTGTTTTGAGACTATTTTATTTTATATATATTAGTCGCTTTTCCTGTTTGATAATTGCAAACCCGTAATGATGCTTATTCACAAAAGCCCCCATTGTTTTTTGTTTTTTCTGACTTTTTTTTTGGCCTGCAGCGCTAGCGCCAGCGAATATATAACGAAAATCCGGTTAAATGTTGAACACACTAACAATTCTGGTTTGTTGTCAAAAAGCCAAGCGCAACATGATATAAAAGTAGCGCCTTCACTGGTCATAGACTATAGGATTGGTTCAGGCAACTTTCAGTCGAATCTGAACTACTCAGCTACTCGAAATGACTACATGAAGAATACATTCGCTGATAGAAGCGATGTGCTTGGATCAGGTACATTTTTATGGAAAATCTTTGATCGAACCCTTGTTTGGAACCTTTCCCAAAATAGAAGAAGGCTCAAGATTGATTCGTTACTTGGGAACGACCCTTCGAATCAAACGAATCGAAATATCCTTCAAACAGGTCCCCGTCTGACCTTAGGTTTCGGTAGGAACAACACGTTTGCCGTCGATGCTAGTTATGTCGAGAGTAGTTTTTCACAGGGTAGTACGAATAATAGCCAGCAGGAGCGGCTAGGTCTTGAGTATCAGCGGATTATAAACGCACAAGATAAACTCAAGGTCACTGTGCTTGCTGCCGAGGCTAAGTTTGACGATTCAATATTTGATTATCAGTTTCAAAGGTACAATGTAACACTTGAGAGTAACCCGCGAAATTTTCAGTATTCTATCGCAATTGGCCACAACAGCATTGACCGGAACATGGGTGCTTCATTGTCTGGCCCTTATCTGAGCTTTTCTGTTTCTGCTAATAAAAGCAATTCATCGTGGAGCTTCAGTGGAAATAGAGAATTGACAGATTCCAGTATTGGTATAGCAGTAAGTGAAAATTTACCGGATTCACGATTCAATCGTGACTCGAACCTTACGAATGCTGACATAGTTGAGAGAATTAGATCGGACTTGGTTTACCGTACTTCTTTAGTGAACAAGCGATTTAGTTTCACATTTAACCTTTATTATGACGACCAAGACTATCAGACCCGAAAGGAAGATAGGAAGGCATATGGTTTCGTGACATATTTGATGTACAGATCTACTCGAAAACTGACTCTTAGATATACTTTTAGAGGCACCGAAGACTCATCCTTCGTTACGAATATTCCTGCAAACGAAAAATCAAAACTAGTAAACCATCGCTTGCAAGGAACCTATCGGTTTAATCCCTATGTTAGATGGGCGCTCTGGCTAGAACATCACGCGCGTAATTACCAAAACCTGCCACGCGATTACGATGAGGTTGCGGGCGGGCTAACACTAGAATATCAGTTCTGAGGTTTTTCAGGCTATATAATTTCTGAATGGAAGACCGCATTTATTCCATCTTAGCTTTGTCTTGTTGTGTTAACTCTACTTTATTTTAGGACTCTCGCGGCAATTTATCAGGTTGTTAAGTATATCTGACCACCGTTCTGAAATAATGTCTCTGTCACATTTGTCAACGACTAGTTGACGTGCGTTTGTTGCTAAATATGCTCGGTGTTTTTCATCTGACAGTAATTTAACTATCGCGTTGATGAAGCCCTCCTTGTCTTCTTGGTCAATGGTGTAACCGGTTTCGCCATTGATCGCGAAATCCCTTAAGTCTCCTACATTACTTACGATAGGCACAGTTTTCATCGCCATGGACTCCAGCATCGCGATTGACACACCTTCCCAGCGGGAGGTCAGAACGAATAACTTGGCTCTGCTCAGTAAGGTGGGGACATCATCGCGCTGTCCCAAAAAAGTAACGTTTTTTTCTATTCCTAAATCGCGGGCCTGATTTTCTAGCGCTTCCCTGTCAGGACCTTCACCGACGAGGGTCGCGTTAAAGTCAGAGATCGAGCGCACTACACCAGCTACCACTTCTAGCAATCTATCGGGACGCTTGTATTCACTTAGCCGGCCAACAAAGATTAGATCAATGTCCTTTGAGTCAATAATTGGCAATTTGGTTTCGACACTGCCAGTAACGACCGCCAAGGCGTTACGGAATTTATGCTGCAAAACATAATTTTTGGCGTTTGACCCACGTACAATTGCCTGATCATATTGACGCATGAGAGCATGAGCTAGCGTTTGAACAAGTATCGAGGGGCGTGATAACGCCACCATTACTTTGTTTTCAACTTTCCAGCCGCCGCCTTGAAGTTCAAGTTCGCCAGCCGTTAATTGATAGACAACTTTTGCACCAAATAACCGACCACAGACCAGTGCGGTCACTGCGGATGGGAAGATGTGGTAGCCAATGTAAATATCGGCCGGGTGCTTAAAGCCTTGTATAAAGGTCCAGACAAATTTTGCTCCGGCACGGCTAAAAATTTTGTTCGCCCAATTAGGAGGGCACTCGTAAATTAAATTTGGTAGTTTAGCAATGGGTGCATCGCAAACGAGAATGACATCTCCGTAGCCGCTATTGACTAGTGGCGTGATATGAGCGTGAAACCAGTTAGGATTATGAAATGTCCCATTTACGATGATCCTACCGCGGCGAGTTTCTGACTTAAGCCAACCTTTGGTCAAGACAGATATAAGTATCGAAAAGCTAAAAGTAATGGACAGGAAAATAGTTGCAAGTAGACGGTTCAATGTTTAGATGCTCTCAGTTAGCTTGTGTTTTAAAGGGGTAGTCGGAGACAGCTTTTTTGTATACTTCGATAGTCTGACTGGCGACGTTGGTAGGGTGAAAGAGTTGTTCTGCACGATTTTTCGCGCTTTCTCCCAAGCAATGACGAAGTTCTTCATTGCTCAGTAACTGATCTAACGTATTAGCTAGTTCATCGGGGTCGGTTGGGTCAGTGAGTAACAATCCTGATTTTCCATCTTCAACCATGTCAGGGATGCCGCACAAGTTAGAGGCGACAATGGGTATACCAGCAGCCATCGCTTCGGCAATGACCATCGGCGCATTTTCTTGAAACGAAGGCAAAACGAGCAGCGCTGCGGTACTGAGTTCTTTGCGCACTGCCGATTGATTCAGACGTCCTGGCATTTCAACGCATTTTGTCAGGCCAAAATCTGAAATAGCATCTTGCAGTTCTTTAAAGTAAAGAGGGACTGAAGCTTCACCGCACAAGCGAACTCTCAATTCTGGATATTTCTTTATGAGTTTGGCGGCCGCTTTTACAATGACAAGCGGGTTCTTTCGAGGGTTTAACCATCCTAAAAATAGTAAGGAGCCATTTTTTTCTTTTCCTCTAACTGTATAAGCGAGAGGATTCAGAGGATTCCAAATATCACTGATTTTTGCGCGAGTTTTCGTTTTGATTGCACCATGCACATAGGGCGCAATCGAAATAATGTGCTTTTGTTTGCGCAGTCCAATGGATTCTGCCCAGGCCCATAGTTTCGATCGGGTCCGCCAAAAAGGGGCTTTCTCGGTAACTAGGTTGAGACTATCAAAGCCATGAACGGTAAACACAGCAGGGAATCCACATTTAGGCGCACTGAACCCCCATGTTTCATGATAATGCACAACCGTCGGTTCTAATTGTCGGAGGTATCGATTCAAGATACGCACGCTGGGTCCAACGATCGCATCCAGAATCATTGGCCATCGACTTCGGGGCAGACGGTGTACTGTCAAACCTTCGTGATTTTCGAGGCAGATTTCAGGGAGGTGCTTTTCAATTGTTACAATGTGAAGATCAGTGATACCTAGGCTGAAGAGTGCCTTTGCTAAAGCGACCGTTGCGGTTTCTACGCCGCCTCGAGGCTGATCGATATCAGATGGGAATCTGCTGACTAAAACTACTTTCATCGTAAGTACAACAAATATCCTTAGATTAAAACGTGAGTTTGCTGCGGGCCCCACGTTCTGCCGATGATGTAAAACTTTGTAAATTGTACGCCAAAAGTATGATTACATTTAGCATTACAATGTAAACTATACCAAGAAATATTCTGGTTTTTAGCATCTCATAAGTATGTGCCACTGCTCCGATACTAGGACTTACGATAACTCAAGCGCGTCGTTAAGTAATTGTTCTTGTTCTGCTTGAAAGGCGGTTCGACGAAGGAAAAAATTTGGGAAAGTATTTAAGAATCCTGTTCAAAGCAGCGCTGTATTACTCTGGTATTTATAGAATGCTGATATATGTTCACCGAGATCGGATTCCCATTCTAATGATCCATGGTGTGCTCGATGAGCAGATGACGCGGCATTGGAAGCCTAGTTGGCGAAGAACATCTACTAAGCAGCTGGAATACGTAATCAGTGTCTTAAATTGTTATTTTGACTTTGAATCGATGGATGGAATTGCTGACAGTTTGGCACAGCACACGGTGCCCAAGCGTGCGAAATTAGGGCTTACCTTTGATGATGGGTATCGAAACAATATCACGTATGCTGCGCCCATTTTGGTCAGGAAAGACTCACCCGCTGTGTTCTATTTGTCTACCGGTCAGATAGTTAGCAGAGCACCGATGTGGATTGATCGCCTTGACTTCGTGCTCCAAAAGCTTGAATTGCCGGAGATTGAAATTACTTTGCAGCAACAAGTTTTTAAAATAAAACTGAAACCCCGTTCGAGATTTGACGAAGATTATATGTACCTTCGGCGATCGATAAAAGATTTGTATAGAGATGATTGTGTGATGTTGAGTGATATTGCTTCTGAAGCATTTCGATTAGAAAAGCTTGCAGGTACCTCATTGCTTGATTCAATTACAGATGATCCCGTCGCAGAAATTATGACTGCTGATGAAGTATCAGGCAAGTACGATAAAATTACGTTTGGTAGTCATACTGTAAGCCATGTCAGAGTTGATCGAATATCAGAACAATTGCTCCTTGCCGAACTTAGGGAATCGAAAACCTGGATAGAAGAAGCTACTCAAGAACGGTGTCTACACTTTTGTTACCCCAACGGGGATTTCAATAGGCGTAGTATCGCAGCGCTTGCTGAAAGCGGTTATAAAACCGCTGTTACCACCATCGAAGGTTCAAATAGGGTAGGCGATTCAGAATTGTTGGCGCTTCGCCGTATTTCAATTCCGCAAAATGAGAAAGCTTACGAAATATTACATAGTGTTGCCATTTCGCTTTTAAAGTCTGAACGAGTGCGCGCGAGTAACTAGTGAGAATAATAATCCTAGGAAAAATACGTACTCAATGGTAACTGGCCCTGAATAACCAGAACAGAAATGACTCATGGATGACAGAAACTTAAATATCGACAGAATGAATATCTGTTTTGTCGCGCAAAACTCCTATGGTGCACTAACAGGAAATAACTCAAACTTTATAGGCGGTGTGGAAATCCAAATCCCATTAATGGCGAGGTGGTTTGCTAGTCGGGGCTATGCTGTCAGTTTGATCTGCTGGGACGAGGATTATGGTGATGAAATTTCGGTAGATGGTATCCGCGTAATTAGTTTGTGCGAAAGAAATGCCGGGATTCCTGGTGTTCGGTTTTTCTATCCTCGCTGGAGTAGTTTGATTCAGGCGCTTCGAAGGGCGTCACCCGATGTGATTTACTACAATTATGGTGACTTGGAGTTTGGACAGATTATGCTCTGGGCGCGAAAAAATAACGTGCCAGTGCTCTATTCGGTTGCGAATAATGAGGTGTGTCTAAGGGAACTGCCATCGCTGGGTCCAATACGAGAAAAGCTACTATATCGTTATGGATTGAATCATGCCGATAAGATCATTGTTCAAACTCAAGAAGAGCAAGAAAGTCTCAGCTGTAATTTCAACCTTAATTCTACGCTCATACCTATGCCGAACCCTGGTTTCAAGGGGCAAGCAATAAACGCGAACGATACTGGTGATCAGGTTCGCGTGCTTTGGGTTGGGCGCTTTACCGAGGAAAAGCGGCTGCCTTGGCTTTTGGAAATTGCTAAAAAATTACCACAGGTTCACTTCGATATTGTTGGTGGCGCAAGTGTCGAGACAAATTATTCCCGAGCGCTCAAAAAACAGGCCTTAGTTACTAAAAATGTCACGGTGCATGGAAAGCTACTTAGACATGACATGGCGCAGCACTACTCCGCCGCGACATTGTTGTGTTCCACGTCGTCATTTGAAGGCTTCCCGAACGTATTCCTCGAAGCCTGGAGTGTGGGTCTCCCTGTAGTCGCAACGATTGACCCAGATAACTTGATTGTCAGTAAAGACTTAGGTCGAATTGGCGACACTGTTGATGAGTTGGTGGAAGAAATTCAGGACTTGATAAAGAGTAAAAATTGGAGCATTGCAAGTCAAAATGCACTTCAATATTTTCACAGCACGCATCGTCCAGAGGTGGTCATGGAACGTTTCGAGGCCGAAATTCTGGATTTAAACAGAAAAAAAATAAATAATTTTCATTCTGCTCAAAAAGATAAGAAACCCTCACTTTGTTTGTTAGCACATAATGCCTACGGAGTGCTCGCAAAAAAAGATACTTCCCACGTAGGTGGAATTGAAGTTCAGGTACCTATGATGTCAAAGTGGTTTGTCGAACAAGGATACTCCACAACCATGGTAGCATGGGATAACGACTACCCTGATGGTATACGTCACGATGGCGTTGTGGTTCGAAAGCTTTGTAAGGAAAGTGATGGTATCCCTATTATTAGATTTATTTACCCACGTTGGACTAGTTTTGTCGCGGCACTTAAGAGGGCAGATTCAGATGTGTATTACTACAACTGCGGTGATATGGGTTTGGGTCAGTTGGTTCTTTGGGCACGCTTAAATGGTAAAAAAGTGGTCTACTCAATAGCAAATGATGTTGATTGTGTTCAAGAATTGCCTGCGTTAAAACCCCTGCGAGAAAGGTTGCTCTACAAATACGGGCTCATGAATTGTGATCGGATAGTGTGTCAGACCGAGAAGCAAAAAAGCTTGTTGCTCGATGAATTTGGTTTGGACGCAAGAGTTATTCGAATGCCATGTGAGGGTTTTCAAAAAACGACTGAGCAAGGTTATACGGAAGCGATTCACAAGAAAAAACGCATACTGTGGGCCGGTAGATTTACGCCAGAAAAAAGACTTGAATACTTTTTAGAACTTGCAAAGCATTTTCCGGAAATGATATTTGATGTGATAGGTGATTATAATTTTGGGAGAGATACGTCCTACGCAGAAAGAATGAAAGAGATCGCAGAACCCTTGGAGAATGTAATTCTGCACGGTCGCGTGCCTCATGAGAAAATGGGAGAGTATTTTAATCGATCGTATTTGTTGTGCTCAACATCACTTTACGAAGGATTCCCTAATATATATCTCGAAGCATGGAGCGTAGGCCTCCCCTTAGTTACAACGTTTGATCCGGATGGTGTGGTGGAAAGATATGCGATTGGTCGCACGGCTACTGATATCGATTCGCTGCAGACTGCTTTAAAAGAGTTGATGGTTGAAACGGTTTGGCATGAGACGAGGGCGCGCGCTGAGACTTATTATCTAAATAATCATACTGTGAATGCTTCGATGCGCGAGTTTGAAAAAGAAGTAAGTAGTTTTGGGTGATCAATGGCCTTCAATGTTGAAATTTTTTAAAATTTAAAACTCACGCTGGTGGTCGAGATGTGGGTTTTATGTTTCATCAATTCAAAGGTGGTAATTTGTCTTCAAGATTTCCTGATTTTATTGGTATAGGTGCTGCACGTTCTGGGACAACCTGGGTGGCAAGGCAACTTGCTCAGCATTCTGATATTTGGTTGCCGCGAATTAAAGAGCTGCACTATTTTTCTCGTTCGTTGAAGTATGACGGTCCGAGTTATCTGAATGATTCGAGTTTGGTAAAGCGTGTTTTCTCGTCTGAGGAACACTTTCAGAAATACCGCTATCATCTATATCGCGCCATTGGCTCCAATTTGATAAGACCCTCTCTTGACAAGTTGCGTTGGGATTGCCTGTACTTTTTTGGTCAGCCGAGCGACGATTGGTACGCATCGCTGTTTGCTACTGCCGATAATCGAATAGCAGGAGAAATCACTCCACAGTACTCGGTCCTGCAGGTTGATGATATAAAAGCAATAAAAAAATTGAATCCAGACTGTAAAATATTATTCATGATGCGAGACCCAGTAGAGCGCGCATGGTCATTACTAAGGTATCACGATCAGCGTTTTACGCCGGGCTTGACTAAAAGTAGCATCAGCCAATTAATTAAGGCTGCACATCATCCGGCAAAGTTGGCTCAATCTGATTATCGTACAATTTTGAATAACTGGTTTGCAGTTTATTCACGAGAAGAAATATTTATTGGATATTACGACCAGATTGTTGAGAGCCCAGACAAGTTAGTCAGAAACCTTTTTGATTTTTTGAATCTTGATCACGATACGGTTTCTGAAAAACCTAATTCAAAAGTAAACCAATCGTTTGACAAAAGTATGCCTGAATTATTTAGAATAGCGATGAGTGACTATTATTATGAGCCAATTCAGTCTTTGTCGCAGGAATATGGTGGGCACTATACCAAATGGTTGAAACAGTACGACAGGGTTCTGAAGAGAAAGTAAATCTCGTGTTTAAGTAGTTTGTGTGTCGCATTAATGCCATGCAAACTTTCAAGGTGTTAACTGACTATTCCTCTGGTGTAATTAGACGATATAACGTTATTCTAGATTATATTTTTCGAATCTTGGGTTCACTCTAAAAAATTTCCGCATTTTGTGTAAGCTTGCAGCCACCTCAACACTTTCTGTGCCTCTGTGAGATGCTATTCTCGCTGGAATCCCAACAACCGTTGAGTTTTCAGGGACGTCTCCATTGATTACTGCATTTGAGCCGACAACAACACCTGATGCGATTGTGATTAGACGAAATAGTTTTGCGCCTGGACCTATCCACACGTTAGAACCGATCTTCGGAACAAGTACCTCTGGGTCGGGGGGGTGTTTGCCCCGATATTGAAACCCTGATGAATATCGCACCACATGCCAATTCTTGAATTGCCGTTAATTACAATATTTCCAAAGTGATTGATTCTTAGGCCGGCACCAAAAACGTTGTGTGGAATGTCAAAACCAAGTGCTACCGCGAGTCGGCGTTCCCGAAAGTGATAGTATCGTTTTAGTATTTTGTTTACGAGAGAAGTCTGATTGTTATTATAGTATTCAGCTGTCCTCAAGAATATTTGGTACAGCCAGACCTCATCGTTTAGTATTTTCGGAGAATTGTAGGTTTTGCCGAGCGCAAATTTAAAGGATGCCCTAAAAACCTATCATGGCAGCTATTACTTAATTGGGTGCCGTTATGGGTCAAGTTGCAGCTTTTGCGGGTTGGAGAAGTTTCTTTATATTAGGTGGTAAGAGAAATTTCCAGATAAGGATCGCTGTTATTATTCCTGCTAGAGCGCAGAGTGCCAGTGATGAAAGATAGGAGCCATCTTTGAATTGCTGTCGTGCAAAATAAAAAAAGATGGCCATTGGTGCATAAAATACACTTGGTTTAACAACCACGCAGATTAGATACTTCTTGATACTAATTTGAAATTGGTGGAGTAAAAAGATGGGTAGACAAAATCCTCTGCTAAGTCCCCAAGTTACAGCCACGAGAATTGAGACGGATAGGTAACTAACTGCATAATAGCTGTTTAGAATAGGTATTGAGGCCAGCAAAGCTAATAAGGTGATGCTTAAACTTATGATCCCAAGTTTGCCATGCGCATTCATTCCTGCGAGAACGCTAAATACGCCAGTATGAGCTATAGGGAAAAGAGACCCCAGCGCTAGAATCACAATGATTTCACGCTTTGCATATTCGGCTCCCATCCAAACCTCAATTACAAGGTCGCCAAAGAATATCATCCCTAGACTAATTGGTATCGATATGCTCATAAACAATATGCAGCTGTCCAGCAATAATTCTCGAGCTTCTCTATCTCGGTTGAGACCAATTAAGCTACTAGTAATCGGTACAAACATGTTCGCGATCTTTTGAATAAGGCCTTCGCTAATGCGAATAAGTGTTTGGCTGCGTGTATAGATTGCCAAAGCAGATGGTCCAGTGACAGCCCCCAATAGTATGGCGGCTGTTTGAAAGAGGATCAGTTGACTTCCAGAGTTTGTGAAAGTTTTTGCTCCAAACAGAAATAATTCTCGTGCGAGCTTTTTGTCCCAAAACCTAAAACTAAATACTGTGTCTGGGCTAATTATTCTACGTACAATAATCCGAGTAAAAGTCGTGGCGATTGACGATATGAGGACTAGGTAACCTAGTGTAAGAATCGTAGCACCGATTTGCAGTGCGAAGACTAAGGCTATTGCCAGCAAGATATCTTGAATTGCGTTTATTACGTGATGCAAATCCCATCGGTGTTCTCCTGTTATTACGCCTCGACTGGAATCACCAAGGAGTCTAACGATAACAGCGAAACAAAATAGTCGAAGAATGTTTGTTATTTCGTCGGATTTAAACGTATTTTCTAAGTATTCTTTTGATAGCTCGAGGGAGAAGAGTGAGAGCAGTAGCAATATTAGACAAACACAGAATTGTATTATTGTTGATGTGCTGAAGACTTGTGATTGTCTGTCTTGTTCACCAGTACTACGATATAAAGCTATGTATCTATTCACTGCTATAGCGAAGAAACCGGTGATAGCGAGATAGTTATAGGTTGCCCACCCGATATCCCAAACACCAAGTATCTCGATACCCAGATTGTCACTTATTTGACGAGGTACAATAAATCCGGAGGCGATTACTAGAATTTGTGCAAACCAATATACAACCACATTGTATGAAAACTGCGCCTTGCCGGTGAGATCCTTTTTCCTCATAGACTCTCACAAATGCTTGTCTTAGAATTTTTGAGGTTTTTCTGATTGTTCAAAGTCTTGTGGCTCGCTAGCGTGTCTTTCTAACATCTAGTTGTTTTACTTGCGTTGGCGCTCATTTATAACCGAGTAATCTATTTGTTTTACCGGCTATGCGCTGGAAAAGTTCCCGCTCTTTTTTACTGACTTCCGATTCCCAAGAGTTATCCAATTTTATAGATATGTTTTTCTGGGTCCTCATGCTGTTACCAAGGACGTGATTAGATTGTGAGACAGTATTCAGGTTGGACCAATCTATAGTCATGGGTTCTAAATTAAGCCATTCACTGATTTTATCTATAGTGTTTTTTGGTGCCTGGCAAAATTCTTCATAACTCAGAGAAAAAATATTTTCGGTGTTAAATTTTCTGGATACCCGTTCGATTTGAGAGACGGTGCTCGTCCAGTCTCGAACAGCGTCAACGAAACTCATGCGCAATTCCACTTTTTTTCGGCAGGAGTTAGTTTGAGCGAGCCCGTTACGAAACATTTTAATGACACGAACATCATACTTATTAGTTTCGTGCAAATAGAGCAAACGCTGGGGGTCTTTCGAACTATCTAAAAAATACTTTCCTTTCAACTGAGCTTTAAGAATTCGAGTCAAATCAAAATTTAGTCGATTGATCGCATTAAATTCTTTCTGCAGAGTAGGCCAATGTTTAATAACCTTACCTCGAAGATATTCAAAATGCTCGCCGCGCACCTGAGCCCCAAGAATACGATTTTTTAGCCAATTACTGCTGCCATAGTGTGTACCAAAGTTATCAAGTTCAAACTGATACCCCAGTCTATTAATTTTCTCCGTTATGCCTTTCCAAAAGTCACAGTCGTTAAGCAACACGCCACAAGAACAATGGTAATTGCTTACATCTCCCATCGCCGTGGCCTTAACTTCGCCGATTGAAGCAATGTCCGGGTGATGATTTAGTGCTAAGGTCAACAATGTTGATCCTGAAAAACTTGGCGAAAACACATAGATAAGTTTCAGTTTTTGCATTCTGTTTTTTTATCGCGGAATAGTGAGTTTGATTTCAAGTCGTTGATGAAATGAGTGGGCTGTTTGGCAGTTAATTCATCAATGATGCATACATCATTTAAAGGTAATTAAAGAGGCTTTTTACTGACGTTCAACAGCCCCAATATCAGATATTCCGCCGGCTTCGCGTGGATTTCCATAGTAGTCAACGAATATGTCAATACCATATAGGTTCTTGAACTCTAGATACGGATTGTGTCCATCCTGAAATTTGGTGCCTGCACAAGCTTCGGCTGGTGGATCAACGAGATTTGAGTTCTCGGAAGGTGTTGCGTCTAATAGTGTGAGATCATGATTTTCGTTCATCAACATAGGGTCAGAATAGAAAGAGTTTGCGTCTTCATTTGTTGTTGAATTTTCCTGCCACTGCAACAGTGAATTTGAAACAACGCGTCCTGCAAGAAAAGGGTGCCGCGAATCGATTAAGTTACAGTCAAAGTGAGTCGACGATTTTTGATTTGAGTTTAACTCATAGACGTAGTGCGACTTTTGAACGTTAGGAAACTCAGTTTGACCAACTGTTGGTGCGCTTATGTGGGCGTTCTTATATACATAGTATGCAACCTCTGCAGTGTCGCCTGCTCCCGGATTTGTATAGAAAGTATAGCAATCGATGCAGGTGTTCCATCCAATATATCGTCTAGAACCAGCTTCTAACGGTGGGTTTTGTGCCATGATAAAACCACCTGACATCGGCATCCCATTAAAATTGAACCTACCTGACACTCTTGAATTAATAGATATGTTGTTGAGCCAATAGTTAATCATTTTGACTGAACTAGAAACGGATGGAGAAATGTTGTTAGTACTATTTCGAGAAAAACCTGAGGAGTTATAGGCGGTATTAAACATATACCACGTGTATGTTGGTGCGTATTGGAGGTTGAAGCAGCCGCCTCCATCATCATTCTGAATGCAGATATTTTCGCTAACGATAAAGTGGGATTGAGTCTTTGAAAAGACGCACGATTGTCGCATTTTTTCGCACCTATTCCCGTTGACCCAGACGTGATGGATTACGTCTCGTGCATCATCTGCGGTTGTCCCTCCTAGGTTCTGTCCTGTGATTTGAATGCAGTCTCCTACCCCCAAAATGCATGAGTTATCTGTAAACCAAATATGATGTGCTCTTGGGTTTGTTGTCCGATCAACATTGAAAGCTGTGATTGTCAGTGAATGATAATCTGTATCGACATCGAGGCCCACGGATGAAGGTGCGACCTCGTATACATGAAAACTAGGATAGCTTCCTCGACCACCGTCTACCAATGGAATGGCTGTTAACTCGCCCTCTACGGCAAGCTGAAAAGTGGTCGGTGTAACGTTGATAACAGAATAGACTGTTTTGCGATCTCCAATTAGCGGGGCTGGAACTCTCCCGCCATCTTCATTAGCGACAATGTAAACAGCCTCTCCTCCAATAAACCCGTGCTTGGCATCATTGGCCACATGAAATCTGTCTCCGACGAGCGACAAATCATAGGCCGGCTCTCCAACACGTAGAAATTTATTGTTGTGGAAGTGAACGTATTGAACCAGAGCATTTTCAATCAGTTGAACTCCAATTCCAAAGCCATCAGGATATAAGTATCCCGATATGTTTCGGTTTCTGTGATGCCTGTTTCTGCAGGTGTTCTGCCTAACTACGACATGATCTATCCTAGTGCCGCTTAGTGAAAGACATAAAGGTCTGTTGTCGGTCGACGTCGTTTGGTCACCCCAAGTGATACCTTCTACGTAAAGCCAGGTTGCATCGGTCAAACGCCAAGTTGCACTAACAAAAGGCGGGTTTTTTTTATTTCCAACAATCCAGATTGGTTCATCACGCGTGCCAATAAGGCCAAGATTTGGTGAATAACGTGAATTGTAGTAACCGGCAGTTCCATTTGAGCTTGCAAGCTCAATTCTTGATCCGGGTGCTACTGACTTTTTTCTGTCAGGCATGGTGCATCTGGGTGTGTCTGGAAACCCGTAGGTCTTTGCGTCGGAGCAGGATGCATGTCCAGGGTCGATATAGTAGTAATTTTTCACCTCTGTTTCTGGCCATCCACTGGGTTGCAGAGGGGCGACAGCATCATAGGCCGAGCCATTCGCGCCGTTACCTGGCTCCCAAGGCTCGGGATTAGTTTGCCATTCTGAACCCGAGGTCCCTGGAATTTGATGAGTATTCAAGACGGCCGGTTCAGGCACTCCAATGTGTCTCGACGGTACTGTATCTACTTGTGCAATCCGATTAGTACTATTAAGGCTGTCTAGCCTTAGATTGGTTGCCATGTTTGGTACGGCCGAATACCCAATATTAGGAAATATAAATGTAACAAAAATAAAAAGCACTTTAATAAGTTGCTCCTCCACGAAACCTCTCCTGATCTGTCGCGAAGTCATGACGATGTGAAAGTTGCAATTTGCGATAGATTTTCTATCGCTTACGGTGGCAAGAGTATGTTGTAGGATGCGGAAGAAAAATAGTTAGTATCGATAGAATGCGCATCTAACAGAATAGGTGGTCGAATACATCGCAAGTGGAAATTTGTGATTTAGTTTAACCCGCGGATGGGCAAAATCTTACATACCAAATAGTCCAGTTCGGATTTGTCAAAACATTGAGTTTTCGAAGTCTTTGTATTAAGAAGTCCTTGTATTGACGAGAGTAATTGTTCTCAATTATAAAAATTAGTTTTCGGTTACACCTTGTCAGAATTTTTTGCGATTTCTCCACGGCGGTTCGTGACTTATTCTATAATTGTGTTTTTGCCACGTGGGTTAAGGGAAGGTTATTCTTGATTCGTTATACCATCTTGTCCTTAGTGATATTTTTCATTTGTTCTTATGCTCTAAAGAATTGGTATCGGGCGCTCTGTTTATTGATACCTTTATTGGCGGTTATAGAGAGGCCTGATATGCCGCGATCGCTTTTTGATATACCCGGCGCCAATTTATACAATCTGTCTCTGTTTTTTGTTTTAGCTGGCTGGTTTTTTCAGAGGAAGGTAGAGCCTGCGAGTGAGCTGCCTAAAAAGCTGATGTTGCTGGTTTCTTTCTACCTCTTGTTGTCATTATTTGCGTTTGTCCGAATGTTATTGGACATGGATGGTATTTATGCGCTCAGGGATCATTTAAACATTCCTTATCCAACGACTCGATCAGTCGTGATCGATTATCTGCTAGACCCTATCAAATCTATAATCCCCGGTTTCCTGATCGCTAGTATTTCTCTATCTACCCAGAACGCCCGGCTTATGATGTACGCCATATTCGGCATGGGAGTATTCTTGGCACTAGAGGTTATCAAAGTAATGCTGCCAGCACTTATCGGCGTTGATGATTTGTCGACAAGAGCGCTAAGGGTTATTGACCGTGATGTAGGTTATCACCGTGTGGCAACGGCTACTATTCTCTCAATGATGGCTAGTGGCTTATTTGGTTTAATTATCGTGCTAAATTCGAAGAAAGAAAAATTTGTCGCCCTAATCCTATTCTTAACATGCACGTTCGCGCTCGCTCTAACAGGTGGCAGAGCGGGTATGTTGGGATGGGCTGCAGCCTGTGTTTTTCTTGCTATTTTCCGATACAAAAAGGTGTTAATCGTTGCCCCATTTATCTTTGCTCTGTTAATTCCTATCGTTCCGGGCTTACAGGAGAGGATCTTCGAGGGGTTTAACGAAGAAACGCACGAGCGATCTGATGTGAATGTTGATTTGGTTGATAATGAGGGTCGTGATCTTTACGCAATAACATCTGGAAGAGCAGCGGTTTGGCCGCTTGTCATTAATAGCATTAGTGAAGCGCCCTGGACGGGGCACGGGATGAATGGAATGCAGCGAGCTGGCATTTCACTTGCGCTATACGATGTCCTCGGGGTCGCTAAACATGGCTTCTCTCATCCTCACAATATGTATCTTGAAAGCTTGCTTAATGGTGGGATTTTGGGAACTGTCCTTAGTTTAGCTCTAATTGGATTTTTGGGCTTGTCTTGTTTTAGGGTCTTTTATACTCAAAAAACAGGAGTTGTTGGAGAGGTTAGTGTGGCCTTGTTGGGTATGATGATTGCCTTCCTTGTCTGTGGTTTGGGGTCAGGGACGCTATACCCACACCTCAATTCCGCGACATTATGCTGTGCGATTGGATTGTATATCAGTGCGAGGTATCGAACTCCGAAGAATAGTCAGGTTTCCGCGAAAAAACTTGAAACAGATCAGTCTATTAGCGATGCGCTATGGCTCAAAAAAGTGATAACCAATTAATCAGGCCTCGATATGCAGTGCTGTTAGTTTAATTGTGCACCTGCTGTGTTGAGGTTTGTTCTTAACGATGCAGACTCGGAACTATCCTGCCCAGCTTCGTTAAAAACCTTAACACTGAATGTATAGGTACCTATTGCGAGCTTTGGTGATGTCCAGATGGTTGCACCTCCTGGTCCAGTCACCACTCGGTCTGTAGTAACCTGTTCTCCGGCTAGAGCATATATAATTTCGTATCCATATAGGCTTGAAAGACTTAAGGGCGATCCGTCAGTGTTTTCTACAGGATTATCCCAAGCTAAATAGACGATGTGACCATGTAACACTTCAAGCGTAAAAGAAAGCTCGGTTGGTGTCGGCTCTATCGAGTCACTTGCTGTAACTATGATTTCGGTAACTGCTATATCGGAGGTAGTGGGTGTACCCATTACGGTTGGTGTTGTCGGATCAGTGACATCTAATGTCGCCCAACTCGGCAAGTTGTCGGTAAAATTTATAAATGATCCGGCATCAACATCTTCTGCTGAAATTGGAAAGCTGTAAGGTGTATCCACGAAGGCAAAGTTTGGTGGGATGCCGCTTAGTGTCGGTATATCGTTGATATTTATAACGGCAAGAGACAAATTAGACAAGGTGACAGTTTCATTGGCATCGCTCAATTGAACTGAAATATTGGTAGTAGTACCCACATCGTCGTTAAGTGGTGTTCCTGTAATCTCCCCGGTGGCCGGGTTGATGCTAGCCCATGTTGGCAAGTTTGTTGCAGCAAATGAATTCCCACCGGAAGCTGTTAACGTAGATGAGTACGCGACGTCTTCTGTCGCATCTTGCAAGGAACCGCTAATCGTTGGAGGGATGTTAGTGATATGCACATCAAAAGCAGGTAATCTGGTAGTCTCTTCCCCGTCAGTTACTGTAACAACAAGGTTTGTCAGCACGCCTACGTCTGTATCAGTTGGACTGCCACTCAGAGCACCAGTTATCCCATCAAAGGATAGCCAATCAGGCTTTGCTTGATCTAGCGTCAGGGTAAGAGAAATCTCATCTCCATAGGCAATATCAACGTCCTTAGCCAGCGGGATAAAACTATAGAGTGAACCCTCGAGTACTTCTGTTGGGGGAACACCGGCAATCGTAGGTGCGTCGTTGGTATTGGTGACCTCAATAGAAAATGCATCTATTTTCGCGATATCATTTGCTGTATCAAAAACACTGATAACAATGTCCGAATAAGTAGCCACATCGTCATTATCAGGTGTCCCGGTAAGAGTGCCAGTCGACAGGCTAAATGACGCCCATTTGGGCTTTGAAACAATTTTATATGTGAGTGTATCTCCCACGTCCACATCAGTCGCGAAAGGAGTGAACGAGTAGACTGCATCTTCTTGGACGCCGGTAGGTGGTGTGCCATTAATTTGAGGCGCATCATTTGTGTTAATCACTTCTATAGACAATTCGCTAAGTACGACAGTTTCATTTAGGTCGCTGAGACTGATATTAATGTTCCGATAGACACCCACGTTCGCATTTAACGGAGTGCCGGAAATGCTGCCCATATTTGAGTCGAAAGTTGCCCAATCAGGAAGGTTTGTCACTGAGAAATTGTTGCCACCAACTGATATTGGCGTAAAGATAAAAGCGCTATCTTCCAGCGCGGCGTTCGGCACGCCGCTGATTGAAGGGGGAATGTTCGTCACCTTAATTGAGAAAGGGGCTAAGCTGGTATCGATCTCCCCATCGCTGACACTGATGGTGATATCCGGAGTGATACCAACATCTGCATCCTGAGGCGTGCCAGAGAGTTCACCAGTTTGGGAGTTAAAGGTTAACCAACCAGGCAGCGTTGCTGGTGAAATTGAATAATTTAGAGCACTCCCCGCATCGACATCAGATGCCGAAGGTGTGAATTGATATAGAGCGCTCTCAGCAATATAGGTTAGTGGTGTGCCGGTAATGATTGGAGCGTCGTTAGTATTTTTGACAGTGATTGTGAATGGCCCCAGAGTTGAGGTTGAAAAACCATCTGACACTGAAATGCTGGTCTGATCGGTATCCCCCGCGTTTGCGTTGACAGGAACGCCGCTGATAGTGCCGTCTGAATTGTTGAACGAAGCCCAGCTGGGCAGATTTGTGACACTAAATGAGAAGGAAGTGTCGTCCTCGTCTGTGACTATTGGTGTGAATGAGTACGGTGCATCTTCGAGCGCTATAGCTTCCGGTACACCTAAGATAGTCGGCGGAATCGCTGCTATCTCGTTTCTCCTCATTTGTAGCGTTGTGTTGGTTTGAGAGAGATTCAGCGAGGGCACAATTTCTTCAAGTTTTTGTGCAATTGTAGGCTGTGTTGCTATCGCACCAGAAATTGTTTGTTGTGTGGCAAAAAGTAACTCGGTTGAGCCGAGTTCATCGACATTAAAGTTTGAGTTAGCACCAAGTGTCCCATCCGGTGCAAAACCATCAGCAAGATCAAGAATAACATCCTCAAGCGTTTCATCATCGTTGATCAGTGAAATGAGACCGCTGTTAAGAAAAGAGAGAAGAACCCCGGCTTTAATGAGAGGGTGAGTAGCGATTGTTTGTGGTGCAACCAGGTTTATGTTGGGTACGGCGCTGATGTCTGTTGGAAAGTCCTCGCCGAGGAGTAGCGACAATTGCTGAGACATTTCGTTATTTGCCTGACCAAGGTTGACCTCGGTGATGCCGCCTAACTCTGCCGCTCTAGCGACAACTGCGGTCGTTATTGGATTAATACTGACATCGTTAGCTCTAATAGAATCTGTGATTGCTGATGAAAGGGTTAAGTCAAAAGGTACGTTGCCACCAAACGAAATTAACGCATCGGCGTTGTCAGGGTTTGGGCAGCCCCCAGGAAAGTCGCAGAGAAAGGTGCTGCTCCCATCGGCGGATGGTGTAATCTCTATGAGGATCGGGCCTTTATGCAAAAGCGAGATATCCAGATCAAAAGTGCCGTCTACCTGCGTCACACTTTCAGCTAATACAACTCTATCGTTGGGCGTGAACGCGGTGACAATGCCTCCAGATATGATTCCCAATAGTCCAGAGCCAGAGACAGAGGCAGAGGTTAACCTAGGCGGCAACTCTTCATTGTTACCGCTACCACAACCGTTAAGTGCTATCGACATAATAGCTAATGCAATGACGATTGACCTACGTCCTGTATATCTCATATTTTTACCTGCATTTTATGCTTGTTTTCTTTGTGATCGCTGTTCGATCATCAGGCGCTATCAGTTTGATTAATAATACTATATTGATGTCACACTATCGGGGTGCTGCCTCGAGTAAAAAGGGGCTAGGTTGGTATTAGAATGGATCGGCCGGGAATCAATACGTTCCTACGAGGTGGCTTTTAACAGAACCTGTGTTAGAACTGTAATCGATTTTGTTAGTCGCTACTTACAATCTGCTCTGATTCATGTTGAAAAAGCAAAGAATCGACCCGACCAATTAAATATCAATGGTTGTCGTTTTTAACCAAGTTTCATAAGTTGAGTAAGTCAGGTCTGGGCAGTTGTTAGCCCAATCTAGATAACCGGTAAGGTTTTCCTCTGACTGCCGGGAAAAGTTTTTGTTGTGACCGATAGCGACAATCGGAATGGTGTTTTCAAATCCTACAAAACGTGACATATATCGCTCAGTCAGATCAATTAGTGCCCATGAAGGCAAAGTCGAGAAATCAAGCATAGCGGTGCCGACGTTAGCTAATTTCGCGAATTTCCCCTTTAGCCCCTGCAATATGCTGTTAGGTCCTGCGTAGCTGCCGGCACAACCCGGAGGAAATTCTTGGCCAGACTTATATTCCCTCAAGGCTTGTAAATGGGCCTTGCGACCAATATGTTCAGTTGCGATCGGCACCTCTATCATCCCGCCATGCTCGTTTTGTTGACAAATGTTGTCTGATATACGCCAAAAAGGCAGGCTAGGAGTGCGCCGAAAATCATACCAATCTCCTTTTGATGGGTTATAGGCTCCCGGAGCAACGGTTGAGTCAATTCGAATTCCCGCCTGATACAATTCCTTTAGTACTTTATCGCTTGGTTGCATGGCCCACCCGCCGGCGCGAAAAACTGGCGAAGTCATGTTTTCCTGGGTTTTAAATCTTGAAAGAAAAGAAAGACCTCTGTTAACACACTCGGTAATTTCTGTGTCCGACAGGTCTCCTATTCGCCACTTTTCGTAGTCCAATTGCCAACCAGAAGTTTTTTCCTGTGCTCTCATCCACTGAGGATGGAGGTGAAGCTCCAGTTTGTGCCCGTTTTCAAGAAGAAGTTTTAGTTGAGCCGCGATACCATGGTTTTGAGATCTGATTGGCTCTCTTTCCAATGCGGCAAAGTTAGCCAGTTCAAGGGTTTCAACAAACACCGTGAGCGGCGCACCGGCTTGTTCAAGCAAACTCTGGCATTTTGCTGTTGGGTCAATAAGACATTTGTCGATACAACCGGAACCATTGCCAAATAGTTCATAGTCAAGCGTGAATATAAGATGATATTTCAAGGAGGTACCTGCCTACACAAGTTGAGAGCGAAAAAATATATAGTTAATCAGATTGCCCAAATGCCTCTCGTGTCGACAACAACTTTACCTGCTCTTGAAGGGTTGAACCGTCTAAACTGTCGATGATCAACGAGCAACAAATAAACGTCTGCAGTAAGCAAAGCCTGTTCGGTAGACTCGAATTTCAGGGCGGAAGTAGTGATGCTGTCTGGAAGTTCTGAAATATTCGGCTCTATACCTAACACCTCGCCCGGATGACTCGCTGCTAACGATTCAGCTATCCTCATCGCGGGGCTTTCTCTTAGGTCATCAATATCCGCTTTAAACGTTAAGCCAAAGCAGGCAATTGTGATTTCAGAAACTTTCTTGCCAGGTACACCCTTGAGTATTTGCTGCACTGAATCATTAACCTTCTGAATTACCCATTCCGGTTTGTTGTCGTTGATATTGCGCGCAGCCTGCATCAGAGGTGTTGCGTCACGCGACTGACTAATGATGAACCAGGGATCTACAGCGATACAGTGGCCACCAACGCCAGGCCCAGGCTGAAGTATGTTAATGCGTGGATGTCGGTTAGCCAGTTGTATGAGTTCCCAAACATCAATACCAGTTCTGTCGCAAATAACAGATAGCTCGTTCGCGAATGCGATGCTCACGTCACGAGCGGCATTCTCAGTGAGCTTGCACATTTCTGCTGTTCTTGCATCAGTTTCAACACATTCACCTCGTACGAATTTTTCATACAGACTCCGTGCCGCCTCGGTGCAACGAGGGGTGATCCCGCCGATAACTCTGTCATTGTGTACTAGCTCATACATGATCTGCCCTGGTAATACGCGTTCTGGACAGTGTGCAACGCGAATATCAGACGACTCGCCTCGGCTGTGCGGAAAAGTCAAATCGGAACGCTCTGATTCAAGCCAGGTTGATAGTTTTTCTGTCGTGCCAACAGGAGATGTAGATTCAAGAATAACTAGGTCGCCTTTTTTCAACACTGGGGCAATGGACCTTGCAGCATTTTCGATATAGCTTAAATCCGGTTCATGATCATCTATAAACGGCGTGGGCACTGCGATGAGAAATGCATCGGCAGGTTCAGGTGTTAAGCTTGCGTGCAAGTATCCCCGCGTCACAGCGGCCTGGACAGCGACATCTAGCTCAGGTTCAACGATATGAATTTTTCCTTGGTTAATGGTGTCCACCGTGGATTTGTTGACATCAATACCGAGTACCGAAATTTTTTGAGTTGCCAAGGCAGCCGCAGTTGGTAAGCCTATGTAACCTAGACCTATAACCGATGCTTTGTTTATTTCCATGATTTATTCTTCAATATTAGTTATCAAAATAACGACGTTGTTAGCATTTTTCACCGGATAGATTTAGAGCACGCGATCATTCACGCTTCTTCAGTTTGTTCGTGTGATGACAAATAAGTTTCCATCCAGAGACTTAAGGTTAATAACGGCAAATAGCTGCCTAGAGTAGTCGAACCGGCCCGCAAGGTGTTGGTTCCAGATCATTTTGATACCCTCGCTGTTAAGCGTGCTGTTTATTTTGAGATTAGGGCTCAGCAAGTTGGCTTCCATATAGTCTCGCCAGGTTGTTTTGCACCACTGCCCAAATGGAACCTGAAAGCCTTTTTTTGGTCTTTCTATAATTTTTTTTGGTAAAAAATCTCTCGCCATGGCTCTGTGTACAAGTTTTGTTCTACGGAGGTTAGTTTTAAAACCTAACGGAAAACTTTCTACCAGTTGAACCACGTCGGGATCCAGCATCGGTACACGTACTTCCAGCGCGTATCTCATCGCAACCTTATCGCTATAAAGCAGTAAGTCATCAGCTAGGTTCATCCTTGAATCAATTCGCATCATTCGTTCAGTCGGTTCAATGGATTCACTATGTGCAAGCAGATTAAGCCAATAATTAATGGAGGTGTTTGGTTGTTCATTGTCGACCCCGAGCAATCCTAATTCTCCGGGAGTGAATAGCGCATATGCGTTCCCAAAGCGGTTGGCGTCATCTTTGTAACCTAAACACCGTAGCCCTCTCTTTATTGGATCGTTTTTGAATAACGCGGATAGTTTTTCGGCTTTTTGAAAAATGCTCGATTTCAGGAAAGGAAGCTGTTGTAGGAGAAGTTCGATTTGATACCTGCGATATCCCCCCCATGGCTCGTCGTTACCTTGGCCGGATAAAACAACGGTGGCGCTTTTTTTTGCGAGTTGGGTCAAATACCACATGGGCATAATTGAGGTGGTACCCAATGGTTCTTCAACCGTATTTACAATGTCCGCGAGTGACTCTATCAGCGTAGTAGGGTCAACAGTGGTTGCTTCATGTCGGATGCCTAAAATTGTCGCCGTTTCAGCGGCATCACTGATCTCACACTCATGATGTTGAGAACCAAAACCAACGGTATGGCTAGTTAGGTCTCTGGAATGTTCTCGAGCAAGAGCCGCAATGACGGCAGAGTCAATGCCAGCAGATAGGAGAACTCCTACCGGTACGTCAGATATCAATTGTTGTTGTACGGCATTGGATAGCTCGTCACGATATGCATCGACAGCCTCAGTGAATGAACCCGAGAACTTCCTAAATGGAGATTTAACGAAGGGACGTTGGTTGCTTTGGTTGTCAGTTAAATTATACGAGAGTAAGTGCCCCGGTCGTAATCGATTGATACCCTTCAGTAAGGTATCCGGAGAGGGCACATATCTTAGGTGTAGAAAATCTCCTAGCGCACTTTGGTTGAGAGATTGTTCAAGATGAATTCCGCTCGCGAAAATGGGTTTAACTTCAGATGAAAATGTGAGCTGATTTTGTTCAAGGCAAAAATAGACAGGTTTGATGCCGAAGGGGTCTCTGGCAAGATAAATCATGTTTTCTTGCGAATCAAACAATGCTAACGCGTACATGCCATTGATTTCAGCAAGTGTTTTTTCGATACCGAAGGTGGCAATGTATTCTAGTAAAGTCTCGGTGTCCGAGGTGCCACGAAAATTAGTTGTAAGTTTTGACCTAAGCTCAAAGTGGTTATAAATCTCACCGTTGAATGTAATACACCAGCGTCTATTTTTTGATGTCATGGGTTGATGACCTGACGCTGATAGGTCCTGAATTGCTAACCTTGTATGAGCAAAAATGATAGGGTGCTCTGATGCAGAGGAGACTAAAAGTTCATGTCCTTGTGAGTTGGGCCCACGATGGTCCAACAAATCCATCACGCTAGATAGCGCCTGATTACTGAGTTTGCGAGTCGATCCGAATATGCCACACATTTACGCTTTGTTTTGCCTGATTCTTTTTAGTTTTTTTTCGCTAAAATGGAAAGGTGTGATGCCCCAACGGGAAAAGTTTTCTCCCCATCGAAACCCTAAAATGTCAATTTTGCTATACCATTTGCCATTGCGGACGAAGCCGGCTCTAGCGGCCTTACATAATTTTTCAGCCCTATCGAGTTCCGATAATTCTATCAAAATGCCTAGATATTCAGCTTGATCGTAGAGATCCCAAATGAATGGGTCCTTGATATCTCGCGCAGTAAATCTCTTAACAAGCCCCTTTTTTTTATCAAAAAAATTTTCGTCGATATATTGTTTACCTCGTTGAATAGACTCGGCAGCTAGAACACGAACATCATCGTCTAACTTGGATGCTTTGATTAAATTTTTGATAATAAAGCAACTGTGAAAACAGTCGATAAAATTGCCAGGAAGGTCATCAGCGTAATAATACCAGGCGCCATTGGTTTGTTGCTGTTGTACTACATATCTGGCAATTCTAAGCGCGCGACCTTGAGCTTGATTGCTCCTTGAAACGTTCTTTTCTGCATGTAAACAGTAGGCAAAACAAGCATAGGCATTTGCGTTTATTACGATTCGAGGTTCATTCGTTGGCGCATAAGACAAGGCAAGCGTCGTACAGTCTTCATGTAAAACAAAAAGACTTTCCAGAAATCGCCAAGTGCATGAAAAGTGTTTTTTTGCATCCTCATGGCACGCTTTAAAGGACATCAAACGACATAGTGCTTCCATTGCGTAGGGCGTGTGGGTGACAAAGGGAATGTCAGAGTTATAGAGCCCATTTTTAGACATCCACGGAAAGCCTAGGCCCCATGCAGCTCCATACTTTGAACTATCCGGAACAGCAACGCTCATCAGCTGCTCTAGCGCTAACTGTGGTTGTTCGATCGAATCTGCTGCGAGTATTTTCTGAGCGACAGTGATGGGGTAGTTTCTTTGTTCAATTTTCATTGCCTTGCGGAAAAATTTCGGTGCAAGCCAGTCAAGTAAAACGATGACCGCTGCACTGATTTTCCCCAATAGCCTGCCCTGATAAAAAGCTCCCCGAATTCTAATTGCGCGAGGGCTCATCCAAAGGTCGTAGGGGTCAAAACATTTTTCTAAGAAATCAGGTTGCGTGCTCTTCATAGCTTGTAGTCCTTGAGCATCGCCGATTGCATTTCGCTGGACAGGTCAAGCAGACTTGCAGGAAACTCCGATTCAGATACGTTTCTCTTTTGCTCATCTAGCACGAATGCGAAGAAATGAGCAGATCCATCACCGGCAAGCCTAGCGAAAAACTCGAAGAGTTTAGCCTCTCGTTCGTTTGTGGTAACTCTGCCTCCGATAAAGTACCAACTTACCATGTAGCGTTCAGTTCCTCTTCTGTCTCTCAAAGTGGTTAACTTGTGATTTGTTGTAACGCTATTCAGTTCGACTGTCTTAAATTGAGTACTGCTGGTAAGCCACTGATCCTCAGCAAAAGGTGTATTTTTTACGAAAACCAATTCCTTTCCCTGAGTTTGAGTCAAGTAGGTGACTCGTAGGCTTCTATAAATCTGAGTGCCGTAGCGTATCGACGTTTGATCAGTCTCGTCGGCTCCAGCAAATCTCGGGTTCCAGGTTTTTGCAAATCTAGCGTCGACGCTTTGTGCAAGCTGTCCTAATGCGGTGTCGTAGGTGTTTGCAATACCCGAGTCATGATTCTCGGAAATCAAGAAAAGTCGTATTGTCGGATAGGTGATGAGTGCCACTGCAGTGACCATGGCGACAATTTTTGCGTTCCCCGGAACAGAATTATCTATCGCTAGCTCATCTTGGTTGTGGAGGTGCTCCTGATCGGTGGAAGACAGTGTTGGAAATTGATTCATAAAATGTCCAACAACAAAGAACGGAATTAGCATGACTGCATATAATATCCAACCAAAAGTTAAGTGGTCTTGTACGATAAAGTGATCCATTCGAGTGTAATTGCCGACCAGAATTACGAAAACAATTCGAATCCAGTTGCTCACAAGGGAAAGCAATATGGCAAACAGAATGAAATATAGTCTTTTTATGCCTAAAACATGGTTGAAATGAACAAACAGCACGCTGAGTAAGCAGGAGCTTAAGAAAAAACTGAGACCAGAGCATGCTTCTTCGATGATAAATTGCCCACCCGGTACAGTGAACCGAAAACCCTCTCGAAGGGTGGGTATGTCTAATAGCTTGAGCGCGGCATAAGTCACATCACTCGAAAGGATCTGAAGCGGAACCTGTAGAAAATTCCAGACAGGTAGTACAAGCAGGAGTGCGAGCAGAGCGATTTTGAGTGCCCACAAAGATTGAAAGCCAAACAGGCAGACTAGTGTGGCAACGATAATGATAAAGAGACAGAAAACTTGTATCAATTGAACGTTAATTAAGGCGGCCGCAAGCCACAGAGAGCCGGTAGCTATTATCGCGATCAACCCCATGAGATTAAAACGATACATTGCATTGCTAACTTTGTCCCGGCTCTGGTAGGTGATGTAAGCTGCAATCAGTAACGCTAGGAAACCGTGGCTGTAAACACCATTTCCTGACCATTCGAGCGAAATTTCATAAATAGTTGCTGAGTAGGCAACCGCCAAAGCAATAAAAACGAAACAAGCGATGCTGTAGTTGCCAATGGATTTCAGATTAGATTCAAACATGTTCACTGTTAAGAATGAAAAGAAGTTTCAAATTTCATAGAGGGTATTACGTATTTTGTTTACACGGGTCGGTAGATAAGATCGATTTAGATTCACATTTGAATATACCTCCCGGTAGGCCACAGTCCGGCGCGAGTAACTAGCCACCCTAACAAATTTTTTTTGATGGCAAATAAACGCTTTCCAGGTTTCTTGATCGCACCGAAGCGTTGCTTGTACTCACCTTCGAAAGCCAGGAAATCATAGACCTCAAGATGGTCTGAAATTGCTGCCTTTATCGCCATGTCTATGGAGGCTAAACCGGCGCCATTAAGGGATGGATCGAAGCCAGATTGTATTTCGTACATGGTGTTGTTGTAAGTGAACCCGAACCTGATAGCGATAGGTTTGGGTCCCTGAAAAAGGCAAAAAGCAGCAATCTGGCCTAGCTTGCTAGCACGTATGGTGTAAGCTTTTAAAAATTCTCTGAATTTTGGGTTTCGCTCGAAGGCGCCTGTCTCGCCTTTGGATAGCCATCTTTGTGAGTGCAGGTTTTCAAGTACAGTAAAAACTTCCTCGGGGGACATTAGATCCCGCAGGTTTTTGAGCCTCAGGTTTTCTTGTCCAGAGAGTTGTTTACGATAGCGTCGAATATTATTGCGCTGCTTTGTTTTTAATCTTGATTCATATGTCTTTGCATTGTCCGGTAGTGGCAATCGGTAGAAAGCAATAGACCTTGAACCAACCTGATAGTCAGCCGCTGTCATTACTTTCTCAAGGCGTGCTGCAGCACCTGTTGATTCGTCAGAAAAAGGTGACCAAGCAGCGAGGCATTCTTTTGCGTTATTTTTGATTGCAGAGCCTATCTTCCTGAGCGCCTCCTCTTTGTGCTCTCTGTCTAATATCAGGTCTTGATACTCTGCAGAGCTATATTGATCACCCAGTACTCTGATTACTCGTGCAGGTATGGCGTTTAGTATTTTTATCGGTGCTTTGTAAAGAGGAGCAATTGCAATGAGTTGCTGTTCTTTGTGAATAAGGACAATAAACAAGGTGCAGTCTTGAGGGAAAAAATCTAGCCAGCAATCTATCCAGTCAAAAGTCAAAAATAAATTTTTGTCATCGCTATCGTCTATCAACGAGTCCCAAGCGGGCTTTAATAGCTTAAATTCTTTTCGCGAACTGATTATCGAGGTGCTATAAAACATCAACGTTCACTGCCCAGAAAAGACGACGACACCAGCGACTTTCTTAGGTCCGATCATTTCTACGGCTTCGGTCACTTGCTGCTCATCTACGGTGCCGGTATCAAGCTGAAAGACAACATGGTCGCTGACGTTTGCCAGAACCTGTACCTCACTGGAGAGCCTCATGCTCGGGGCATTAATGAAAATGTATCTATCAGGGTAGCGCTTCTTTAGTTCGGTAACGATCTCGCGCATTCGGGTCGATTCGAGGGACTCTGTACTTGTTTCAATGACATTACCTGCGGGAACTATTCTGAGTCTCTCGATACCGCTCTCTTGAATGAGGATGGAAATATCGTCGAGATCGTTTTCGATGAAATCGATCAGACCGTTATCACTCTCTTGGGTAGAAAGTTTTTCGATCAAACTGTGATTAGCATCACATTCGATAACGATTGATGATCTAGACTTATCGAAGGCAAATACCGCCGCAAGGTTCATGGACAATTTGGCCGTGTCGCCATCTGGAGAGAGTGAGCTGAGAACACACACAAAGTTTTGATAGTCAGAGATGCGAAGTAGCTTGTTCCTTAAATCTCGGTAAATATTGAGAATGTGGTGGTCACGCATCCCGGGAAAAATAATCCCTAGTTCCTCTTTCTTCTCATCGGAAACATGTGTGCTCGTTTGCATATCCCTTATGGCGTGTTGCCGGATAGGCTCTGATTTAACGGTGTTTGAAGGGTTGTTGGTCAATCGGATGGCACTCTTAAACTATGAAAGCAGGTAACGAAAAGAGAAAGCAGCTCCGGTGTAGCAAACTATCACGGCTGTAAGAGATACAGAAACCCATCGCCAGTCTTGGTACTTGACTGCTTCCTCTGGCAGCACGGCCAGAACAATTCCTGGATATAGCTCGTTAAGTTGGTCGGCAAACTTTATTCGGGAATCAATAATTATAAACGCAATCAGAACACCAAGGGGAAGAATGGTACCTAGAATCGGTCCCGCCAAAACGAAATGGAAATATCGTATTCCAGTGGGGAGCACCGGAAAAATAGCGGGTTCCAAAACTTTGTAGGTTACGCCCTGTCCAGCTAGGTCAAGCGTCATTGATATTCGCGCTCGCTCTTTCCGTTCGAGTAAGTCCTCGTAAATGTTCTTGGTGACACTGTAGTCTCTTGTGAGCTCGGAGAGGTCTGCCTGATTTTCTGCGACCCTGGCTCTACGTTCATATTGTTCCTGCAAACGAATTTTATTGGCCGCTAAGCGATGACGTTTTGTTTTTACGGTTACTTTAGCTTCGGAAAGAAGTCCACTTAGATCTTCGTATATTGGGTTTAGGCTGTGATCACCAGTCAGGTCAAAAAAATAATTTCTAGGATTTTGAGAGGCGTTTTCAATCTCGACAATAGTATCCTTTAAGTCTTGAATTTGCAGCTGCATTTCAATGACGTCCGGGTACTCATCATGGTAGTTAAGTCTGAGCGTATCAAGCTCCGATTCATGTTTCGCTAGACGGTCTCTGAAGACCCGTGCATTGTAATCATAGTTTGCATAGCGTGTTTCGTTGGCCAATTGTAATTCGAGCGCAGTAATCTTCACTTCCTCTGCATCTATATCAATGGCTATCTCGTCGATGGTTGTACGCAAGTTGGCAATAGCGGTATTAACCTGTGTATCGATCCCGTCAACATTTGCAGCTTCAAAGGCCTTGAGCTTTTTTTCAGCCTCCACAAGCTGGTTTTTATACGACTTCACCTGTGCGTCAATGAATGTGTAGGCACTTTTGCTCTCGGCTCGTTTATTCTGCGCGCTTTCTTCTATGAACAGGCTGGTAATCTTGTTCACGACCTTAAAGCTCGTGTTAGAGCTTGCGTCGCTATAGGAAATGGTAATGTAATTGCTCGCTGGCGCACTGAGGGTTATCGTTTTCCTCAATTCTGTCATGGCCTCTTCCATCTCATCGGAGCCAGTCACTATGGTCTGGTTACCAAATGTGGCCTTTACCACTTGTTCCAGTAAGCGTGGTGCAAACATTGTTTCCTGAACGATTCGAATCCTCTCATTTCTTGGTACGGTGACGGCAGCTTGTCCTTCAAGAAGCGGCTTAATAACATTCTGGTTGTCAGCAAATATTGTGACGGAAGTCTCATACTCCGGCTTAAAATTCATGCCCGCTATGAGGACAGCAAAGCTGATCAGTGCTCCACCCGCTATCAGCCATTGCATTCTAATTTTTAGCTGCTTGTGAAATTCCTGAATGTGCTGGAATATTAGTGCGTTCATTCTTAGAAGCTATTTTCAGGGACAGTGACAATGTCTAGAGGTAGCAGTGCATAATTCGTTTCGAGGTCTCCTTTAGCGAGAATGTCATCAAGCCTCACAGGGTAGACCTTCAATTCTTCCCCCTCTTGACGATAGAGCAATGCCCTGTCTGCATTTGCGAAAGGTGTTAAGCCGCCTGCCTGAAGCACAAAGTCCAATACTGTTAGTCCCCGACGATAGGGAATTGAAAGAGGTTTATTTACAGCGCCAGTTATTCGGACCCTTTGGAGATATTCTGCGCTCACCGCGCTGTGTACTGAAACAGTAACAGAAGGCTGTCGAACGAAACTATCAAGGCCTTTGGAAATTGTTTCAGCTAATTGCTCAGTGGTTGAACCAGCCGCTTTGATGTCGCCCACAAGCGGTACCGAAATATCACCACTGGGAAGCACAACGACACTAGCGGAAAGGTCTGGATTACGCCAAACACTAATTTGCAATAAGTCCCCAACACCGATGACGTATTGTTCGAGTAAACCTTCGCTTATTTGGTCGCTAATTTTCGAGGTGTCCATCGTTGCGTTTGCCGAGGGAGGAGCTTGGCATCCAAAGAGGGTAATACAGAAAAATGACAAGAAAATGAAAATGCTTAAATTGTCTATTCTGTTCTTGCAGCTTAATCCGCGGCGATAGGTAATGTCACAGTGAAACAACTTCCTTCTCCTGGTTGACTTGTTACTGAAATTCGGCCGCCGATATTAGTTAAAATCTGCTGATACTGGTATGCGCCGATTCCCATGCCGAGTGTTTTTTTGGTTGAATCAAAGGGTTTGAATAACCGATGATCAATAAACTCCTGGTCCATGCCCTCACCGCTATCCGTGATTCTGCATTCTACTTCCGATTTGTATCCAGTCACTGTAATGTCTATTTGACCATCGTTCTGAGTTGCTTCCTGTGCATTACTCAGAAGATGTGTGAAGGCCATCGTCAGGTTCTCAAAATCTGCAGCCACGAATATATCCTCCATCGGCTCGATGATGGTAGGCGTCGGTTTCTGTTGGCCACACCTAGTAAGCGATGCATCAATCACCTCTGCTAGTGAAACCCGCTCAAGCTCCCCTTTATCCAGATCAATGGCACTTTTCGAGCTAAGTTTCAGTACCATTCGGTTCATCTTTTTAACTGAGTGCGCGATTGTCTCCATCGCATCTTCCACAAATTCTGGGTTATGCATAAATCTAGAAGCGTTCTGGACGACAAGAGCCTGTTGGGCGATCAGGTTTTTCAAATCATGCATTATGAAGGTGGTGAATTGGTGATATGTGTCAAATTGCTGCTTGACCATACGATCGTTCATCAGCATTTGGTATTCGACGAAATTACTGACTTGCTTGCCCACGAGGTTAAGTAAGTGGAAATCTTCCCAGTTGAAGTCGTCTGTTTGGACCGGACTGTTTAAATGTGCGGTGCTTTTATCATTTGTGACGATCAGAAAACCAGTGATCTTGTCGCCACCACTTAGCGGTAAAATGAAGAGTACATTGTCATTTGCACATAAATCTGGCGGTATCAGATTGTTGTATTTCGCTTTTTCTGGTTCGATCGCCTGAGGGACGTATATCCAAGCCTCTGTGAGCATCTTGTCGAAAAATTGCTGGTGCTCGAAGATGGCGATAGGGCGGAGATCAGCGTTCATACCTGTGGAAAAAGCGTTGCGTGAGTAGCCATTGTCATTGATGAAGCAAGCGCCTGATTTTGAGTGAAAAATTGGCAGGATGGCCTGTAGGGCAATTGCTGCATAGTCGTCTCGGTGTTTGCCAGGAGATAGGCGTTCGCTCAGCTTTTTCCACTCTTCATAGTAGTCGTATTTAGCTTGAAAGAAGTGTCTGTCGACAAACACCCGCATCTTTGCCCGTCGTGTTGAGGAGGCAAGATTGAAACCCACGAGTAATACACCCAGAAACAGAAAAAATGGTTGCGCAATCAGACTGATTTCACCGTCTATTAACTCGACAAGGTAGCTCATCGTGGCGACTGCTAGCAAAACTCCACCAGCAAGAATAAAGCTAGATGTTGTAAATGCGAATGGCCGAGATAACTCGACTTTTCTCCGTTGGGTATCGGTTGGTACCACGACGAGTGGCGCCAAACATAGAATAAGACCAAGCGTTGTATGACCCAGCGCACGAGCCTGAAGCAGCGCGGGCGTAGCGGAACCAGAAATCAGAACGTAGGAGTAAAGATATAGGTTGTACAAAAAAAATGTACCAATGGAAAGTGCGACAACTTTTGTTAACCCGTGGGTGTTTCTGACTAATTGTTCAGCGATAAGGAGCGTGCCAACGCAGCAGAAAATATAAAAGTAGGGTTGTAACTGGGCAGGGTTTTCCGGCGCATTTGCAGAAATTACAGCGCCAGAAACTGCTAAAAAGGGTATTGCCCAGAAAAGATGCGTTTGTATGCCAAGCTTTCCTGCGCCCATGTTGCTTCTGAACTTCAACAAAAAGCAGGTCGACCATATTGCGGTATGAAGAAAGTCCATTAGGTAGGTTTGCCATGAAGCAACACTCCATATCGCAGAGAAGAGAAACCCTGGAAGGAAAAGGTAGCCATTTCGACGCAGGACCAGTGAATATTCTATTGCAACTACAATAAAGAGGATTGCGCCGGAAGCCGCGCTAATGCCAATTATGCTTGTCATAGATCTCTCTTGAGCCGGTCTTCGAATCGAAAGCACGATAGCGGCGTTTGCGATTGACCGCTAGATGATGCTGAGTTGAGAAAAGTATCCGAGCTATCTGGAAGGGCGGGTTACTGTTACCTGACCGTTTGGCGCTCGACACGACTTATCTAGGGGCGGAATTTTCGGCAGAAGTGTCGTAATATGCAATAATATTTTTTTAAGTAATTACTTACATAATAAATATTGATAAAATTTTTTAGTATATGTTTAATCGCAAATTGCGACACTAAGAGGTTGGGCATGAATTTCCCTTACGAGATTTTCTACAGTAAAAAAGATCCAGTCAGTGAGCTCGAGGTTTGGGACACTCATGCAGTTCACCAATTGCTGAGCAACAAAGGCGAGAAAAAATCTCTGAGAAGTACCGAAAGATTGCTATCGGGTAGCGGGCTGCTACCTGACGTTGTTGAATTGAACGAATTGCTCGATGAGCATGACAAGCCACCACGGTGGCGGGTTATTTCTAGCTTAGCGTCGGTTGCTAAAAAAAAGAGAGATCTGTCACTCGTTGTTCAGGCTCACAGCCATGCTGAGATGGGTATTTTGCTCTTTGCAAACGACGGGCGTGCGGGGCGTAGATGGTTGTTTTTGAAAAAGTTTCCTGAAAGCCACGATTTGGAAGCGGCGCTCAAAGCATTATCTGGCGGAAGAGACACGATATTTTGGCCACATGGCGAGATTACTGCGGTATTTCGTAATTTAGCGCAGGAGAAAAAATCTCACGAAGTAGTTTGTGAAACGGGAAACAGGATAGTGTTGGGCGTCAGTGCCTACCAACCCGCAAGTGATTATGACAGTTATATCCAACGAGCCAATACGAGTATCTCAAGCAAGGAAGCGATCGTGATTGAATCAAGTCAGGGACTTTCCCATCTGGACAAATTAGAAGCCGAAAGTATTCACATTATGCGTGAGGTCATGGCGCAGGCAGAAAACCCTGTCATGCTTTACTCTGTGGGTAAAGACTCTTCCGTGATGCTCCATCTAGCTAAGAAAGCTTTTTACCCAAGTCCGCCCCCTTTCCCGTTGATGCATGTCGATACTAGGTGGAAGTTTCAGGAAATGTACCAGTTTCGAGACGCGGCTGTTGCAGAATGTGGTATGGATCTGATCGTCCATATTAACCCTGAAGGCGTCGAGAAGAATATTAACCCCTTCGATCATGGGAGTTCCTTGCATACCGATGTAATGAAAACGGAAGGTCTTAAACAGGCGTTAGATAAGTACGGGTTCGACGTCGCTTTTGGTGGTGCGCGGCGAGATGAAGAAAAAAGCCGAGCAAAAGAAAGGGTGTTTTCTTTCAGAACGAATACGCATCGTTGGGACCCTAAAAACCAACGCCCGGAATTGTGGAACCTTTACAACGGTTACAAAGCAAAAGGCGATAGCATTCGTGTGTTCCCCTTGTCGAACTGGACTGAATTGGATATCTGGCAGTATATCTACAGAGAGAGCATTCCCATCGTGCCGCTCTATTATGCAGCGGAAAGACCAGTAGTAGAACGTGACGGGATGCTGATTATGGTCGATGACGATCGCATGAAATTACATGAAGACGAAAAGATCAAGATTAAGCAGGTTCGATTTAGAACGCTTGGCTGTTATCCATTAACTGGTGCTGTCGAGTCCGATGCAGATGACCTTTCATCAATTGTGCTTGAGCTATTGCAAAGCAGAACCAGTGAGCGCCAGGGGAGAGCGATTGATTCGGATTCTTCTGGGTCAATGGAGAAGAAGAAGCAAGAGGGGTATTTCTAATGGCTGCTTCTAAAAAAGTACAAAAAGGATCGCAACACGTGGCTAAAACATCAGCAACAAACGCCCCCGCTCAGACGATTCAACAGAAGGTTGATGAGTACATTGAGACGCAGAGCCATCTCGATTTACTGCGTTTCATCACCTGTGGCAGTGTTGACGACGGTAAAAGTACCTTGATTGGACGCATGCTTTATGAAGCGCAAATGATCTTTGAAGACCAGGTTACATCCTTGCGCAACGACTCTAAAAAGATGGGCACTCAAGGTGGTGAAATCGATTTTGCGCTGTTAGTGGATGGCCTCGCTGCAGAGCGAGAGCAAGGTATTACGATTGATGTTGCGTATCGATTTTTTAATACAGATCACCGCAAGTTCATTGTTGCGGACACTCCCGGGCACGAGCAATACACGCGAAACATGGTGACTGGCGCGTCGACTGCCGATGTCGCAGTGATACTACTAGATGCAACGCAAGGGGTACTTACTCAAACCAGAAGACACTCGTTTATCGCGTCTCTCTTAGGTATCAAACATGTAGTGCTCGCGGTCAACAAAATGGACCTCGCCAATTTTGACAAAAAGACTTACGACGATATCGTTGAGGAATACAGAGCCTTCTCGCGCGATCTAAGCTTCGAGACGATCACCGAAATACCTATGTCGGCGTTGAAAGGTGATAACGTTATTCAACGATCCAGTCAGACGACCTGGTATACCGGGCCAACATTACTCGGTTTCCTTGAGACTGTAGAGGTTGGCCGCTCTCAACTTGACCATCCGTTCCGATTTCCTGTGCAGTGGGTCAACCGTCCCAGTCATGAATTTCGCGGATACACGGGCACCATCGTAGTGGGTCAGGTTGAAAAAGGGCAAGCCGTCAGAGTCTTGCCGTCGGGTGAGATGGCGAACGTTGATGAAATCATTCTCTATAAAACAAAGCTTGACAAGGCAGTTGCCGATCAAGCAGTCACAATTACACTTGATCGCGAAGTAGATATATCCCGAGGGGATGTGATTGTTGCCGCTGACGAGCCTTGTCAAGCTTCGGATCAATTCGAAGTTTCGTTAGTTTGGATGGACCAAGAGGAAGGTTTCATCGGCCGGAACTACTGGATGATCATTGGTACGACAAAAGTCAACGCGACCATTAGAGACATCAAATTCAAATACAACATTAATACCTTCGAGCATATTTCCTGTCAGTCTCTTGCCCTAAATGAAATCAGCGAAGTGACGTTGAGTGTTGATAAAGATGTGCCCTATGAGGCCTATCAATCCTGCAAGGCGATGGGGGCATTTGTACTCATCGACAGGTACTCTCATGCGACGGTGGGCGCGGGGATGATCAACTTCGCACTTCGTCGTGCAGAAAATGTGCATCGT
>Ga0206677_10000344_pt1 | contig 43801 bp, 62 predicted proteins | sample M130m12015metaG_FD_155475 | JGI IMG/M metagenome (GOLD analysis project Ga0206677, IMG submission 155475) | Ammonia-oxidizing marine archaeal communities from Monterey Bay, California, United States - M1 30m 12015 | ecosystem: Environmental > Aquatic > Marine > Intertidal zone | place: USA...
AGCATCAAGATCGAAGGTGCCATCGCTCTGTAAGGTTATATTGCTGCCACCACTGATGGCTAGCTTTGAGGCCGCAATAGCGGCATTAGCTGCCACCTTCGAATTTACAATAATCCCAGTGCTAAGATCATCCGCAATAATGGTGCCATCAACAATCTTGGCCGCCGTAACCGCATCGTTTGCGAGTTTTTCAGCCGTAACTACAGCGTTATCAAGCTCCGTAACAAGCTCAGCCGGTGAATTGCCAATGTATGCCATTTTTGCACGCCCTTAACTTAGGTTATTTCTAATACCGACATTGTTACATCGATTGCGCTTGCTTCACTGGCCAAGCACTTAATGCTATCGCCTGCCTCAAGAACAATTTTCTGTTCGCCGCCAACCACAACAATAGATGAACCGCTTGGCACGGGTGCCGACTTAAGCAAGTGCGATGTTGCGCTTGCGCTGCTATCTGTAAGTTGAAGTGTTGTTTCCACGCCGTTGGTTTTAAGGTTACAAAGTGTGACCCCAATAACCACCGCCGTAGTTGATGATGGGCATGTGTACACTGTTGCTGTGCTTGCACCCACGCCCGTTGATATTTTATTTTTAAAGGTGTTCGCCATTACTTACCCCAATGCTATTGCCATCACGATGGCACTGGCTTCGGCGTCTGCAATTACGCTTTTAACCGTACCATCGGATTTTTTTAAAAACACCTCGCCATCGGCAGTGTTCAACGCCAACTCACCCTCGGCCAAATCATTGGCCGCCGGTACTGCCCCCGCCGAACTACTGCGCTTAAGCTGAATGGTGTTGGCCATTAGAACGTGCCCCCATCCATAACGAAGTTATTGATTACTGATTTTGCCCCAGCGCTAAAGCCGCCCAAGGTTACGCCAGATGCCATTATTTTGACGTTAGTATCGTCAATTTGCAGGCGTTCTGCCGTTGCATTGTCATCGATACCAAGCGAAGTGAATGCCCCGCTAACCGTAAGGTTAGTTGAGACTGTCGCAGCGCCCGTTACAGCAAGGGTTGACCCATCAAAGGTTAGGTTGCCGCTATCTTCAATTTCACCACCCGTACCGGCCAGCACAACGCGCCCAGCGGTTAAATCTTCAATTGCCGCACTTGCCAAGTCAGCCTGTGAGCCAATGTCGATTTTGCTTACTGCTAGCGTATCGGTGCCAGCGTTGTAAGTTAGGTCAGCATCATCTTGCAGTTCGCCACTTGCACCAGCAAGCACAATGCGCCCGCTTGTTAAGTCGCTCACCGCTGCGCTTGCAAATGTAGCGCCTGTGCCAATGCTTAGGTTGGTAAAGTTGCCTGTGCTGCCGTAAACTGTATGCCAGCGCGAACCAGAAGCCCCGATAGTTGCCCCATCGTTTGCGTCTGGCAACAAGTTATCGCCAACCGTTACATCGCCAGTAACAACAAGGTTATCACCAACGGTGACTTCCGATGTGCTGTGGCCAATGTTTACCGGCACGCCACTTGTGGCCCCACCAATAACAATGCCGTTTGTGGTATTGCTGTTGTCGATGTTTAGGGTGCTTGTACTATCCAACGAAATGTTGGTGCCATCCACAACCAAGGTGCCATCAATATCTACGTTATCAAGGTTACTTAACCCATCCACCGAAAGATCGCCTACGATGCTAGCGTTACTATTTACGCCTAAATCGTTAATGCCTTTAACATTGGCATCTGATGAACCTACTTTTGGCCGCCAGTAATCGTTGGTTTCATCCCAAAGCCACTGTGCGTTATCGCTTGAGCCACGGTTAACTTCTATGCCTGCATCTGCCGTTGGGCTTCCGCTTGCATCGTTGTTTAGCTCAATAATGTTGTCGCCCACCGAAACGGTGTTGCTTTCAACAGTAGTCGTTGCGCCCTGCACTGTAAGGTTGCCCGTTACAATAAGGTTGCCGTTTAGTGTATCGTTGGTGTCGCTGCGTAAGAACGCCCCTTCACCGCCAACAACACGTACTGTGCTGCCGGTCTCGCCCACAAACAGTTTTAAACTGTTTTCACTGTACGCCAATTCGCCCGCCGCAAGGCTTGTTGGTGTAGCCGTGCTGGTCGAGCGCTTAATCTGAATGGTATTTGCCATGTCGCTACCTCACAATCGTGGCCTTGCTGCTCTTTATTTCAAAGTTCAATTTCTGGGTTGTTTGCAAATCAACGACTTGCTCTTGAGTTAACACCTCACCCACTCTTGGTGTCACCACGTTCACAAGGTAAACCACCTCATAAACGTATTCCTTTTGCGCTGTATCTTCTGCGCGTTTGTTAAATTGGTAATCCTTCATAAGCTGGTTAAGAATTACTTTTCGTTCCATGTCGCCGCTTACTACAAGCGCCGGTTCGTATTGCTGTGCGTTACTCAAAAGTTGCCCCCGCCAATGGTTAAGCCCGTTGGCTCTAAGGTAGCTACCCATAAGTCTGCCGTGCTGTCGTAATTTAAAAGTGTGCCGTTGGCGGTTACTGTGCCGCTGCCAATATTCTTACCTAAAATAGCGTTTGGGCCTTCTGGGCCTTGGATGCCTATGGTTGCCACTTTTACGGTTTCGCTGGTTACAACAACGGTTTTATCAGACATTTGTGACCTCCGCGCTGACTATGAATTTGCCCTGTATAAGCCTGTCAACAAAGCCCGCATTGCCCGCGCCAGTGTACACCTCAAGGTCATAGTAATATGTGCCCGGCACCAAATCCGCCGTGTCAGAGGCAGCTATATACAAATCAATGATGCCATCGGTGCCAACGCCGCGAATAGTTGCCCGCGTATTGCTATATCCTAAGCTAATTACGCTATCTGCTTCTTTGGTGGTCGCGTAGCGTACATCCATGCGCGCTTTGTACGTGCCAAGGTTCACCGGCACATTAGCGCCATTCGTGTCTTTGGCCGTGTAAGTAACTGACTGCTGAAACGTAGCGCCTTGGTCTATTTCAAAGTCATGCTCTGCAAATGCCATTACGTTCTCCGCACTACGGCCACATTTCCGCCCCGTACAGTGCCGTAAGGCTGAATAATGGCCCTTACACTACGAGGAAGAATTGGGGGGTTGTCGTACTTGTCTATGCCCACTGTGAGGCTGCCCAGCTTTACAGTGCCAAAGCCTTGCGTATCTGGCTCTGCCGTGCGGTCTTTAGCCGCCAAGTAGCGCGCCAGTTCGGCAGTGGCATTTTTTAGGAATGTTGGGATTGTGTGGTGGTCGAGCGAGTAACCATCTTGGTCTGCAATACCACTGCGCGGGAAGCGCAAATACTGTACCTTGGCTGTTGCGTTGCTACTGCCCACGCTGCTTGCCAAGTTATATGTTGGGCTGCCGTACCACTTAATCTGCTCGTCCATCAACCGCGTTGCCATGATGATGCCACGCTGTTTATCGGCAGTGCCATACGTTATCCACGTATCGCCATGTGGGTGTTCGTCGTTGTACGTGTTTGCAAAGTCTACTGTACAGTAACCATTTGCATTAAGTACACCTGTCCCATCCTCTACAACCAACGTAACGGGCATAGCCGCGCTCCTTAACTTTTACGGGTTCGACCCCGCTTTAATGGCTTAGGCGCGATGCCGCCTTCCCAAGCCTCATTTACGTTAGGAGTTTCTGGATTGTCGGCCTGTAGCGTTCCATCGCTTTTGCGTGCCCGCTTAGGCTTTGCTGTTTCTTTTAAAGACCAGCCACTATCCAAAAACGCCTGCTTTTGTTCTTGTTCGATGATGGCAAAGTCGCCATCTTTCCAAACTTTTAGCAATTCATCCATGGTATTCCCCAAAGGTAACGAGGCGGCTACTGCCGCCCCGCCTAGCTGGTTAGCCCGCAATACGTGTTGCAAGCTCTGGGCGAATAAGCTCAACGCCCCAAAGTGCATCCAGTTCATAAACAACTTGCTTATACTGACGGTACACTTCTAAGCGCATTGACAAGCCTGTTACCGGGTCTGTCATGCTTACGATTTGTGAACCATAGCCATCGCCAGATGTTGACGCTGCCAGTGGGCGCATTGCCAAGGCAAACGCATCACGGTGGAATGCTAGGTTAACAATGTGGTCGCCTTTTACAGTGATCGCCGCATTGTCTGCGATTGTCGCTGTAATAGCTGGTGCAACCGTTACGGTTTGCGCGCCAGACGATGTTGCGCCCGCTGCTTTCACCGCATAGGTTTGTGAGTTGCCTGCGAAGGTAATAACGTCACCCACTACAAGGCCACCTGTGCCGGTCATGCCATCAATAGCAACTGATGTATCACCCGCTGACAAAGCACCGTTTACAAGTGGTGTACCAGAACCACCGGCTGAGTGTGTTCTAACCCCATCATCCGTAAAGATGTCGAAGCCAAACTTACGGCCAATTTCACCCTCACGCTTAACGCCTGCGTCACCGCTTTCGTTAACACGCTGGAAGTCTGGCAATGCCAGTGCTTTTGCTTCCGCTGCAAAGTCAAGAACCATGCGGCGGTTATCGCGTGGGCAAAGTTGCTCGTTCAACACTTGGCGTGCGCCTGTTGCTGCCTCTACGTTGCTAGCAAAAGGTGTTGCGCCGGGTGTACCAGCCATGCCGTAAACACCCTTGTATTTATCAAGGATGGTGCCGTTAATGTCGTTGGCCAGTGCGCGCACGGCTTCTGACATTTGCATTGGCATAAAGTGCGCGTTGCGATCAATCTCGACAACCTGTTTGTCATCAAGGTGAAAGTTAACTTTGCGCCAGTTATTTAGCGCGATTTGCACTTTAGCTGGTGAACTATCTGCCGGTGCTTCAAGCACGTTAGATGGTGTCACGTTTGAAACAGTCAAAGCTGATGGGATTGGCACATCGATTGTGTCGCCCTTGTTTGCTGCTTCTGTTGAATAGTCCATATTGATGATGCGTGGCATCACTGCTTGCTCACGTAGCGCTAAAAGCCCACGGGCAAGAATTTTAGGCAGAACATTATTAATAGCATTAGCCATTTCTCTTACTCCATTTTAAGAATTTGGTTTTGAAACCAATCCCACCGGGCTTGGGTCGCTACGCGCCGCGTAACTTAATCGCCAAGAACAACGCGACCTTCCGCGATTGCTTCAAGGTTGCTGTTCAAGGCATCTTGGTCAAAGCGACTGATGCGCCTGCCTTGTGAACCTGCCCCACCGGCAGCGCCGCTGCCATGTGAGGACTTAAATAGATGAGGCGCTTGGTCTGCTAGCCCCTCAAACCACTCGTCTTTGGTTAACGGTTGACCCTGTTTACCATAAGCGGGCGTTTCGCCTTCGTAAGCTTCTATGCCATTGGAGTCTGTACGCCGCCAAACGCGCTTTCCCCTATATAGAACATCTTCGATGGCCTCTGGACGGACGCCTGCTTTTAGCGCCGCATCTTTTAACTGGTTTTCAACAATCATTGTGTTGAATTGTGTTTCGTATTCCTGTGCCTTGGTTTTATCTGCTTGGCTATCGGCCTGCATCTTTTCAAAACGGCTTTCGTAATCTGTGCGTAACCGTTCTGTGCGCTGCGCTAATAATTCATCAAGCTTACCGGCACTAATTAATTCTTGGTCTGCAATTTGCTGACGCTCTGTTTTCAGCGTTTTGTATTCATCCAAATCTACGTTGCTGAGCGTATCTTGCACTTTTTGCAATTCTTTATTTAGTTTTATATTATTATTACGGAACTCGTCAACTGTAGACTTTGGCACTAGGCCATCTACTTGCAAATGGTACTCACCACCATCTTCATGGTAAAACTGCTCCAGACCGGATGGGATATCGTCTTGGTTTTTATACTTTGCTTTCAATGTTTTATTCCTTGGCTCGTCCTAGCTTGCCCCGCAAACTAATCAATCCCCGATTGATATTTGTATATATACAGCCAATGGCACTATATGACAAGTTTTAATTAAAAGACTTGCATAACGTAGCCAATGGCGCTATACGGTGCTTCCCCGGTGGGCCACCCGCCAAAATTTGAACCCAAGGAGCCATTTATGTGGATATGTCTTAAAGACGCTTTCTTTAGCGTTGTGCAAAATACTAACAAACCAGATAGCGAGGTGCTAGTGCGCGCACGCTTTAGGGGTGATATTGAAAAGGTGTTTGGTGCTGATTGCCCGGCAATGCACACGCCAACACACGATTACCCGTTTAGGTTTTTCATGGATCGCAAGCATTTTGAGCGCGTTATGCTTAATGAAACCCAAAACATCGATTATTCTAATTTTAAAAACGAGGCTGATAAGTTTGCCAAAGCCGGTGGCGATAAGCGCCGCGCCCAAGCTTACCACCAGATGTGGACAGTTATGAATGCACAAGGTGACCCCGGCTGTTTCGCGCCAAACAACGTAAGCATGCGGTTTATGGATGAACACGTAGACTAATCAAACGCCTTAGCGAGTACCTTAACGGCTGCGTCATAATCGTGGCCGTTTTCTTTTTCATCGCCTATCATTGCTGCATAATCTAAAAGCAAATCATCGCTTTCATCCAACTCAACAAACTGCACTCCCGCCACACGCCATGGGCCGCCACCTGTAGGTGAACCATCTAGCAAATGCACACCGTGGGTGCTGGATGTAATCCAATCCTTTTCGCCCCATATAACGTACTTACCTTTTGCATCAACGTGCATATGGCTGACTAGCCGTTCACCCGCTTCGGTGATGGCCTTGATAGCTCGCCGCTGCATTATGCTTTCAGATAAATCCATCAGTCAGATTCCACCACTACGTCTTCAAGTTTGCGGCCATCGGGCCATTTTTTCATTTTGGTTTTTAGGTAAGCAATAATTTCTAACCTCGACTTTTCGCCTGCTGCCACAATGTACAAAAGGTCATCAAAAATGGAAAGACTGTCCTTAAATATAGTTTCGTTTGAGCCGTATTCCGCTGCACTTTCCATACCTTCGATTGTGGTTTTGCGGTTGCTAAGCACGTACTGTTCAGAGTTAGTTTTGCCAAACTTGTCACCGTCATAGCTAATCGCATCAAGGCGGCCTGCTTGCTGCCCGCGCCACACAAGACCAGCGTTGGATTTACTGCGCCTGCTTTTGCGCAACCGGGTAAAGAAATACTGCGCGCCGCCACTTTCGATGTCTGCGCCCGGTGACATGCCTCTGGGTATAATGCCCCGGCGCAATTTATCCATGGTCGGGGCCATGTGCCCGCCACCTTCCACAATATTTTTGATCGCTTCCACGTTAACGCCGCCGTAAAGATTGTGATAAAGCACATAATCTTTTTGGAATTGCTGCCATGCTGGCCCGTTTAAGTCTGGCCTAGTGTGTATAATCCTGCCGTGCCCGTATTGCTGCCAATCGCCCAATGGCCGGTAGCTTGGGAGCGCGGTAATATCATCAACACCCATGGCCGTGCTGGCCTCTTTACGCAAATACTCAAGGCGCTTTTCTTGGCTGCCAATGCCAGATGCCTTTTTCATTCGGGTTGTGTACCACGATGTGCGCCTGCCTTGCTGGGCGGCCTGCGCATACAGCGTTTTGGCAAGGTATAGCTGTTCACGATCTGCCGCTGTTGCCCTTGTCGTATCAACCCCTAGCTTTTTCAGCACGCTTAACTGCGTTTCTGCCGCTACTGCGCCGCCACCTTTGGTGCTAAGTTCTAACCTATTACGAAGCGCCGCATCTGCGTTGTCATCCCAGAACCGCACCTCAACGCCATCAACCTCTGTCGTATAAACAGTGCCCCGGTGCGTGTAACCATCTGCGCCGTTTTGGTCAAAACCCTTGCCATCCTCAAACCTACGTGCGCTCCAAGTCGCATTTCTTTTTTGCGACCACTTTATGCCGGTTGTTTTCTTTTTAGCTTCTACAATCTTAATATCGCCAATACCGGCAAACTTGCCCGATACACCCCACTGCGCTTGGTCGCCTACGGATTGGGTTCTTTTGATTTTATTTAAAGCGCTACGCCACTTTGCATAGTTTACCTCGAACTTATCAACAGTGCCCTTAGCAACTTTGCCATCGGCTTCTAAGCCAATTATTTCATCAAGCTTACTGCGATAATTTTCCTCGGCCTTTTTAATACGGTCAAAGTCTTTGGCTTCTAATACCTCACTCTTACTGGCCCGCATGGCAATGCCTTTGATAGCCGTTATGTAGCTATCATCTAGATCGCTTACGCTTACATCATTAGCTGCCTTATCTGCTTTGCCTGCCGCCGCCTTAAGCTTGTCAGCCGCTTCGCCACGCACCTTAAGGTAAACGCCGCTGCGCACCGCGTTATCAACATCTGTGTATTCGTATAGGTGTACAAGCTGGTCTTCAATTTGGTCTTTATCGGTAGCTATACTGTAGCCATTCATGCCGCTATCTTTGATATTACGCTCTTCGGTTTTGGTAATAACCTTGCTAGCTGGTGGCTTTGCGGGCTTGGTAATTGCTGCAAGCTGTTTTTCGTACTTTGCAGCTAAGAAGTTTTTGCGCCCAATTAGCACCTCGGCTAAATCATCCGCATCCTCTGCCATGGTTTCGCGTACAATGCGCCGTATGTCATCGTCTGCAATGGCCACAATACGCGCCACGCCTGCAACGATCTGGTCTTCGCTTATATCGCCAAACACCCGTGAGGCGTTGGCAGCAAGCCCACTGTCGCGCAAACTATCCAATTCTGGTACATCGTTGGCATCAAACGCCTTACGGCCACCCTGCGCCCTAAAAAACAGCGTGCCGCCGGTATCAATGCGCAATGCCGTGCCATCGGCCAACTGCTTAAGGTTAAGCTGCTTTGGGCTGCCGTTGCCAATAACATCCCAGTTAGCCAACCACGCATCTGCAACAAAGCCATCTTTAGCGCCAGACACTTTGCCCATTTTGCCGGCATCTAAATCCACGACTGTTTCCATGCGGCTAGCTATACCAAGTCGCCCCACGGCACTTACGCCGCCAATGTCGCCAGTAATAGGCATCAAGTCTATGTCTGCCGCACGCACGCCTGCCATTTTGTATAGCTTGGCGCTAAGCACCTCGACCCTTGCCGCCAGTTCGCTTTCGGGCGCTTTAACGTAATACCGTGTTCCCGTGCGGTTATTGATAAACTCGCCACCTAAATTGCTGCCGCCTTGGCCGCCTACCTGTTCAAAGTCGCTAAACACTAGCGTAGGCTGGTTGTCGGGCGTTGCTGGTGGGGCTTTCGGTACACTTGGCCCCAACCCTGCCTTGGCCTGCTTTTTGGCCACTATAGCGTCAACTGTTTCTTTATCGCTTGCGTCTAGGCTATCGTACCACTTTTGGTTAGCAGGGGTCAGCGTTTTGCCTTTGGCCAGTGCGGCGCTGACATTCGACTTATGTTTATCAAACTGTGCCTTGGCCAATACGGCTTTGGTCTGCTCGTCTACCTTGGCAACCATTTGCACTGGGTTAAGGTTTTCCAGTTCGCCGCTTTTTTCTAACTGATTAAGCACTTTCTTGTAGGCTAAAAGGCCACCGCCTTGTTGCGCATTTTCATATTTAAACAGTATATCTTGCGCAGCGGTTTGTTTGGCCACTTCATCGGCAATGGCTTCGTCTTGCGCTTTTGTAAGTGCTGCAAGCTTTTCTTTATTGGTAGCCCCCGGCACTTTTTCTAAAAAGTCTTTTGTGCCGTTGAACTCGCCAACCAGTTTTTTGACAGCAATAGCTTTTACCGAACCTTCTTTGCCGCCAAATTCGCTATCAAGGATAAAAGGTTTAATATCCTTAAATGTTTCCAACTCAGCATCTAGTGCATCACTTAGCTTTTGCTTTGCCACCTGTATTTGGGCCAGTTTTTGCTGTGGGCTGCCTGTTAGGTTTGTAAGCTTATTGGGTGTATCAAGGCCATAGCTTGTTACCAACAATGGCTTTTCATTTACTGCTTTGTTGTACGCAGCAAGCTCATCATCTACTTCTTTTTGCAATCCCTTGGCTTGAGCCAGTATTCGTATTTCGCCCTTAACGTCTGCGTCCAGTGTTTTGTACAATGCAAGCTCTGAGGGTGATAGCTTTGCCCCATCGCCAAATTTCTTCTTGATTTTTGCAATGATCGCTTGGCTGTGCGCCGCATCTTTAGCGGCCTGTACCATAGCCACTTTTTCTTGGAAGCTCTTCCCATTCAAATCGCCTTTTTTTTGTAATTTGGTCAAAGCTTTTTGGTAGTTAACAAACCCCTTGCCCCCCTCGGCGTATAACGCCAGCAAGGTTTCAGCCTCTAATTCCTTTTTTGCTAATGCAGCCGCTTCTTGTGCCGCTTGCTCGGCGCTTTGCTTTGATGCCTGCTTTGCTGCACGCGCTATGCTGGTGCGCCCTTTATCAATAAGCTCTTGCAACTGGTCTAAGCTTAGCGGGTTGCTGCGCTGATCTACTAGGTCAACAAAGCCAATCTTACCGCTGTTCCATAGCCGCCACCGGGCATCGCCTAGCACTTGCTTTTGGAAATCTTCGGGTTTGCGCCGTATCCAATCTTCATAAGTAAACTCAGCGGGCATTGCGCCATCCATGCTGCTTTGCATATTGCGCCGAATGCCCTTGATCTGCACTGCCGTGAACCCAAGCTTGCCCAACTCGTTCTTAAAGTTTTCGGTAAGCTCACCACTTTTCATGGCAACTTTTTTACCAGACAATTCTTCCCAGCTTTTGGTGATAGGCGTAACAACGCTACGGCAATTCCAATGCGCTGGTGGTGCCGACCATTGCTTGCTGTGGCCCATTGGGTTGAAGTCATTATCCCACCTTAAACCACTGCGTGCCTTGCATATGTCGCTAGTGCGGCTGTCGAGTGTACTTAACCACTGTACGCCATTGAATATATCTGCGTTGGCCTCTATGACCGTCTGGCGGGCTGCGTTGCTTACCGCTTGCACGCTAGTCCGCACGAGTGCTGCCGCTTGATTGCGCTTTACTTCCATGATGCCATCTTTAAAGCCACCCGCCTGCGTACCACGCACACGGCGCACTAGGTTATCGACACCTTCACCGGCCAGTATTCCCTCGCGCATTTGGTCTTGAAAGCGCTGTTGCAAGTCGCCCGCCTGCCTGCCCCAATGCTCTTTGTGCGGCGCGCCCATAATCAGCGTGTCATCAACCAAAGCGCGCAATACAGGGGTAGGGGGCAAGCTATTGAGTAAAGCCACCCCAATCTTAGGTTCGCCGCCCACGCCTGCGCCCACGGCTTGCTGTATGGCCTTGCCCTCTAAGTCGGCAATCGTTGTAAGCGTACCGCCGTGATGCTTTTGTATTAGTGAATAGTTAGCCCGTATTGTCGCCTTGGTGTTGTTCAATAAGCGTTCTAGGCGCTTAATGCGGGTTTTGCCGCCCACGGCTGTAGGGTCAAGCGCGTTAAGCTGTTCAATAATGTCACCCTGCACCTTGCGTAACATTGCCCACACGGCCTGCACTTCACTGCTTTTTAAACGCTCAAGGTTTACGGCATGGGTTATGATACCATCGGCCACACCATCATTTGCGCCTGTCATTTTGCCAACGGGATTTGGTTTGCCAACTGCCATTCTACTTACCTTTTACGTGGGTTGCCCCGGCGCTTTTACTTTTCTACACACGCCCATTGTCACCAAGCCTTGTTGTCGGGCTTGGTTTTGCAACTGAGCTAATTCATTTGCGCATTTACCTTGTGAAGAAAACGCATGTGGGCTTACTAATGGCGCGCAATCTGTAACCGCAAAGGAAGCACAGATAAGAAGCACACCAACCCACATAATCACACCCTACATCTTACCCAGCCAATGACTGCAATCGTCATGGGGGTCATCTGGTTGTTGCGCAAACCACCGATCATTCGGCTGCGATGGGGGTTGCTGGATCGGCGGCATCGCCTAAATCCAATGCCTTACCAATTACGGGCGTTTCATTGCCTGCAAGCATGTCTTTTACCTCCTCAATAGTGAAGTCTGGTCGTAAAATTTCGCCACGCTGTAAGTTATAAATTAAATCATCTGTTGGGATTGCACCGCTTTGCCACGCGGCTACAAGCTCACGCATTTCTGGCGGTTCCATACGGGTATCCATAAAGTCTGTGTTAAGCTGCACCTCAACCAATTCGGGGTTGGCACCTTCCCAATCTGTTACCCACTCCAAGCACTGGCATAAGCCCATGCTGCAACTGTTGGCTAGGTTGGCTAGCACACTGCTTTCGCCGCTACTGCGCAACCGCACCGTATCTGCCGCCTCAACTGCCCGCTTTTGGTCTTCTAGCAACCGGGCACCTAATTGCGCCATCATACCTTGCTTACGGCTTAAGCTGTTCTCTAAGAACGTAAGCCCCGCGCCTTTGTACTCAAGCATCCCTGCCTGTGCGCCCTCTGGCAACAGCCACATAGCACCGCTGCCAATAGGGAAGTCACCCGCATGGTCTGCGCGCATGCCAGTAATGTACGGCGTTGGCTGGCTAGTTAGGTAATTGCCTTGCTCTAAGTCGGCGCTGGTGCGGTAGTGGCTTATGTTTACATTAGCTAAGTCAATTAATGGCGACTTTTCTACGTTTGGAGATAGGTCAGTAGGCCCAAAGAATTGGAATGGTATATAGTCCAGCCGTTCACCGCGCTTTGTAGGCGTGTATTCTTCATCAAGTATAAACGTATCAACATCACGGCCTTCAACAAATACGCGAACATGGTAATACCCCTCGCTATCCAATTCCAACACACGGTAACGGTCATAAGTATCACTGCCAAACCCATCATCAGTTACGCGGGTGCCTTTTTCGCTAAGTATAATTTGCTCAAGCTTTTCGCTGCCGTTGGTTGTAACCGTGCGCCAATTGCAAATGCTTTCGGCGGGGTAGCCACGCATGTATGCACGCCCATCTTCCTCTGGTGGCCGGTCTACCAGCACACCATAGCGGCCCAGTGCTAAGGTTTCCTCAACTGCACGCTGCGCAAACGTATCAAACGGCACGCCGGTCAAGGTAATGTTAGCAAGCGCGTCACGTAAACGGTCTGGTATTTGTACGATAGGCCGCTTGCGAAATACTGCGCCACTCAACCCGGCTAGCGTGCGCCCTGTTGCGCCGTAAAACATAGCGCGAGTGATGTAAGCATCATATTGGTCGGGCATCATGTTTTCGGGTCTAGGCAAATGCCGCGTTGTGCTGCCCTTTACTGCGTCCTCGCCTGCAATGCAGTCACGGATGCGCCGCCACTGTGGGCCATAAATATCATATTCGTTATGTTTGTCTGAAATAGGCATTACGGCCCCCTTTAGTAATAACCGCTTACGCGCACCGCGCCCACGACTTCTGAGTTGATTGGAAACGTCCCATGCACAAGGTATCCAAGTGCATCGGCCATATGGTCTAAGCCTGCCGACTTATCGGGCTGATTGGTGCCCTCTTTGTAGGTCAAGCCTTCCATGCTTTTAATAAGCTGCTTGCAACGTGGGTGTACAAACATGCGCGCTTCACCAGCACTGTTCTCCCACATGGCATTTACTTCGTTGATACGATCTACCACCAAAGGTGCGCGCTTAGGCGCAATGACGGTAAACCCATAGCTTTCAAGGATGCTTAAGTCTGTATGCCCCAGTGCTGCGCTAGTGCGCCGCTGTCGGCCCGCTGGGTCTGGGTAAATAATAACATGCCGCCCGGCTAACTTTTGGTCTAATGCACGCGCCATAGTTTCAGTGTTGGCATCGGGCAGAACAATTTCATCAGCAATATGCAACTGGTCGGCAACCCGGTAGGCAATGCACGCACACATTGGATTTACGTTAAAGTCCATGCCAACCAATACTTCACCGCCATGGTCTACCACTTCCGGTGTTGCGTGATCTTCACGTATGAATGGCTGGTATACACGGCCCGCTAAGGTTTCAAAGCTGGCCTCGAACTCTTGCCTAAATAAACGCACATCCATACTGCGCCGCTGTTTTTCTACTTCCTCAGTAGGCACAATGCCCGACTCTAGTGTTGTACTGCGAAAACATTCCCAGCTTGGGTCTGTGTGCCCTTGCTGCCATAAATCATAAAACCAATTGTAACCCTTGGGCGTGCCGCTAAACATTGCCTCGCCTTGCCTATCGGCTAATGCAGGCGCTAATACCGCTTCCCACGTTTGCTGGCTCATGTCTTGGGCTTCGTCCAACACCAAGTAATCAATACCGACACCACGCAAGCTATCGGGGTTGTCTGCGCCCCGTAGGGCAATGGTGCTGCCATTCAGTAGGTGTATGCTTAAATCAGTCTCGTTAGGCGTGCCACGCATGCGCTGGCTGTCTATGACAAGCTCCTTGATGTCTTGCCACATAATCTGCTTGGCCATGCGGTATGTTGGTGCCACGTACCAAACCCGTGCGCCACGCTTTGCGCTTGCCTTTTCCATTAGCTTAGTGCGGGCTAAATATGTCTTGCCACTACGCCGCCCTGCTACGTTCACAATGAACCGGGCCTTGCTGTTGTACACACGGGATTGTGGTGGCGTTAAGTTAATAACGATAGGGCGGTCAGCACTGGCCGGGGCAATACCTCGCTCTTCCATTAGCATTTCGTCATAGGCGTTAAGCATTACTATCACCCGTATTTACAATCACTGGTGGCAATTCTTCGTGTGTATTTATGTGTGTCTCACGCCACCCGGCACGGCACTTAAGCCAAAACATGGTCATAGCCGGGGTCTTACCGTTGGTTGCCATTTCAAAAGCTTTTTGCGTTACGTTGGTTTTCGCCACGCTGTAGCCCACGGCCAATTCATCACGGAAATACTTGAATAAGGTTGCACGGCTGAACCCCATGACGTTGCAAACATCATCGGCGGTCAAACCTAGACCAACCATAGTCTCGACTTGGTTACGGTCTTTGTCACTGGGTTTATAGCTTGGCCGCCCGCGTGCTTGTCGTTCTTTTTTTTGTTTTTGCTTGCCGGTTGCCTGCGCTTTTTCTGCTTTTTGTGCCATACTTTTTTATAGCGTATACTTATTAGGTAGCATGCTTCTCCTGTACTGCCGCCAGAACCTCGTCTAATGACGAAGCCCATTCACCACATCCACATTCAATTTGCTTTAATTGCAGCGGATTTTGTTTTTCCAGAACCAACCGAAAGTCTGTGCGGCCACAGTTACATTCCAATAAATATTCCAATTCTGGAAACTTTAATACTTTACTTTCTTCACTCATATCACCCGATCCGTGCCATTGGCAACATTTTTACACAATTTAACCCTAAAACCTAATTGACTTTGGCGACTTTACTGTGTCACTCTTCGATTGCACCGTTGTTGTTCAACGCTCGGCGCATATTATCCTCCCTGTTGAACTTCCCCTGCTTGGCTAGGCATCAACTACAATAGCAGGGGTTTTTTCTTTTCTTAGCTGCTGCACATAAGCCAGCGCTATCCCCTTACATCTCGTAACAACAACAATCATGCCATTGGCATCGTAAACCACATATTGGTATCGCCGTACCTGTTTGATTATCATCAGCCATTTGCAATTTCATTTGCACCCCAAATCATTGCACCTGTACCAGCGACAAAAATCACCACGGCAATTGTAATTGTTAACCCGTAAAACATACGATCTCTCGCTTTAGCTTGGGCCTCTAGCGCTTCTTTCTGGCGCTTACGTGCCTCGGCCTGCTCACGCACCACCAAGTCCCACATGCCCGGTGGCCCATATAAGCGGCAATGGCTGCGAAGCGTTTCCATGGCTTCCTTGTGCGCCATCTTAGCCTGCGCAATGGCAAAGCCTTCTTCCTCGCTAGATGTAAGCCTGCCAAGCGGGCCTTTATGCTTACCCGACTCCGCGACAGCTATATCGGCTTCTAATTTTGCCAACTTCCCAAAATGTGGCAGAATAGAATTCATATCCTTGCCTGCCTGTACTGCACTGCTTATGCCGCCAGCTATTTTAGTAACAGCCCCGGCCAATGCTAAAACTTCGATCATAGCACGACCCCGTAATTAAAAATATAATTAGTGCGACCACAGCCACCGGCTGATCGGTCTAGGCGTTTAAGTATTCACGCCTAATGAAGCCACCGGCTTCTACTTTTTACCTAGCCGTTTGGCTAAGCTGTCTTTCTGTTTTGTTGCGCGGGCTTTGAGTTTCCGCACATCATCGTATGTTTTTGGTGTAGGCGCTGCCCACCTTCTAAACTGCATTGCCGCCGGGGTAGGGTCGCCATCTTTATCTTTAAGCGGCTGGCGGCTGCTAAGCACTTGTGTAGCCTTACGGCTTATAAACTTAGCTCGGTCATATTTATCTTTTGTACTGGCACCGCTTAAGCTGCGCACTGGTGAACGCACACTGCCACCGGAACGGTTATGCGCTGCCATGTTTTTACTGGTGCGGCTATTGTACCGCTTCCATTTTTCTTCGGCTGTTAACTTTTTTGCCATGCTTGCCCCTATGCTGCCTCAGTTTGCACTGCCCGTTCATCGCTTATTTTATCGAACTGCGATTTTAAGGTTTCGTGATATGCTTTTTCGCCCGTAAATTCCTGCCACCGCTTTACAATGACATCACAATATTTGGGGTCTAATTCCATCATGTAGCAATTTCTGCCTGTTTGTTCCGCGCCAATCATTGTCGACCCAGACCCACCAAACAAATCCAACACATTTAAAAGCTTTACGTGGTTTCCAAACGCACGCACCGATAGCTCCACCGGCTTTTGCGTAGGGTGCATGTATGCGTGATCTTTAGCGACAGACCATAAATCGCTTTCATTCTTTACGACTTGGTCAATCTTACCATTAAATAAGCAAAACTCATGCTGATGCCTGTAGCCTGCGCCCATTCCAAAGACATTTTTGGCCCAAACGATACACGTTTTAAACGGCAAAAGCTTTTGGAGCGTTCCGTAAAAGCTCCAATTACACCAAACATAATATGCCTTCGGTTTAACAGATGTTATAACGCCACAAACTTCTGCAATAAATGCGTCAAATTCTGCTTCTGGCAAGTTATCGTTTTTGATTACGTCATGCTTCCCGCTGCGCCCATTGAACGCCACGTTGTATGGCGGGTCTGTAAATACCAAATCAACGCTGGTGCCATTCATTAGCTTATCAACTGCGTCCACGCTTGTGCTATCTCCGCACAACAGCCTGTGCCTGCCCAACACCCACAAATCGCCTTCCACCGTTACTGGCGCATCTGGCACATCTGGCACGGCATCTTCATCACCCTCTTTGTCGGCATCAAGCGTGAAATTTAGCAATTTATCCAACTCGCCGGGGTCAAAGCCAGTTAAGCCCAAATCGAAATCTGTTTCGTTTAAAGTATCTAACTCAAGCTTAAGCAAAGGATAATCCCATTGGGATTCTGTACCTGTGCGGTTGTCGGCCACTCGGTAGCCGCGCTTTTGGCTTGCGGTTAAGCCACTTGCCACATGCACTGGAACCTCGCTTACGCCTAAAGACTGCGCCGCCATAAGGCGTGTATGGCCAACCAAGATTATATCATCTTCATCCACCACGATAGGCTGTTGAAACCCGTATTCCTTAATTGACTTTGCTACTTTTGCGATTGCTTCGGGCGAAATCATACGTGGGTTGTTCTCGTATGGCTTGGGCCTATCAACTAACCACATTTCAACGTCAAACTTCATGCTGGTACTTTCTTAAATAAATGCTTGGGAATGTAGACGCATGGCTCGATATCTTCTGACCAATTCCTATCGCTGCGCCCACCCATGGATATTTCCAATTGTGTATCGCTTGGGATTTTCGCCACGTTCAATAAGTAATCACCATCTGCCGCTGCCACCGCCAAACACCACGGCAAGGAAATGTTTGGAGCTTGTGCTAATGTTAAGCACTTTTCCCATTTCTTAACCGCAATCATATAAGTCGGATATTTATCCCAGTTATCCTTAAGCCTGCACTTAAGCTCAATCCACGCCACGCCCTTACTGTGTCTAAGCGCTAAGAAGTCTGGACTGTAGCTGCCGCCAAGCTTTTTCAAATCGCAACGCAAAGCTTTTTCTAGCCTGCGCGCAAACAATAGTTCAGCCGCAATAGACGCGGGGGTTTCCCGCTGCACAAATGCGCGTGTATCCATTGCGGCTTCACCCATTATTTTTTCCTGCCGCCTTTGCGGCCTTTTTTCTTACCCATCGCCACTGCCGTATCTCCTTCTATGTGCCAAATCTGCCAAGTCTAATTCATCCCAATTTTCGTAATACCCACGCGCCTCAAGGGAGTGGGATGCTTTGTTCAAGTGGGATGTTGCTTGGACAAAACACATTGCGTAATCGCGTTCTAAAAGCGGTTCATATTCGCTTACATCGTAATCATTAACGGGGCTTAATCCTTCGGCCTCTGGGTGAAACGGTATAAGCCAAACCCCGTTGTTGTTTTCCTCTAGTAGCTGGTCGGCGTAGCCAAACATTTCGTCGGGCGCGTATGTAGACGCTTCGAAATCACACAAAATCAGCACATCTTTTTCCATAAGCTGGTGAATGAACCAGAAGCCATTTTTGGCCATGAACATTGCGCCTTGCATGTCGCCGGTAACGTCCAGCACTAAAACCTTTTCCTTAGCCCACGCATCGGCTGCAAATGGGCACAGAGCATGCCCGTTCAAGCTAACGTATGGTTTGGCAAGCATCGTGCGCGTCCAGTGGCGCAAATCCGCTTCTAAATCTATTTCTTCTTCGCCGCTCTGACCTTTTTGGCCAAGTCGCTGTCCGTTGTACGCCATGTGGTGCCTTTGGTAATAAACGAGTTAACGCGGGCCAGTGCCCACTGTTGTTGGGTAGCCCCCGGCCTGTGACCCGTTGTCCATGCCGCCGCACCGCGCCGGTAAACACTTTCTAAAATCCTTTTATTAATCCCGCTTTTTTTCGCTTTGTTAGAGAGAGCCGTATCCGCTGATTTATTTTTTAGCGCCATTTTTGCCCCCAAATTTCTTTTTGTATGCTGTAGTGTGTTTGCTTGGCTTAGTTGCCCGCTGCTTGCCGCTAGCTGTTTTGTCGCCGGGCAAAGGCGCATAGGTAGGTGGTTTACCCGCCCTTGCGCGGATAGCTGCTTTGCGCGCTGCCGCCGTTTTGCTGCTTAAGCCTGCCACGTATTTACGCGGCACTTTTTTCTTAACTGCCATACCGCCTGCCTCAATATTTTCCTGTTGATAGCATGGTTTTACAATTTGGGCAATGACGATACGTCATAATCATGTTGCAATTGCATGGCCATGCGCTATACTGCGCTAACATGCAGACGAAAAGGAACCCAACATATGTATGCACACCAACAAGAACCCAACACGACAGGCTGGCTTGCAAAGGCTGGCAACACTTTATTGGCAATCACCATGGCATTTGTATTTGGTATATTCGCTTTATTTCTGGTGCTTAATGTATTTTTAGGCTGCGAGACTTGGGATAAAACGCAATGGAACCAATACAACAGTTGTGTAACGCCAGCGCAGTTTCTTCTCCTTGAGTAAACCTTTCTCCCAACGCTGGTTTTCCACGTTAAACCCTTGCTTCGGCAGGGGTTTTTCGTCTAGGCCAGAGATATTGCCTATTGACATATAGGGCCATTGGCACTATACTGGGTTTGTAGCGGTTGAGGCTGTTACGTGTTTGAACCCAACAAAAGGAGAGCAACATGCTCGACAACACAAACTTTACTTACAACGATGGTGGCCGCGAGGCCGCTGGCTTTAAAGGCAACGCTAGCGACTGCGTTTGCCGTGCGATAGCGATAGCCGCTGATCTGCCATACCAAGAGGTGTATACGCGCCTCGCGGATGGAAACGCGAAACAGCGCAAGTCAAAGCATGACAAAGGCAAGCGGGCCAAGTCTGCCAATAACGGCATCAGCACAACCCGCAAGTGGTTTAAAGACTACATGCTTGAGCTTGGCTTTACGTGGGTGCCCACCATGACAATTGGCAGCGGGTGCAAAGTACACCTTAAAGCTGATGAACTGCCAGACGGTAGGCTGGTGTGTAACGTGTCGCGCCATTGCGTGGCCGTGATCGATGGGGTGGTGCATGACACCCACGACTGCGCCCGCGATGGCACGCGCTGCGTGTATGGCTACTGGCATATAGCATAACAACAACCTTGGCCCCCCGTGGAAACGCGGGGGTTTTTTATTTCCCTAAATCTAACCAACCGAAAGAATAAAATGACAGAACAAGAATTAGGCAAAGCAATGCTGGAAATGGCAAATGATGAAAGCGCAAAAAAGCGCATCCGCGCCCGCGATGGAATTTCCGCACAGTTAAAAGTTAATAACCCCTTAAGCCCATCGTTCCTTGGAAGGCTATCACCGGCAAGCCAAAAAATATTGAAGTTACACAACGCGGGAAGAACAAAAGACGAAATCTATTACGCTATGAAATTAACGTCACGCTTACCAAACCTAAAGCGCCGCATCCACGATGTGATTACATACCATGCAGATCGAAACCCGGAGTAATCCGAAACGGCGGGGTTTTATTTTTTTTGCGAGGTTGTGCATTTAATGTAATTTAAGACTTGCACTACGTGGCCATTGGCACTATGTATAGTGCATAAGTTAATTAGAACCCAGCGAGGAACCAAATGGCAAACGCAGCAAACTTTACCCAATACATGACCCCCGGCGGCATGGACAATGAAGTGTTTACACAAGCGCAAGCGGCATACGACAGCAATGACTATAGCGCGCTAGCCACCATTGTAAGCTTAGCGGAAACAGAGCCCCGCGATGTAATTTGCGACCAGTTTCGCAAAGCACACGGCACACAGAAAGCCGAAAAAACCTTAAACGTAACTTTTTTATAATGCGAGGAACCCAACATATGACTAAATTTAATTTGGTAATCACCGGCCCAGAAACAGCAATGGGCGAAACTATCATGCACGCCCAAAAGATGGGCTGCACCATCAGCGATATAAGCATGCTTGCGCAAGCCGTAGAAGATGCGCCTGTAGCTGTAGAAGCTGCACCTGTAGAGGTTGCCGTGCGCACCCGCCAAAAGCGGCGCAACATTACAAAAGCCGCATACGATGCGCTTGGTAATATCAAACGGATAAACCCAACATCCCAGGATTTAACCGATGCCATGAATAAAGATGGCTTTGCGTGTGACCGCAATTGCGTATCAAGCGCTTTAAGCCGGTTAAGCGCAATGGGGCTGGTTGATAGCCCAGATGCGCCACGCGCACAGAATAAACGCTGGCGCATTAAAGAGATCGTTGACCAAAATGGTTATGACGATGCGGCGCGCCAATACTCGCAATTTTATTCACCAAAGCAAGAGTGCGCCAGCAACCGCCAGCCACAACTTTCTTTGCAGTAATTTAATCGCCTCGCGCAAGCGGGGCACCCACCCACCTGTTTTAACAAGGAACCCAACATGAAACAGCAATACACAATAGCCGAATTGGCATCTAAACTTGATACACTTGAAAACGAAAAGCGCGACTTCGTGCTTGATACCCGCAAAATGCGTTTTGAACATATGGGCGACCAAGGTGCGGCGTTAATGTTTAATGACGAAGCTTTTGAAATTAACGACATTGCCCACAGCCAAATCTGTGCAAACTTAGGTGTGCCGAAAAAGTATTATGACCGCATGCGCGCAGACGCGCCAAACTTGCTGGAAAACAACGTCAACCACTGGCTGGCTAATGAACCTTCTAAGCGCATGGTTCGCACCGTGTGTAACGGCAGCAACACTGCGCGGGCTTGGCTCAGCGACAGATACCGCCGCATTGACAACTACGCTATTGCGCAAGCTGCTTTGCCGGTGCTTAGCGAACTTCCAGAGGTACGCATAGAAAGCACAGCACTAACCGAAAAACGGATGCACATAAAAGCCGTGCTGCCGCAAGTCCAAGCGGAAGTTAGAGTTGGCGATGTCGTGCAAGCTGGGATTAGCATCAGCAATTCAGAAGTTGGCCACGGCGCTGTATCGGTTAGCATGTTTATCTACCGCCTCGTTTGCAAAAACGGCATGTCTGTGCCGGGCGCTGGTAGCCGCACAAACCACATTGGCCGCCATGTAGCTACAAGCGAGGATGTTTATGAGCTTTACAGTGATGAAGCAATGCAAGCGGATGATGCTGCGCTTATGCTTAAGATACGCGACCTTGTACGCGGCGCTGCCAACGACCTTAAATTTAACGATATCGTTAACAAGATGCGCGATGCAGCGGAAAGCAGCCGCATCAGCGACCCAGTAGGTGCCGTTGAGGAACTAGGCCGCAAGTTTACTATGCCAGAAGCAGAGCAACGCGGCATTCTAAGCCACCTTATCGAAGGTGGAGACTTAAGCGCTTACGGCATGTTGAACGCGGTGACACGGTTTAGCCAAGACGTTGACAGCTATGAGCGCGCTACTGAACTGGAAAACATTGGCGGCCAAATCTTGGACTTGCGCCAAGGTGAATGGCGGGAACTAGCAACCGCTGCATAAACTAAGTGGGGGTGCTTGCGCCCCCATAAACCAACAAAGGAGACCCCATGGCATCAAAATTAAATGAAGGAAGCGAGTTTACCATACCGCTTAAAAACCTTGTTGCGCTTGTTGCCTTTACCGGAATTTCCGTGTGGGGCTACTTTGGTATTACGGAAAGACTTGCATTTATGGAGCATGAGCTTGCCATGATAATGGTAGAAGTCGAAGAAAACGACACTTGGATAGATGAGTTTCAACCGCCTAAAGCTGTGCAAACTACAATCTTAGAAGTTGCGAAATTAAAAACACAAATGGCAGTCTTGCAGCATCGTGTTGAGGAATTAGAAAAGCAAATATTAGACTTAAAAATTCACTAGGTTGATTCCTCGTTCCCTAGTGTAGCGTCAGCGGTGTAGTGCCGTTGGCGCTTTTTTTGTTCTTTTTTGTGTTTTAGGGGTTGCTAAGTAGTGCCAATGGCCCTATACATAATTCATTAACAACGTAAACAAAGGAACCCAGCAAATGACAAACCCACTTAGCCAATATGACCGCGAAGCACTTACTGCCCTTTATGTTTCTTTAGATTTTATGAAGTGCAATGACTTGCTTACTGAACAAGTTGAATTTGCCATCGCCAAAATTGAAAACAAAATTAAGGAAACAGCGTAATGAAAACTTTTTACCTTGTGCAAAAACGCGAAGACTATAACCCAGCCGCAGCCGCAGAAATGCGGTTGAATGGCGTTGACCCAGATGGTTGGAAGTTTTGTGAAGCTTATCCACTTGGGCATTATGGCGAAGCAATGGAAACTGCTGAAATGCTTAAACGCACCCATGCGCAAGTATGTGCGCAACACAAATCAGAGCAAACATGCTTTTATCGTGTGGAAAAAATCGAAGTTGACCCAGATACAACACTCTCTGATGTCTACTATTTTGAAAGCGCTGCTTAAGATGGGAAAAACCCCAACACCTAAAGCCCGTGAACATAATGTTGGGGAATCTAATTATGCGGAGCATACAATCCAGCCATGGGATATATGGCTGGAATACCGCCTTAACCCTTGGGATGCTGATATAATTAAAAGGGTGCTACGCACGAAGCCCGGCCAGCGCCGCCTCGACTACGAAAAAATAAAACACATCTGTGACGAGCGCATCCGACAAATCGATGCGGGGCTTGTACAGGATGGCGATGTTTAAAAGCACTTGCCAGCTAGGGCCAATGGCTCTAGAAGAAAGTATGGAACAAATGACACCACAAGAATTTAAAGCCAGTATTGAAACCATTTTGGGGTTTGGCGCGCAGCGAAAGTTTGCGCGATTGCTTGGCCGTGACGATACAACTGTGCGCCGCTGGGTAAGCGGTGCGCGCAAGTTGCCACCAGAGGTGCCATTACTGCTTGCAATGTTGTGGGAGCGCCACCGCATGGGCTTACCGCTTGATGTAAACATAGAGCGCGCCATAGGTGAAATTAGGCAAGAGGCCAATCAACCATCCGCATAGGATGTTCTGTAAACCTCTGGAGTTTCTTCCATAAACGGCGAATAACGGCCAGACCATTTATCCCAACTAAAATTAGCAATGCCGCCAGCGCTGCCGCACTCCTTGAACCTAACCTTCAAAATGTGTAGCTCCGTTGGCTTACTTGTGTCTGCCCGATCCCGACTTACGCACCACCCTAAATCAGCCTTATTGGCCCAATGTGCGCTGCCACCAATGTCGTAAAGGCCGGGGATGGGCGTTACGCCATCAATAGCGTTCATCTTGCGTGGGTGGGCCACAATCCAAACATGAACATCATACGTTTGGGCAAAGCGTTTTATCTTACTTAACAGGTACGAAATAAACTCCGTCTCGCTCATGTTGTTGCCGCGTGTACTTTCAATCTCGTTGTATGGGTCAATAACAAGCCCACGCAGCCCGAACTGGCGCACCATGGCCTTTGCCCTACCAATTATCCAATCAATGCTTGGCGGGCGTTTGTCGGGGTCGTCAGCGCGTATAAACTGCACATTATCGTTTAGGTAAACCATAGCATTCTGCACATCGGTTTCGCTGGCCCGTGGCACTGGCGTTTCGCTGCCAAAGAACGGCGCGCCAATAATCTTTTCCGCTAGCTTTGCAATGTGGAAGCGTGGCGCATTTTCAAAGCTACAAATCCCAAACTTCCAGCCGTGAAGCGAAATCATGTTGAGCATTATCGCGTCCATCATTTCCGACTTGCCGCTGTTTGGTATGCCAGTAACCACGGAAATTTCGCCCGGCCTAATACGCATATGCTGGTCTAGATTACGGAACCCGGTGGAAAGTGGCTTGTCATACTCGCCACGATACAATTTCCACACCTCGCTAGCGTAATCCGTTACGCTGTGAATATCGTGTATTGGCCACGGCTCTGCCGCCTCTACTGCCGCAATTAATCCCTCAGTGCCTTGCACCATAAGAACATCATTGGCATCCTTCATGTACGCGCCATCTTCGCCTTTTGGCCAATGCACACGCCAGCATTTTTCGCGGCCTAAGCGCCTGCTAACCTCTTCCATTAGCGCCTTGCCAACTTCATCGAAGTCGCACGCCAGTACAAAATGCTCAAACCTATCAAGCCAAGCGCCTGCATGCTGTATAAACAGGAATTTATCGCTATCGTCTGATAGCTTACCAATAGACTTTTCGCTTATACCGCCCGCTGGCACGCTGACACAATGCTTATAGCCTGCCTCGTACATGGCCAGCTTGTCCATTTCGCCCTCTACAATGTAAAGCGTTTTGCCTGCATCATCTGGCACCATGGAAAGACCGTAGAAAGTTTGTTCTGCATCTTTTTCTTGGGTAAACCGTTTTTCCTTAAGCGTGCGATACTTCACGTTGGTAAGCTGGCTTTCCAGATTGTGGTATGGGAATGCCACCCACCGCTTTTGATGTTCACCAAAGCCACGGTCTTGATGGAAAATATTATGCGCGTTTACGGTTTCGCTGCTTATGCCACGCTGCTCAAACCAGCCGTATATACGTTCATCTAACCCGCCTTGAGGTTTGGCCGGTTCTTGTGGCTTGCGGTAAACTTTTTTCTGCTTAACTTGCCGCCACGCTTCCTCTGGCTTGGTGAATAAACGGCTGCCCGTGTGGCCGCAATTGTTTTGCCGGTTGCAGTACCAGACAACGCCTTTTTCATCGACTGTAACGCTAAGCGTTTTTCCTTCGAAGCCTTTGCTGCCTTTGCCACCGCACTCTGGGCAGACAATCTTGTAACTGCCGGGGCTATCTTGCGGCAGCTTTATGCCATCCGCACTCTGTAAATCATTCCAAAAGTTGGGTTCCATTTTGGTTATTCCTAAATTGCTGACTTAACGCGAGGCTTTCCACTTCCTTGCTGGGGCTGGTTATGTGATTTTTCTAACCAACTACTTAGCTTAAAGAATGCCGTACTGCTAAATCTAAAATTATCCTTTTCATGGCCATCGGCTATACGCGCATCATAATACGCATCTGCCTTTTTAACCTGTTCGAGTATTTGGTTTGGGCTGCCAAACTTCTTAAATCCATCCATTGATTTTTGGGTAAGCCTAAAAACCCTACCGATGTAGAGATAGTTATTATCTTTATTGGTATGATTATGAGTGCCATTGCCATCGGATTGGCTATCGTATGCGATTGCTATGCGATTGCTATCCCATCTGGCCTTAGCACCAGCCTTGCCCGCGATTGATCTACGGTCTTGATATTCTTTAGCTTTTTCTAGTTCGGCATCCACGCGCTTGTGGTGCCATTTGCCGCCCTGTTCTGTAAAGAACTCTTCTAAGATGGGTAAGCAATTAGTGTATCGCGTTTGGCCACTTATACGACAAATCTTGCGCTTGTCTGTGCTAAATGGGCCATTGCGCCAGTAGTGCATTATAAGCAGTAAATACGTGCCATGCTCCACTGTAGTTAGGTGCTGCGTATCGGCTAAATAATCACCGACCCACAGCGGCATATATGCCGTTGAGTTTCTTGCCATTGGCTGCTCCGTTGGGTTCTATAATGACGTTTTGTCATCGTCCCGACCATACAAGGAAGCCAACATCTGTAAAGTAGATTTATGTTCTTTCTCGATTACTTCAACCTTTTCAAGCGCTTGCCCTATAGGAGATGCGGCCTTTCCCGTTTCATCTTTACACAAACTGTTAATCAAATCGCTTCGATCAACCCCGTATTGCAGCGCTAAACTTGCGAGAACACCCAAATCGTACAACACATCATCAAGGCCGCTGCCAACACGCGCCCGGTCTGTAAAAAACAATTCCTGCAAATCGCCAGATTTTTCGTCAAAGCCAGCGGTGCATAAAAACCGTTGTGTTGGTGTGTCGATCCTAAAGCTTTCGGCACGGCGGCGGGCTGGTAGTTTTTTACGCATTTTTTATTTCCTCAAATGTAAGTGTTGCTCTGGGATTGTGGCTGTATGATTTACGCGAAACCAACTCCACAACTTGGCTGTCATCTTGCACTACAATTTCGTTTGCAGAATCAAGAAGCGCCTTAATGTAATTATCGATGTCGGGGCGAGATATTGGCCGAACTTCGCCTGCCGCAGCGGCAGCTTGTTTTTTCTTAGGCCATGATTTTGGTATTGGTAAATAAATTTCACACGTAAAGCGCACCGGGCCTTCAAGTGCTTGCTGACCGCGCATCGCTATCATTGCGCATTTTTTTGCGTGGGTTTCGTAATTTGCAGTTTTAGCTGGCGTGTATGTTCTAACCCTGCCATTGCGTAGGCCCACAGTGCGGGGCCGGGCTTTAGCTACGGGCGTGCTTGGTACTACATATGCTATATTTTTGCTCTTTTCTTCCACACCTAGCTCGTATAACTTGACAAATTGTAATTAATTATGATTGAATGTGGTTATGGTTTTCGGATGTAAAAAAATCATCAGCGGTGAGTTGCAGCTTCTCAGTAGCGGCAATGTCCAGAATTTGCGATATTCTGTAGGCGGGAATCCTGCCTCTTCTTTTCCATTGACTGACGGTGGAATAATTAATTCCCAGAATATCCGCCAGTTGCTTCTGGCTTTTAAATGTCTCGATGAGTTTTCTAAAATTCATAATGTGTTATTTTCTTTCGGCAAATGGTTTGTTTCCGTCATAATAAACTGCTGCATTGGTGTTCCTGTTTCATCATGGTGTACGCCTTGTCGCGCTGGCCCATCCCCGGCCTAACTTTTCCAGCTAATACTAAACCACTATCAAACTAATTACTTTTTGTCATTACTTACTTGACTTGGAGGAATATAAATATGAGACTAGGGGATCGCTTGAAAGAGGCACGAATGGCGTGTCGTTTTTCGCAAGCAGATTTAGCAAGCCGTATATCGGTTAGCCAAAGTGCCGTTGCCCATTGGGAGAGGGCCAAGAACGAACCGAACTTGCACCAGCTAAAAGTTCTGTCGGGCATATTGAAAGTTGATGAATATTGGCTTGCATTTGGTAGCGCTAAGAAAATTAGGGTAGGAGTAATTGCTCTGCTACAAAATGCTGAACTTAAGCCGCCAATGGCTGACAACTTGCAAACAGTTGAACTTCCACCGTTTGCAGACCCAGAAGAATTGTTAGAAGCGGTGATGGTCTTGGATAATTCTTGTTATCCAGAATACCGTAGTGGCGATATTATTTATGTAAAAAGAAATGCAGAAAGCCTGCACGATTTAGCTACCGCTGGGGTGGAATGCTATGTTGAAACCCAAGATGGCAAGCACTACTTGCGGCGGGTGGTGGCAACTACTGACCCAACCCTTTGGACGCTTGTGGGCTATTTCAATGAGCCTGTTCCTAATGTCAGAATACGCTTTGCGCGGCCTATTGCATGGGTGCAACGCAATACTGATTTAAAAGTAACTGAACAGGTTGTATAGCACACGATTGCAATAACTCGCGGGCCAATGGCTACATTAAGAGTTGCAAAGATAATCATATTGCCTTATATGTTGTGGACTAGAACCCAACATATGAGGCAAACATGGCAAATCATGTAAAACAATTTCCTGCAAATAAGGATGGCTATCTGCCCGCTTCCATCGACTTCGATGGGCGTGAAGAATGGCTTGGTATTAGGCGCAGCTTTATCGGCGGCAGCGAGGCCGCTATCCTTTTAAATAAGAGCCAGTGGGGCAGCCAGTTCAGCCTACACATGGAAAAAACAGGTGGCGCGCCATCTGACTTTACCGACAGCACCCGTATGCAGTGGGGCCGCCGCTTAGAGTACTCTATCCGCGATGGTATTGCGGAAGATTTAGGATATGACGACTCGTCATGCCTATATGCTGAATCCACATATTTGTATAAAGAGGGTGATGCCAAGATGGGCAGTACGCCCGATGCGGTGTTTACCCATGCCAGCGATAAAGTGCTTGAGGCGCTTGGGCATGTTGAAGGGCCGGGTGTTTTTGAAATCAAAAATGTTGACGGGCTTATACATAACCAAAAGTGGACGGATGATGAACCGCCGTTGCAGTACATTATACAGCTACAGCATTATATGGCCGTTATGGGCTATGAGTGGGGCGTGCTTGGCGCGCTAGTGGGTGGCAATCAACCATATGTATATTTCTACCGTGCGCATGTTGATACGCAGCTAGCCATCGAAAGATCATGCGTGGCGTTCTGGGAAAATATTGCTGCCGGTAAAACACCACCCGTGGATAGCAGTACCGCTACCGAAAGCACTATTAAGCGCATGCACCCGCGTGCGGTTGTTGATGAAGTAGATTTAACGGCTGACAATGAGCTTCCGTTAATTTGCGCATCATACAAGATAGCCAAGGCCGAAGAAAAAGAAATTGGCGAAAAGATACGTGGTTTGCGCAGTAAAATTATGGCCAAGGTTGGCGATGCTGCGCAGGCACGTTGTGAAGGCTTTGTGCTTAAATATCCATCGCGTGATGTTGAAGCTTACATGGTCAAACCAAGAACCCAACGAACATTAACAATAAAGGAGCTAGTCAATGGCTAAGCATAATGTGCCCGAAAACGTGGCAACAGTGATTAAGGAAATTGGCCTTAGTCGAGATCAAGCGGGATGGGATTGCCACGGCACTTTTGTCTTATTGCATAAAGCGCTTGAAAAAGTAGCGGCTAAGAAAAAAATTGTATTTGAGCCGCCGCAAGTAATTGCATGCGATGTTTCTAAAAAGGAAGCCGTGCTTTGTGTTACTGGCCACCTTGGCGATAAAACCGAATGGTCTATTGGTGAAGCCGCACCGTTTAACAATAAAAACTCTTACCCCATGGCAATGGCTGAAAAGCGCGCCAAAGATAGAGTTATACTTAAACTGGTTGGCTTACATGGCGATGCTTACTCTGAGGATGAAGCTGATTGGCATGCTATCAAAGCGGAAAAAGACGCCAAGGTAGCCAAGCCAAGTGCGCCTGCCGGTGGCAGCCCTAAGCTTGATGCGGCAATACCTGTGCCAAACCTTGAGAAAGAAGTGGGGGACAAGACAGCTAACAGTGAGATTGTACAATCTGTCTTGGAAAACTTTCCCGGTGCTAAAGTTGTATCGGTCAAGCCAAACAAAGAAAGCTTATCCGCGTGGGCAACCGCCTGTAAGGGTGCGCTTGAAAGCGCCAGCAAGGCGCAGCATGCAGAGCAAGTTTTAAATGAAATTAGAAACGTGCGTGTACAGTTCGCGGGAACAAATGGTGTCGATGCCCTAACCCGTAAAGTTTACGACAATTGCTACATCCCCGCTTGCAGCACAATGCAGTGCGACACTCAACCATTAGAAAAAACCCAACTTAAAGAAGTTGCATTAGGATAATTGGAGAAAATAAATGAATAGTTTTAGTTGTGATATGCGCATCGTTGCAGATGCCGAAGTACGCCAGCACAATGGCACATCGTTTGCCAGCTTCCGTGGTGGTAGCAACACTGGCTTTGGTGACAATCAAAGCACCATGTGGATAGATTGCACGATATGGGGGGCACGCGGTGAAAAGCTTGCGCCTAGCTTGGTTAAAGGCAACCAAGTCTTTGTTAATGGCGATCTAAGCATGCGCACATGGAGTAAGCCAGATGGCACGCAAGGCAGCGCGCTAAGCTTGCGCGTTAATGAACTGGCCTTCGGAAAATCAAAGGGCGGGGATGGCGCGCAACAAGGTGGCCAAACTGATAACAAATCAGAGGGAGACTTGGATGATGAAATCCCATTTTAAAGTTCGTGAAGTTGCGGAAAAACTCGGTGTAAGTGAGCGCACAGTGTATGACCTAATGCAACGTGGTTCGCTATTGTACCGCACATTTGGACGATCCCGCCGCATTGGCGAAGATCAGTTGCAAGCTTTTATTGAGGATAGCACATGCCAAAAGCAAAGCAGTTACCCCGGCTCGAAAGTCGAAATGGCAAATACTACATTGTCGGACACTGGGGTGGTAGAAGCCAGCGGATCAGCACCAGAACGGAAGACTATGCGTCTGCCCTTCATGCACTATCAACATTCTTAGAACAGGAAACGGCGGCCACAAGTTTGGCTGCCGTTTTAACCGTTAAGGCTGCGACTGAATATTATGCCAAAGCCAAGGGTATTGATTTAGAGAAAGACTATTATTGCCGACAGTTTGTGCGGCTATTAGGCGGGTTGCCTGCCAAGAGCATTAACCCCGCCATTTGCCGCGAGTACCTTGCACAGCGGCAGTCACAGACGTTTACCGGCGTTACTTGGCAATCTGGTAAGCCCATAAAAACATCAACCATACGGCGCGAATTGGTGGCCCTGCGCGCAGTTATAAATCTGTGTCATAAAGAAGGCTTGCTAAACCACCCAGCAAGCGTATGGCTGCCGCCCGAAAGTGGCCCGCGTGAAAAGCGCTTGGAGCGTCATGAGGCCGCCGCACTTTTACAGGAGTGCCACGCTCACACGTATTTATATGTGCTGCTTGCTTTAGGCACTGGGGCACGCAATGGGGCGTTACTGGGGCTTAAGTGGGATATGATTGTATTGCCCACCGGCAACCAACAAGGCCGCATAGACATGCGCAATTTAGATGTTGCCAAAACAAACAAGCGCCGGGGCATTGTACCTTTGTTGCCCGATAGCGAATTGGCTTATTATTTGGGGTTGGCCCAAGAGGCCGCCGATACAGAATATGTTGTAGAGTATATGGGTAAGCCGATTAAAAAAGCTTCCTATGCCTTGGAACTGGCCAGCAAGCGGGCAGGCATCCAGCGCGTGACTCCACACATGCTTAAACACACAGCAATAACATGGATGTTAGAAGATGGCGTACCTATTTCAGATGTCGCAGACTATACGCAAACAAGCGAAAAAACTATCATGGAAACATACGGGCATTGGACGCAAAATCGCGGCCTTGCCGCCGCAAAAGCCACGCAGTTTCCACGAAATAATGGGCGGGGAGCCAAAGCTTTTGTATCTGCGCGACAGCGGAACAACCAACGGTGATTTAGAATTGGTAATTGTAAGCGAAGATAAAACCGGCGAACCGCCATTTGTTTTCAGTGTGTCAACTCGGCAAGCGTCTAATATGCTGCCCAAACTAGCAAAGTTTTTAAATGCGAAATATTTTCAAAAAGAAAAATAACACGATTAGGTTTTTTACGTCAGATGTTTTGAACGCAGAAGCTTATCCTATTATTCAAGCCAAAACGCACAAGTTTAAATGGCACAACCAATTTGCCAACCAAGTTAAAGAAAGTAGGAAAGCGTCTAAACTAAGTTATGTTCCTTTAGCTGGGCGCTGCCCTGCCATTATAGATATTTCTTCGCGTGGTTATTATATCGTTTTAAATCGTGACATTCAGTTGGAAAACATAAATGGCCGTTTAAAATGTCTTTCAAACCCAGCGTTTCCACCGGCATCTGAGCAATTAAACCACCCTGCGCCTAGGTACATTAACAATATGCCATTTGTTATAAAAATACCTTTAGGCTGGAATTGTGTTGTTCCAGAGGGCGTACAGTTATATTGGGGGCCAGTTCCTTACCCAGACAATACTGACTTTTTTGTTTTACCCGGTATTCAGAACCCGGCTAATGATTGCCAATTAAATATACAAGGCGTGGTTAATAGCGATGAACCTGTTCTGTTGAAGGCCGGTACGCCTTTGGCGCATCTACTTCCACTTTCGTCTAGGAAGTTTAAATTTTCAGTTGGCATAGAGACACCCATAGAAAAAAAATTGTCCGACACAGTTATGGGTGTGGCAGCGGCGGGCAGGCCAACCGACAATAGTAAAATGCTTGCGGTTTACAAAAAGTACCGCGACCAAATTTTAGATGATGCGAAGTAATAGCGCAAAGTTGCGCTGAAACCCCGCATTGAGGTTCATAACCTCGCAATTCTAGAGTCGAGTATTCTATAGTTTGCAGGGTGCCGCGCTATAAATTATTCCCCTGCTAAGGGAGTAGGCCCGGAAGGGTCTCGAGGGTTCGAATCCCTTCGTCTCCGCCACCATACTTTCAACAAAATCAATGTTTTAAGGGGCTGTTAGCCTTTTATAACTTTTTGCTGCTTTGGCCTTCCGATCAAAGTTAAAAGCGCAAATTTGCGCTAAGTGGCATTTATACTTATTGAAGGGACTTTACATATAGTGCCAACGGCGCTACAAACATGACGAACCCAACTAAACTAAAGGATTGGCCATGTTTAAGCCTTATACAGTAGAATTTAACGCTGACTATGAAACCCACGGGTTTTTGTGGTGCAGTTTTATATGTCCCAACGCGCTTTCGAAGAAGGCGCTTAACGCTAACCAAAAAACTATGCGTGGCGGGCAAGTTTATAAATATCTTGTTGCCGCCAATAACGACATTTTCAAGCTGGGTGTTGCTGCGCGTGCGCTCAACCAAGGTATGCGGTTTAACGACATACTCGAATACAATCATTTTATGATTGGCCAGCTAAGCGCACGGGTGCCAGACATTTGGGTCGAGAGCCAGACTGTTACATTTGACCGCCCTGTCACTCTTAACATGCTTTTCCAAAACGTAGGCGGCACCACCTATGTGCGCCCAGCACACGATAGCGAAGCTAAAGCATACAGCCAAACGCTTGAAACGCAGAAATTGGTAGGAGCGTTGGCATGAGGTTTTTACAGCAAACAAACATCGATGGTGGTGTTTACATATTACCCGCAAAGCAAGTTACGGCCACAGAGCAAGAATTGGAGTGGCTTATTGAGGGTCTTGATGCGCTTATATTGCCAGACAGATCGAAGCGCATAAAGCGTGCGTTAAAGCGTGCGCTTAGCGAAATGGAAGAGGGGGTGCAGTAATGTTTACCACTCCCCTTATGTGCTTAGCGCTTGCTGTGTACCACGAAGCACGCGGCGAAAACCTTGATGGCCAGCTAGCCGTTGCAGAAGTCGTGATAAATCGCGTACAGGACAACGGCTTTCCAAACAATGTTTGCGCGGTTGTTATGCAAAAAGATCAATTCTCGTTTTATTGGGATGGCAAGAGCGATAAGCCCCGCGATAAAACCGCGTTTGCCACGGCTGTAAATATTGCGCAAGATGCGCTTGATGGGAAGGTTTTGGGGCATGGGGCTACTTTTTACCATGCTACATATGTGCGACCTTATTGGGCTGATTTGTTTGAGCCTATAGGCCGTGTGGGCAAACACATATTCTACATGGAACTGGAAGAAAAAACGTATGCGGCTAATGTGCCGCTTGGTTAAAAGTGAGGGGCGCGCAATGCGCACCCCCCACTACCAATTTGAACCCAACGAGGTTGACAATTGGCAATCGACCTCATGCCTCTATATATCGCCATTGGCGCTACTTTACAAGCTATATCTAGCGTTTGCTAAAAAACTTAGTTGCACCGCGCACAGCGAAGCTACTCGCGACAATTACGCCTAGCGTATATTGATACCACTCTGGCATGGTGGAGAGCGCTGCAAAGCCATCAGCCACAGTCTTACGCCCCCACTCACCACAAAACGATAATATTAAAGGGATGCTGAATAAGCCAACCAGCCATTCATCCTTGAGACTGTTTTGCGATCCTTGCGCCATTATGCGCTCCCAATCGGCTTCGCTTGTAGCGGCTGACAACATAATTTTTGCTTTTGCGTCTGCCTCAGATACCTTCATGCGCGTTTCCGCTGCTTTGGTTTCTACTTTTCCATTTAACCATGTGCCTGCTAAGCTGGCTATTGGCCCTAAAAATGCCTGTATCATAGTGTGATACCTTTCTATTTACGGCTCATGTACGCCTGCGCGCCAAAATAAAAGCCGACAATTGATGCTTGGCTAAGGAAAAGCATATCGCTTAAGCTGGCCAAGGTTTGTAAACGGTTGTCTGGTATAAACGGCAATAACGGCAACAACATGAAAGCAATCATGCTTGCCACAGCTACCCATGCCATTCGCTTTTGCGCTTCTGCTTTTTCTTCGCGCAATTCCATTTCCAGCATTTCTTTGGCTTGAGCCATTTCTTCATCTGTAACCGTACCGTCATGGTTTAGGTCGTAGATTGCAAATCTGGAATCTGGTTCGAATTTCTTAGCGGCTGGCATTATTGATATTCCTCTGCCAGTGAATTAGCGGCTGACAATTCGAAATGCGGCCCATCAAAAAATGGCCGTTTTCCTTGGCTGCGCCTTAAATCAACATAACTGTTGGTCGCCGCTTCCATGTTGTCGTTGTAGTGCGATATTGAATTGATTTGCCATGCGCCGCCCCACCGTACTGGTATAGACAAGTCGTGGCTGGCTTGTGCAAATGCGTCAGCAATATCATCATAAACCGCGCCATCCCACGAAACTTCCGACCCAAAATATGCAACCACATCCACGGCCAAGCCTTCTAGGTGTTTGCTTTTTAGAGTTTGACTGCGCTTCGTGCGCACCAATTCTTTTTGCTCTGCAAGGGTTCTCATGCCGCACGTTATTCCAAAATCAACAGTGGTTTGTTTGATGGCTTCCATGCAAACTTTTACCATGTCGGGGTGAACGCCTTCTAGCTTTGCTAAGCTACGGCTAGACAATTTAAATGCCATATTAACGATCCTATTTTTTAGGCTTTAGGCGCAACGCCTTTGGCCGGTTATCACAGTCACCGTCGAGCCCTTTTATGGGCGGCAATATTTTCACTCCCTGTTTTGCGCTTACATATACCGTATGAACGCGAAGCCACTTTTGTAATGGTTTAAGTGGTCTATTTATCCGGTAACTATTTTTCGACCTGTTACCGCTTGCGTGTGTAATGTGACGTTTGCTTTCCAATTTAATATCAAGCATGAACGCGCCCATTTTTGGGTGTACTACTATAATATCAATTGGCCCTGCCGCCATTACGTTATTGAACACCATAAATCCGTTTTGTAAGAAATACGCTGTTGCGACTGCTTCTGCCCACCCTCCTTTTAAGTGGCTTTCGTTAAACTTCATTACTCATTTTGTGCCGCATTATAAATTCCAAGCGCAAACTCGGCTACGGCGGCATCCCCATCAAAAGTGCTATAGTTTGGGACTTGCACCGTTATGGCATCAACAACACGGATATAGGTATTTAGCTGCTCACTTATTTCAGCCCGCACAGTGGCCGTATCGCCAACTATGGCATGCGAGGTGGTTACAATGCGGCATAGGTCATAGGTGGCCATTACTCGCCCCCTATCGCGTTATTTAGCGCTGTTGCTATTTCTGTTGCATAGCCATCGGCCACAGCATTTCGACATACTTCTTCTAAAATTGTCAGAGATGTAGCAGATTCATCCCAAGTAATGTAATCAGCTTCCGCAAGCTCCAAATCTTTTTCAACATAAACCACACTTTCACCGCTTGTAGCTTTTGCAACCAGCGTCATTTTAGAAATCTTTTTTGCATCGCCTTCGAACACAAAAGTCTTTCTTGGTGTTATGTTGATGACTGTGTCATCTGGTATTGTGTTCCCAAAATAATCCATGGATTCCTCACTGCGTAAATTTACCGGCGTAAACCGTAAAGTCTAAATCAAAGGTACTAGCTATTGGCCTGTCTGTCGCGCCACAACCGGGCAAAGATGGTGCGCAAATATTTGTCGTAACAACATTGGCTGTTTCAGCGATGCTGCTATGCTTAAAAGTTACCTTAATGTCGCTTCCATCTGGGAAAACGTGCATAATCCTACGCAGCCAAGATGCGCCGCCACCTAAAAAAGAACTTTCTAAAATAGTGCTGCCATTTGCGGCAAAGTTTTGATTGATTGGAATAGCGGTAACAAACGATCCAAAGGTAAAATCGCTGCCTGCCGTTGTACGGTTCCCGTTACATACCACAATTAAAAAATCAGCTTCGACGCTATTATTTAAGGTGCCAATAGTGTAAGTGTCGGTTTGATCTTTCGCATCATTTGTCTTGATACACGTATTGTAAATCATGTCATTATAATAGGTGACCCAACCCGCTTCACAAACAAACCCACCGTAACACGTTGTCCCGGCTACGCATTCCATCGAGCCGTATGTAAAGTTGTATTGCATGGATTGGCAGGAACTATAAAAAGCCCAAGCGCAATCATCGTAATAGCTATATGCGCAAAATTCGTACTGATCATATGGACAATGTATGCTTTGGAAATCATAGCCATAGGTTTCGGATGCCGATGTAGTTGTATTGTCAAATGTGTGAGTGACATTACCCGTTATGGTTTGCACAATATGCGGCATTGGCGTGTTTGTATCGAACACAACATCCGACCCGTCCGTCACTTTTATTCTGTTGGAGTTAGCGGTAAAACTCATATTTTTATGCCTGTAGATGTAGTGCCGGTAAATGATCCTGCATAGGCCGTATCGGTAGTGGTTGTGCCATCGGGCATCACTATTTTTATAGCGCCTGTATTAACGTCTGCCGTGGCCCCAGCGGTTACATAAAAGTCTGGGCTGGATGATGTTTTCCGGTGGTAGCGAAAAGAACTGTTTAGCTTACCAAAGCCTGCCGTGAAGCTCGAACCACTGGCGCTAATGCTGGTTGACCCGCTAGCTGTAAATAGCGAATTAAACACATAAAACGTATAGCTTTGTGTGTGGGCGGGCAGGCTATCATTAAATGTAATAAACTGTTCTTTCACACGCACATGGGTGCTTGTTATATAAGGGAAAACCACGCGAACACTTTGGCCGACTTGCTGTATTATTGTCCCGGCAGGCGCTTGGTTTGTGCCTATTTTACATATGAAAGGCACGTTTGATGTTCCAAAGCTATGGGTGCCAATAGCGTAATCTTGTTCGCCGGTAACTGGGTTGTTCCATGTGCTGGTGCTGAAAAAGCGTTTGCTTGAGCTTGTTGATCTTGTGCGAACCGGATGGGCTGCGTTTGCTGTAATCACTGCACTGTTACCAATATAACCCAAGTCACTGTGAAAATATATATCGCCAAGGTTAGCAACCGGGTCTGTAAACTTGTCGTAACCTGTCGCGTACTGCAACATGGGTGTGTTGGTATATAAAATTTGGCCCTGTTGCAGTGGCATCGCTTTTAAAAACACATCCGAAGCCCGTGCTGCCGCTGGCAAAGCAAGATAGCGGTTGTAAACATTGCCTTGGGCATTGGTAAGACGTACATGAATGCGCTGCGCCGTATTAGCGTCAGTTGGGGCTGGCGCGCCAAGCTGAATGTCGTTGCCATACGCAACAAACTTATGGGTGCCACTCGTTAACGTGCCACTGCCTTGTACACCATTCGCGCCATATGGGTTTGTGCGTATATCACCAAACGTCACTGTAGTTGGTGCGCCACCTTCAAAGATCGCTACCTTACCGTCTGAACCACGCGCAAAAAGTGTTTTAGCCATTGCGCAGCCTCACATAGTGCAAAATATATTTCTTCCATTCGCTATCTAGCGACTCTACACAGCTAAGCCGCCCGCTAAAGTGGTGCAAAAAGTTACCGTCCCCAAGGTAAACGCCGCAATGGTTTGGAAGGTTGCTACCTTGGCCAAAACCCAACCCGTTTACATTAAAGAAAATGCCATCGCCTATATCTGGGTTGGTTATAGGTTCCCAGTTTTCGTATTCTGGGTGTTCATGGAAAACGCTATCCATGGTGTTAGTGTCGGATATTCTTAGCGCCAGTGACGCTAGACCCGTCATGTCGTGTTCAGTTTCGCGCTTGTAGTAATCAGCCACCAAACTAAAACAATCGTATTCACCCCGCACCCACTGCCGCCCCTCATATGGTGGCTCGGCAACCCATGCGTCTGGTAGGTACATTTTAGTGCGCCCAGAGGGCCATTCTATCATTGCTGTAGGCACAGTCGGTTCTTCGGCTAAGCCTAGCGTGTCGGCCCGTATAACGCGGCACAACATAGAGGTTGGCTGGGTGGTTGTTATGCGCCCCCGCCCACGTATATTTTCGATCCAAACATCTGCATCTGCCGCAATTTCGCCACTAAGGTAATACTGCGTCAGCTTCATAAATGGGTTTAAATCGCTTATCCGTTGTTCTATCATTTTATACCGTTATCGTTATGGTTTTATTATTTAAGTCGACTACAAAATCACCATCTGACGATTGCAAAACGCCTGCCGTAAGGGTGCCAGCGTCAACAAAAATACCACTGAGAGTTGTTGCTTGTAGCTTGCCAGCGGTAATGCTGCCCGCCAGCATATCATTTGTAATAATAGTGTTGGCTAAAAACGTACTGGCATTAGTAGTTGTAATCCCATCGATGCCCGCCATATTGCCAAGCGTTATATCGCCTGCGCTTGATACACTCGCCGTGCCGCCGTTTCCAAACGTCACGCCGGTTAAGGCAGATACACTAACACCTCCCGCAGTCGTTGCTGTTACGGCTGTGCCATTAAAGCTTAAGCCTGTAAGCGCAGTAACCGATACGTCACCACTGCTCGGCGTTAATGCGGTGCCATTAAGAGTAAGACCCGTGATCGCGCCAACATTCGCAATTCCATTGCTATCCGGTGTAATTGTGGTTCCGTTTATTTCCACCCCTTGTACTGGGGCGGCAGCGGCGGCACCAGTAGCGTCCACAAAGCCAGATGTGCTATTATCAAAGCTGCCCAAAGCCTCGGCGCTTGGAGATTTAACAAGCCCGTTATTATTATTTGGCCGCCAATCGCTTGCATTGCCCGTGTAATCTTTTGTGCGCATCCAGTAGCGGTAATTCGTGCCATTGGTTAACCCCTCATCAATTACGTCTTGCACGCGGTCTGGTATGCCTGCCACCGTAAATGTTGGAACAGTATTCTCCGCTGGCTTCCCGGTGGCTATTTTTCTAACAAACTCCACACCGGCAAAATCGGCATCGCTTGGGTTTGTCCAGCTTAGCTTTACGCGCTTATGCCCCGGCGTTCCGGCAGGAGTGGCAACGGATGGCGCTGTGCTATCCCCGGCGATGGTAGTGCTTGCGCTGGTGCTGTCTGTGCTGCGCACGCCAATAACGCTTACAGCGCGCACTGCCGCCCGGTATGCCTTGCCAACAATAAGCCCGCTAAAGGTAACTTTCGTAATTTGGCTGCCAACCTTTTGGCTGGTAGTTGTTAACCAGTTGCCACTTAGGTTTATTTGTAAATCAATTTCGTACTCGCCAATAAACGCGGCAGCGGAAGATGTCCAAGTGGCTTCGGCGCTGGTAAACAGCGAACCATCGTCTTGTATGTCGGCCACTTCCGTAAGCGTTGCAGATGTAGGTGGTGCGGTAAAATTAGCCGCTGGCAAGCTAGTGTTCGGCGCAAGGTCAATCCCAAAGCTGTCACCAGAATTCCAATCGTAAATTGTATTGTTAATGTTGTCTGTGCCGCCTGTGCCCGCCGGTTCTTCAACACCCTCAAGATCAATACTGCCATCTTCGTTTAGCTGCCACCCAGTAATACGAAAGCGCTTGCTGGAAAACAGTGCATTGGTGCCCGTAGGGTTTAGCGTAAACGTAATGGTATCGTTTACCGCAAAGCCAAAAGCCTTCATGTTGCACTTCAACTTAATTGTGAGGTTTTGCCGGTTGCGCTCCACCATCATTTTAGCAAGCCGTTGGCCCGTGACGTTACTTTTTACAAGGTTATAGCTAACATCAGCCCAAAGCTTTTGCCCATCATCGTTGATATAGGTGCTGTCGGTGTACGGCGTAAAATCAACCACAGCATAGTTGTCATCTGGGTTCATAAACTTTCCGCGCACGCTGTTAATGCGTTTGGACTTGCCGCCATCGGTTTGTATAGAAACGCCGCCAGCTAAAAAGCTTTCGTCTACAGCATGGTTGCGGCTAGCTGGTATCGGGTAGGCAACTTGTAGTTGGTGCTTACCTTGCACATAGGGCAGGGTGCCCATGCACGTTGCCAGCATTTGCTCCATAGTTTCTATGGGGCTGTCTGCCAAGCTAACCGTACCATCAAGTGTATAGCGCTTCTGTGTTTGATTATTGGCCAAAGATATGGTTTGATCGCAGATGTTTGCTTGCTCTGAAATGCGTGTGTCATCTACTTCGCTGCTATCTGCATCCAAGCCGTTTTCATTAAGCAAGAAATCACGAATACAAAGCGCCGGGTTGTTACTCCAAGCCGTTGTATTGTTGCGCGGGTCGTAAACTTTACGGCCCTTTACTTGTGTGGTGATGTTTGGAATGCCAGAAAGCAAATCTTGGTCGTATTTTAACCGCACATAAACATAAGAAATACCACGAAATCTGTGGTTAGACGTTATTTCGCTTATTTCACCGGATAAATCTGGGTCATGCTCTTGGTTTGTTGCACCAAGGTGTTTTTTTACACGCACCAAACCAGCGTATTTATTATTTGCGTGTGGCACATACCGTGTATTGCCATTTCCGTCTGTACCATCTGTAACTAAATCCAAATTCACATCACCAAGGTACACATCATCTATTGATTGGATTGGGCCTTCGCCCAGTAAAATAACCAAATGCAAAAACTCGTTATCTGGGCTGTTTACTTCTGAGCTTGTGCCTGCATATGCAACCGGGCCAGATAGCCGGGTTTCACCGTAAATTACCCTTCGTGGGTAATCAGTGCGAAAGCTCATGCTCGTTTGCGTACCCATGTCGGATTCTAGTGCTTTTAAAGCATCTTCGGCGGCTGCTTTTGCGGCTTCTTGCGCGGCGTAAACCGTAGCGGCGGTTACAGCTACATAAGAGGCCACGGTAATGGCTGTGGCGGCGGCACCTGTTGCGCCTGTTGCTGCTATTATGAAACCGGCTATTGCTTGAGGCATTATTTCCACCTCGCTTCTACGTCACCAAGGCGCATGCGCACCAATCCTTTTGGCCCGGCAAATGTAGCGGTGCCGCTATCTTCCATTACGCCCATCATTTCCAAACCTTCGTAATTAAATGCGCCCACAATATCACCATGCTCTGCAAACATTGGTGGCACGCGCTTCATGTCGTATGGTTTTAAGTACGCATCCGTTGCGGCCCACAGCCCGTCTGAATTTATGCTGTTGATTATTCTATAAGCGCCCGATCTGGTGCGGTACTTTGGCAATATATCTATAGGGTTGTGGTCATAGACTGCGTTGAACGCCCCGGCGGCAAAATGCACGCAATCATGCTTACCCCATTTGAAGATATGAGTGGCAGCGGTAGCTATGTAAAGGGATAAGCGCATATCCCAATCATCATGTCGGTTCATTGCGCCCCCAAAAAATTTGTTTTTCCACGGATTGCACAACAAACTCTAAGCTTTTATCGCCGGGATAAAGCTTTTGCTGTTCTTCATTAGTATAGCGCCCGTTGCGTGTACGCTCCCAATCAGCCAGCCGGTTTATAACGGTTAAGGTGATTGATTGCTCTTTGCCTACGTTTACGCCCATGCTGTCCATACGGCCCTTAAACACAACGGTAGGCTGGCCAATAACGGCGTTGCTACTATCTAAAAACGCCACCTCTACCGTAGCATCCCTGTCGCGGTATTCCTCATTAAGTGCCGCTGATAGCAATGTGGTATCAACACCAACCAAAGTAAGATTCATATTGCTTAAGGCTAACTCAGCACTTTCTTGCACAGCGGCAATTGCGCCAAGTTTCCCCACGCCTAAATAGGTATTGCCATTGTAAGGTATGTTTATCGGGCTGCTATTTGCATAAAGAGTGCCGCTTTCAAACTCTAACGTCACAAATGTAACCGCTGTAAGGTTTTCAAGCTGGGTCTGCGCTAAAGCGGATGAATGTACGTTACGGGTCACGAAAATGCCTCCACAAAAGACACTCGAATGCTTGATACAATAGGTGCGCGCACCGACCACGAACTTTGGTCAGCTTGTAGGCGCATAACGCAAGACAGATCGGTGTTTCCAATGCCGCCCGTAATGCTAGAGCCTATTGTAACAATAGCGTTGTTGAGTGGTGATGTGCGTATGCTGGGTGATATAGACAGGGTTGCTTGCCCACTGCTATTTGTGCTGGCTGACTGCGTAACCATGTGCAATTCGCGGCCTTGCGATGTATCAAACGCAATATAATCACCGGGCAAGAATACGTTACTTGTGCTGCCCGATAAGCCATCTATATTAAAAGAGTTTCCAGTTTGGCCGCCACCCCTTACGCGGGCAATCCCGGTTGCAGCGCCACGCGGGGTCATTTTACTTAAATCTCCAAAGTAAAACCGCCCTTGCATACCATCCATTTCCATTAAAAAAGCAATAAGCTCACGGGCCTCTGCTTCTTCTAAATCATCAAAGTTTGCGGTGCCAAACCATGCTGCGCCGGGCATACGCACTGTCTGTACGCTGCTACTAAACGGGCTAGAAAACACCTGTGTGTTACTGCGCAAACCAAATTGGACTGACGTTGGTAATATGGCTGGAAAGTTCGTTGGCATTATCTTCTCCCCGTAGCCTTAGCAAAGCGGCCACCTTGCTCAATAGCCCCAAACACCTTGGCAAAAGTCTCGGCCTTAATGGCTTCTGCTTGCTGGCCAAGGCGCGCTGCCACGCTTTCGTCTGCGTTGCTAAAATCGTAATTGTTGTTGATTGTGACATTGCCGCCGCCACCCGCGCCATTAGCCACCATATGGCCGCCTGTACGGGGGTAAAACATCTCTGGGCCACGTTCACCCACAAGGTAGCCGCGCCCGCGCTGTATGCTGCCCCCACCGGCTGCTTGCCCGCCAAATGGGGTGACACTTTCGGGCACGCCAATAAAGTCGCCAAAAGCCGTGCCCGCAATTGATTTAAAGATAAGCATGCGCACCATCAGCTTAGCCAGATACGCTAAAATTTCAGCGGTGAAGGCTTTAAAGCTAACCTTAGTACCATCAATAAATCCTTGGATGGCATTGTCTAAGAACGTGAAACCTTTGGTAACTAAATCCAAGCCTGCACGCTTAAGGTCGATACAGCTAGCAAGCGCCTGTTCAAAGCCAGCCTTAACCCCGTTGCCAAAGCGCTGTGCGTTGTATTCACCCATGGTCATTTGCTCATTACTATCGCCAAGCAAACGGTTGTAATCCGTAAGGTAGGTGTTCATGTCTTTGAAGCTATCTACAAAGCCATCACGCATGCTTTCCATTGCAGATTTTTGCTTATTAAAAGCTGTAAGCGCTTTGCCGCTTAAACCA
>Ga0206677_10000345_pt1 | contig 43681 bp, 61 predicted proteins | sample M130m12015metaG_FD_155475 | JGI IMG/M metagenome (GOLD analysis project Ga0206677, IMG submission 155475) | Ammonia-oxidizing marine archaeal communities from Monterey Bay, California, United States - M1 30m 12015 | ecosystem: Environmental > Aquatic > Marine > Intertidal zone | place: USA...
AGCTTCATTACCTGTTAGTCCATCCGCACCCTCTGAAGCGAGAATAGTGATGTGGTCAACAAACAAATACTTAGCACCTGATAGGCACATATATTCGAGATAGTCCATGATAGAACCGTCAGAGATAGAACCCTGATGGTCTAGCACCAGAACCCTATCGTCTCCGAAGAGTTCATCGTACCCAACCCGTAACTCCTCAAGAGGAATTTCTTCCGCTGCTGGGTTTCGGTTAAGGGCCATTCCAGCCATCTTTCTTGCTGTCTCTGCTGGTGATTCTTCGAGTGAGACGATTCCGACTTTATCGTCTGTTGTCTGGAGTAAGTGTACGGCAATCTCACGTAGTAGTGTTGATTTACCGCTACCTGTACCAGAGGTCCATAGAGTAATTTCTCCAAAGCGCATACCTTTCAGTTTGTCATTGAGTCCATTCATGAACGGGGGATATGGTACAGACTCTAGAGTGTTATAGGTCTCTAGTTGAGTCCATAGGTCTTCTTTAGTTAGAATACCCGCAGGTGTATAGTCAGTAGCATCATAGATAATCTTTAGTAGATTGTCAGGCTCTTTAATCCATACATCAGAGGCATCTTTCTCTTGAGACTTGGCTATCTTAACTTTATCATAACCAATAATACGAGCAGCTTCTTTAGTAGCTTCTGCACCTGCTTCATCTTTGTCGAACCAGATAATAACTTCATCAAAGTTACGAATCCAATCGCGCTCTTCAATTAAGTCTTTAATGCTACTAGCACTACGTAGAGATACTACAGGATAGAAGGTCTTATACTTTTTATACCATGCTGTCTGTACAGCCATAGCATCAAGTTCGCCTTCTGTGATTACAAGTCTACGACCACCTGTGTAAAGTTGTTGACCGAATAAGCCACCTCTAACCTTACCTACAGAGGTAAAGTCTTTAGGAAGCTTTCGAACTTTATAACCTGATAGCTCGTCACCTGCATAGTAAGGGTAGTAGTGAGCGTCAATACCACCGTCAATATCATAAGATACTTTAACGCCGTAATGCTCACTCACTTGTTTAACAATGTTACGTTCTTTGAAACCACGGACAGCATATTCATCCCTGATTTCATCTAAGTTGTTTCCCCATGAGGAGAACTCTTGTTGTTCAAACATTAGTTGACTAGTTCCTTCTCTTGGGGCAGGGAATGATGCTCTACAGCTAAAGCAAAAGGCAGAACCTTCTTCATAAATCTGTTTAGCATCACTACTCCCGCATTTCTCACAAGGTTGATTCTTCGTTACAATACGACCCATCAATACTTCCTTTTGATTCCTTTCAGATACTTCTTAGTCTTATCACTGACTGCTTCACTAGGAACAAACCTAATAGCTGCAATCTGTCGATTATAGAAGCGAGGAGTCTTACCATCATCTAACATCTCAGTCATACACTCAGATACCATTTGACAATAAGCTTCTGCATAATACAATCCACCTTTCCTTTTGTATAAGTCAACAATCTCGAATGTAAACTTATCATGTCCATACTTAGCTATATCGGCTTTAAGGTGGACAGAAGAACCTGTATAAGTTCTCCATGTCATCTCTTTACCGTATGTAGCTGACTTCTTTTTACCACCGTGAAAGAACTGTTTCTTACCCCAATAGAATTGACCTGTTACGGTGTTCTTAATGCAGTATAGAAAACCAAACCAATCACAAGGATTAAATTTAGTTGAGAACTTCCAATGACCTATTTCACTTAGCAATAGCGGCTTGGTATACTTCTTCTTTGATTTTGAAGTAGTCATGCTCTTTTCTCCAGATATGAATAAGACGTCCGTTAGCAATGAGGTGGGCATAGCCCTCTTCACCGTGTGCAGCCTCATAAGCTTTACATACAGCATCAATTAAGTCTTTGTGAGTCTCTGCAGGGGCTAAAATCTTCTTAGCTTTTACAGGGCCACACTTCCACAACCCTGGGATGTTATCTGTAGAGTCGCCAGTTAAGACTTGCTGCCAATAGAAACGTTCTGCATATTCTTCTGTTATCTGGTAGATTGAACGTGTTCGAGGGTTAAAGTGATTACCAACAATACAATCAAGGTCTTTATCGATTGAACATACAACACGAGGAATATCTGCTTCATCACATTGATTAGCCCATACTCTTACCATATCGTCTGCTTCACAGTTGTCAGTAAATATTGCACCATCAAATGTATCTACTACCCAAGACTTCAAGTCACCAAACCAATCAGGTCTAGTATCTTTGGCTTTCTTCCTATTTCCTTTATAATCGTCAAATAGGTCTACTCGAAAGTTATCAGGGCCACCTATAGCCATGACGTAGTCTGTACTGAATGTAGATGACATAACATCAGTTAATAGTTCATTAAACTTACCTTGTGCTTCATTTAGTGTTTCATTCTTCCATATTGACATATATACTAATACATCACCATCAATAATACTTAACATATAGTTATCCTTTAATTCACCCCTTGGGGAAAGCCCCTCTGGTCATAATAGGGCAGTATTTTAGACCATAATTTGTTGACATTTTATTCCCAAGATTTCCAGAAGAACCAGACCAGCATCGTCTTTATAGTAAGTATCAAAGACCACGTTAGTAAAGCCAGACTGTGCAATAAGACGAGCACACTTAATACAAGGAGCAGTAGTGACATAGAGAGTAGCACCATTGCTGCTTTGGCCGCTTCTAGCGATTTTGCTAACCAAGTTTTCTTCTGCGTGGAGGACTTCGTCTGCCGTTCTCCCCGTATCAACATCGATATCATCGTTAGTAAACCAACCCGTCGGTGTTCCATTTATTCCAATTCCAATTATGTTGTTATCTTTTACGGCTAAGGCTCCGACTTTTCGTTTCGTTGCTTTGCTTTCCAGTGCCGCGACTCGAGCCATCTCCATAAACATCTTCTCGAATTTTCTCATATGTCCAATCCCCTAGTCTGTTGTTCTCTACTATTTGAAAGTACTTATAGCTACCCATAAGCTTAGCGCCATGAGCCATAGCTTCTGCTAGTGTCTTAAACTTCTTTGGGGGTTTTGCCATTTAGCATTCTCCTTTCAAGCTTATTAATGTTGGCTAACATGATTTCACCCAAAGATAAATCTGCATTATCAGCTAACACAGTAATATACCACAATAAATCACCCAGCTCTTCAATGAAGTTCTCACGACCAGTAGCATCAACTACTTCTTGGGCTTCCTCTAAAAGACCTCTCTTCAGGTCATGAACGTGACGGTGAGGTTGTTCATAAAAAGTTATAGCTAAGTCTGTGTACAGTTCTTTACTGATTGTTCTCATCTTGGCTCCAATCCATTTTAGTTGTGAGTACTTTATTGTTTAGGTGCTTAGTAATATAAACACCATCGTCTAAGTCTAGAGAAGTAACCATCATATTAATCATGTCAAATGACATTTCTATGACATTAAAATGACCATCTACTTCGTTCCATTGACGAATGTAACAGAAACCTTCTTTATCAACAAAAATCTGTACGTCTTCATGAAAGCCTCCTTTGTCTAAAAGTGTTATTACTTGTTCTTCGGTTGCTTCATCTAGCTCTACGGTAATCATACTTTAAGCTCCTTCGTGCTCTTCAACAATAATACCATTTTCGATATAGTAAATACACTCTTGTCCAACATAACCTTTATGGTCTGCTGCAAACTCATACATACCCATATCAGACTCTTCATATTCTTCTTGGAATGCTTCCTTGTCTTCATCTGACCAACCATAGTAGAATACAAACTCTTCCATACAGCCATCCCAGCAATCTAACATTTCCCACTCTTCAAAGTTATCTGTACAGAACTCATCGTCTTGTTCCATACAAGCACCGAGGTATATACACTCCATTTCATCTTTGGGGATTACTAAGAATGTACCTGAACGCCATAGCGTCTCTGTATTTAAGCCTCTACGTGCTTCTTCAGGATGAGCAAACATCTCAACCTCTACAACAGACTTCTTAAACTTAGGAGTTACTACTACTGGTTTACCTACTTCAATCATTCTTATATCCTACTTCTTTTCTAATTTGTGTATTTACGTGACATATTAAGCAATGGTCTTTACCTATAAAGAAATCCAAAGCCCGTACAATATTAATCTTACCTGCCTTCTTTCTTCTGTACTGAGTTGAGCAGAAGGTCTCATAAGGAGAACCCCCGCCCAACGAGTTAATAAAGAATGACAAGCCTGAGAATACGTTCCACAGGTATTGTTTCATATTAGTCCTCTATGTTATGGTCATCCATGCACTGCTCGTAGCCACCGTCAAAGCCTTCTTCATAGCCTTTCTTGTAGCCCTCATCATGACCTTCGTCAAAGGCTTCATCCCAGCCATCAGCCTTGCCTTCTTCGTGACCTTGCAGAAAGCCTTCATGCTCGCCAACTTCAAGACCAGCATCATAACCTTCATCATGACCCCAGTCATAGCCTTCTTTTTTACCTGCCTCAAAGCAGTCTTCAAACTCACTAATGCGTGTTGGGTCTGTTTGTGTTAAGATTTCTTGAATTTCAACTTCAAGGTCAGTTAGCATTTCATGTACAGGGCTAGAAACATCTAAGCCTTGAAACTTAAGCTCTTCAAAGAACTTGTCGAATGCGATTTGAACGTGTGATTCCAAAGATACTGTAATGCTCATGTTCTGTCCTTCCAGATTCTATGATAAATGTTTGCTAAGCCTTGTGTGTCGGGATGCATACGAATCCACATACCTGTTTCCGGCTTAAATTTGTTCTTAAAGAAGTTATCTAACTTCCTATTTCCAGTAGTTACTTCAGGGTCAATAAGCAATGACAGCTTATCAAATTCTTCATCGCTCATTATAGAGTCACTCATGTACTCATAAGCATAAGCAGCCACGGACACTCTTATCCGCAGCCGCCTCTGATACTCACTGATAGTTGGCTTTGACATCGTATACAACGGAGTCATCCTTCTTTGCTTTCTTAGCCTTGTTACGCATCATACGTACTTCAAGCATATGCTGTACAGTTAAGTCTTCACATATAGCTTCGAGGATGTCTTCAATCTGGTCAAGTCGCTCCTCAACAGTAAGAGAAGGCTTGGCAGGAGGGAAGTCCATAAAGGCATCATGAGAGTTAATGCGAGCACGTTCTGCTGCTCTTTGTCGTTCTGATTCATCGAAAGGTCTAATGGACGTCATAGTAGTCATCTCCTATAAGGCAATCGCCACATGTCATAATATCAACACCCAACTCTTTAGGTGCCTCTTCAAAGCATTCCATAATGATACGCTTTGCTTCTTCTGCTTGGTCTTCACGAACTTCTACAGTGTGTTCATCATGATAGAACAAAAGGTGCTTGTAGTCAATGTTAGCTTCCTTTAGTTTCTTATCAATCATAATAACTGTATACTTCATTACAACCGCTTCAGCACCTTGGATAAGGTAATTCAAGGCTTTATGAGCAGACTCTGTGTGAATAGGTCTGTCATCAAGTCCAGGAATATAACCTTGAATGTCTACAATCTTCTGCACTTTGTTAATAAGCGCTTTCAACTGAGGCATAGCATCTAGGAACTGTTGTTTCTTTTTGTTACCTTCTTTGTCACTTACTCCAAGAATGCTACCAAGCTTCTTACCCCCTGCTCCGTAAAGAAATGCAAAGATAAAAGGCTTAGCAGTAGGACGGTCACAACCAAGAATATCAGCATTCTTTTGGTGAATATCCCCTTCAAGTATAGTATGAGTAAAATCGTCGTCATTTAAGAAATGAGCAAGAAGGCGAAGCTGGCAAGCGGCAGAATCGGCACTAACCAGCTTATAACCTCTAGGGGTAACAAAGAGAGAACGAATCTCCTTGCCGAGCGTAGCTTTCCCGCTGGGGAGATTGGCAATAATCTTGTGAGTCTGACGAAAAGTTGGCGTTCCAACATTAAATACATCACCATGCAAACGAGACTTAGAATCAACATAATCGAACCATCCTTTAATAATTGAGTTTCTTGAACGGAGTGTATAATACTCCATTAGTGCTTTACCTACATCTCCGAGTCCTTCCAAGCTACTGTCTGTGAGCTTGGGGGAAACTTTGATGAATTGTCCATTAATCTTTTTCCAGTTCCACTCATCTGGTTTCCAACCGAGAGAATATAACAGGCGTTTAACAGTGTCAGTATTGCCAACGTCACCAGCAATAAAATCAACCCTAGAGAATTCTCCCCACAGAGGAGAAGAATCAACAGAGCACTTACCGCCAAGCTGAAACCACTTATCGAGGTGGCTAGCAAGTTTACCTGCTTTTGTATACTTAGGGCTTTTGGGGCCATCATCTACCTTCTTTACTCTTGCAGGAAGCTTGGGATTGATAAACTCTTCAATCTCAGTCATCCTTGTTTCAATAGTCTTTAAGAGTGCTTTAGCACCTTTAACATCAAACTGCCAGCCGTTATTACATTGTTCTGCCATAATCCTGTCCATCTCCATTTCACTACGGAGAGCTTTGAGAATCTTTTTAGAGCCCATGTGTTGAACAGCTGCTTTAGTTTCTTGCATTAGTGCTTTATATACTCTAGCACCGAGCCTAACGTCTTGCTTCATGTATTCAAACATGTCTTCGTTAAACTCTTCCCAACCACCGTTGTAGTCACCCTTCTGGTCTCCGAAGTGCTCACCCCATAACTTGAGTGAATGTCCGAAACCAAAGCGTCTGTAGTTGAGAACCTGAGACATAACCTTAGTACACTGCACCTTCTGAGGTGGCATGTGCCAAGTGTAGTTTGATAGCTTCTCTAAGGCAGGGATGTCATAGCCAAACGCATTGTGAGCTATAACCGTGTCTGCTTCACTTAAGAACACAAGGAACTTAGCGAGTTCATTTGGTCTAAACCAATACTCTTTCCCTGTGTTTATATCTATGGCACCTGCACAATGAAACTTGTCTACGGTGTCCAAGAGGCCATTTGCCTCGATGTCAAATACTAACTTCATAAGTTCTCCTAGCTTGTTAGTAACTATTTTTATTGTTTTCGGGGCGCTTCATCCAAGATAGTGTTAATCATATTAACCGCATCACGAGGTGTAGCGTTTTTAGGGTCAAGCTTCTGCAAAACCTTCATAACCAACCATACAGATGATGTGTCAATACTAATATCTCTTAAATTATCTTTTACATTATGGGGAGTCCAAAGCATTTACTTTCCTTTCACTTGTACTTCAAATTCTGCATCTCGAAAGATGTCATAAGCTTCATTAGCCTTTACTACTGCATCACGAATGGAATAATCAGGATGCAACTCACGATAGGTCTTAGCCATTTCTTTTATTTGTGATAACTGATAGTTCATTTTACAATCACCTTCAATATGTCTTTTGCTTCATCTAACTTACGAAATACTTCATCAACTGCTTCTGATTGCCAATCACCAGTCTCATGCAACCAGTGAATAGCCCCACTCAAGTCATGCAAAGCCCGTACAAGATTAGGCTTGGCGTATTTATAAGCTTTTTCTTGTTCAGCTTGTTCTGCAATTTCCCAATCATCCATTAGTAATTTCCTTTGCTAAACGAGAAGCATACCATTCAATCTTCTTGGCATCTTGCAGCTTGTTATCTTTCTTACCTAGACGCATAGAGTACTTGTATATCTGCCCTAAGAGGTGCGCCTGTACACCTTCGTGACCTTCGAGTAGGAAGGCCATCAAGTCGATGTACTCCATACCGTCTGGGTGCTTAGCGATAGCCTCCGCAGGTAGCATCTTGTAGTGCTTCGGGTTAATGATTGCGTCTTGTTGTTCTGCAGTCATCTTGTCAAAGTCACCGTGAAAGTCTACATTAGGTTCCTCACGTTCTGGAATCTGTGTAGCGAAGTCATTTAGGAATTCACTACGATAGAAACCATCATTATCAAAAGCACGAGACTGTTCCACAGTGTCCATGCCATCATACTCTTGCTCTTGGATTTCTTTTACAATACGTTTTTCTACTCTGTTCATATCTTCTTCTTTCATTAATTCTTCTGCCCACCATTTGATTACATCACGACTGCTTAGTTGGTAAATCCAATCGTTCTCGTTGTATAGTTTACCTTCTTCTACATGAGGCCATACATAGATATGAGCATCTTTGTCATACCTAGCTCTTATTTCAGACCAAACATCAATAGCTTCTTGAAAGTTGTTAGTCCATTCCCACTCTAGTTGAGGGCATTCTACTGAGTATGCATACATCTGTTCTTCTCCCTTAAATCTATTACATAGTTGCGTAATTGAGCTTTATCTAAAAACCCAAGGTATTCTGCTGATTTTTGATTAGCGTCATCTCTGCCAATATCGTCTTGCAACAAGTCTCTCCACTTGGTGAACTCATCCCATAACAGGTCAGGGTCATCAAGTTGAGCAACAATTATCTGTGATAAAGTTAGCATTAGTATGCTCCGATTAGGGGTTTACCTTTTAGGTCTTTACGTAGAACCGCATACTCTGCCCCAGAGACAGCGTCTCCTGAAGCTTTATCGTAGAAGTATGCCCCACGATAGGGGTTGTAGCTTACGGCCCTCTCTGTGGCTCTGGTGTCCACTGCTGATACTACTTCACCAACAGCAAACGCGTGAACGTTCTTTTGTTTCTCATCTAGAACTTTTTTACGTCCAGCTTCACGGACTGTAAATTTAACGTTCTTCAAGATTACATGGTCAGTATGTTCTAATACTCTACCATACGAGTCTTTGCTGCGTGATTGCAGTGAGAATGTGTGTTTGTGTAAATTGTAGTATACAGCTACTTTCATGCGCCGAAGTCCTCCAAGTCTACTTCTGTATAGGTTGTTTTTGCAACTGAGAATGTCACATTATATTCAGGCGAAGGGTATTGCTCGTTCAAACGTTTAGCGACAACCTTGGCTCTAAAGGGACAATCATCTGCAACACGGAAAAGGAACTTATAAGCATCCCCTGTGTCATTCCAGTTACGACCATAACGTTCTGCTACATTAATTTTATACATCATAGGCACCTCATTGCATCTTCTACTTCTAGTCTAGTCTTCTCAAGGCGTTTAGCACGTCTCTTAGTATCGTCTATCTTAAGCCCTAGTATGTAGTGTTCTAGCTGCAGTAGATAACGTCTTGCTTCGTCTTCATGTTCAAAGTGTGATGTACCAGATGTCATCATGTTAAGTGTATCGAGACCACAACCAAGTTGGTAGTTTAGGTCTCTCATATAGCTTTCTAAGTACTCAATCATTGTAGTATACCTCCACTAGGTTGGTTTCTTTTACAACTTCAAAAATCTCTACTGTGTCAATACTACTATCAGACAACAGTTCTTCTGCCCTTTCTTGAGCAGCTTCTAAGCTTGAAAAATAGTCATAGAACGAGTCGTTAACTTCCATCTCATAGTATTCTTGTCTCATTAGTAATACTCCGCTACTGAGTCCAATGCTTCCTGAAGGCTATAATGTTTCTCTGTTGCCATAGCTTCATAGAATGGGTGAATGAAATCTCCGGCATCTGCCCAGAGAATGATAATCTTGTTCTTTGTATGAGCAAACATAAGTTCCATACTTGTGCCTGTACCACGACCTGAGTTCCTACGAACATCAGCAAGAACAACTTTAGAGTTAGCAATGTCTTGTAAGTCTTGTTTGAAGATACGCTTACATACGTTCATAGTCTTAGTTACGTCTTGTAAGTTAGCACCTAGTTGGTCATGAAAGCTTACACGGCGAGTAGGGTCAAGAGTATCTATCTCCATCATGCCTAGCTCGTCTGAGGCAATGTCTCTCCAACCCTTCATATGTGTCTCTGTGCAGTCTTCCATTGGACCTGCGAGATATACTTGATTTTTCATAATAGTTCCCTTTCTGATTAAAAAGACAGTTTAACCACATGTCTAGGTGGAATGCGTATCATGCATTAATCGCTGGGGGACGGAAGCTTAGAAGTCGAGGTCATCCTCGATGTCGCCACCTGATACCATGTCGGCATCAACTTCTTGGTTATCGGCAACTTTGTTAACTTTAAATTCAGTCATAGCGAACCCGCCAGCTTTAGGACGAGGTGTATATTCGTTAAGGACTGTTAATTGAACACCCATAAGCATTGAAGCAATACCTTGTGAGCCGTTTACGTTGTACTCATACTGATACACGGACAAGTTACCTACAGAACCATTACCGATAGTAGCAGGGTCAACAGGAGACAAGTCACCAGCAACAACATTAACAGGTGCCATAGGTGAACCATCACGCTTAAGTGATTTCTTCTTCAAGTTTGATGCATAGTAAATACCATCATCATCTTCTTTTGGTTGAACACGCAGGTTCATGTCTTTCCACTGTTTAGCTTGCGCTTTATTACGAGTGCGAATCTGAACTTCCCATGTGGGGTTCTCTTTGTTGAATGCAGAAGATGGTTTTGCAGGGTCAAGCTTTGCGAAGAAGAGTTCAGCGTTCTCGATGATTACAGTTTGATTAGCCATTTGGATATTCCTTTTGATTTACGTTTGTGTTAGTGACTGTTTAGTCATAAGGGGGCAGTATTTTATGCCTTAGTGATAAGGACTTTCCAGTCCTCTTGATTGTCAAAGTAAAGCTCTGCGTGGAACTCCTCTGACGTATTTGGATTGACAAGCACTTCTAGTAGCTCATCAGTTACTTCTACTACTACGGCTCTTTCCATAGTATCATCAAACTCGATGAAGATATAATCATTAGGCGAAAGCGTAGTCGGATTTAAGTACTTCTGAGACATCTAATGTTCCTTTCTCTGGAATTAAGTGTGTCGCATCCATCTGCGATAGTATATGTGTTAGAGGGTCTAGCTCATAGAGTTCTACAAACTTCTCTCTAACGTGTTTGAACATATGTTCCATGTTACCTGCATGACAACCAAAGCTATCATGGACAACAGTTACTTCATAAGGCCCATCGTGTACGACCATAGTAAGATGAACAGCATCAAGACTATGAACGATATTAGGTGATGCACCTGTCTTCTGCTTAGACTTCTTTAGTGTTGCTTCTTGCCATATCTGTATGTTAATTCTAATACGGTCTTCACCATAGTAGAGGTTAACACGCTTAGTTTCTGGTTCTCTGTAAGAGTGTACGAAGGGAAAGTTTGTTACTACATTGTCGTAGGTAATAGGTATTTCTTTCTCGTTCTCTTGTACAGCTAGAGCTTCAAACATCTTAAGCATAGAAGCTGGGCCAGGAAGTTTTTCATAGCATAAAGCATGAACATCCTGACCAAGACGACGACCCCAAAACTCTTCCATATCTCTATGGTATTCTGATAGGTCTCTTGTGTCGTCTATAATTTGTTGACCCATGCCACGAGGAGTACCACCGTAGGCTAGAGTCATGACATTACGTTTAAGAGTCTTTCGCCACACTTTCTTATCTGTTATCTTACTCCAATAGATAGGGTAAGCGTCAGTTGTATAATCAAAGTTATGGTTTCGGAACTCTTTTAACTTCTGCCATGCAAGTCTAGAGCGTTCTTTGTGTAGTTGGTTGTCTGATACATCTTTTTTAAGCACAGAAAGCTTTGTAAAGAATTCATCAAACTTGTCTTTCTTGTCTTGTTTAACCTGAGACGCTAGAGCGTTGATATGTGTTAGCGTATGTTCCGCAATATACATATAAACATCTCCAGGAAGCCTCTTAGGTACTAGGTTAACCAGAGGTGCTACGTCTGTATCTTGAGACATAGCAACCAAGTGTTGTACACCGTTATTAGAGCCATCGATATAAATAGGCAAACAAGAAGGGAAGTCCTCTATGTCACCTTCGAAGTCTCTAATCAATGACCACTCATAACAACAACCTAAGAAGCATAGAGGCTTATCAGCATCCATCCACTTGTCATTCTTAATAGGGTCATCTACATAGCTCATGAGTTCATCGAAGTTATCTTGAACCCATTGTGCTCTGTCGTCTAAGGATACCTTGTCGTTACCCCACATGTTAGCAGTGTGTACGCCTAGCCAGTAAGAACCGTTATCCCCTAGAGGTACGGCGGTGTCGAGGAGTAGAAGCCCCTTGGCATTGTCTGATGATTGCTCATGCAGAAACGCAGTGTTAGGATAAATGCGACCACGGAAGTCAACATTATAGACATGATAGAAAGCATTGTTAAGGTTCTTTTCTGCTAGTGTTTCGATTGCGTTTATCTCTATCATAAGAGATGCTATTTTCTCCCTGTCAACTTCTTTAGAGAACTTGAAGGGGTTCTTCTTTCTGTTCTTAGTTTCTTTGAAGACCTTAAAGACAAAGTCATTGATTCTCCAACCAGTATCACCAAGTTTGTTTAGTGTATCGATTAGATAAGTTGTATCGTTAACTTTAACTTTCTTAGTTGCATCTTCATGAGCATGTTTGATTAGTGGTAAACCATACTCTGGGTGAACAGGTTTGTTGTAAGGCCAATGAACAGGTTTATCTTTCTTAGGGAAGAACTCTACATTACCATCGTCAATTAGTAATGATAGCTCTGTTACTGCCTCTAGGTCTTTCACTTGGATGTAATAGGTTTTGTACTTAGCATACCGCCCATTACGGTCTTTTTCTTTGCGCCCCATATAGGTTAGTATTCCTGTTTCAAAATAAGAAACAAGTATAAAGAAACCGATGTGGCTTGCTTTCACAGGGTCTTCTTTCATCTTCTCTTTACGCATAACAGTTGTACCAATGTTCTTAACAACATTAGCCAGAGTGCCTCTACGTTCTAGTGAAGATAGTACAGAGCCATAAGTTAGTTCAATTAAGTAGGTTGGGCATATCTCTGCTAATTCCCAAGCCTTATTTCGTTTATCGATATTCTTGCCTTCTTTGTCATATAAGAAAGCTTGACGACATGCTAAGTCATCGATTAACAGTTCTAGTGTGTTCATAGTCTCTCCATTACACAGACCAAGTACATTTCTGCACTCTGTATTTACTTGAAGCTAGACTACTTTTCTTTATATGCTCCTGTTACATAAAATGAAACGATAAGAGCAATAAATAGAAATGTAGCCATAATATAATACTTTCGAAAAAAAAAAAGAGAGGGGGGGCCTCCCACCAGCCCGAAGGCCAGCAGGAGGCTTTTAAGATTTAAGATTTCGACTTAGCGAAACCTTTACGCGCTACGAGGCTAACCAAGTAACGACCACGAGGGGTTTTAGTAGAATAGTTGATAACTTTACCAGAACCGTCCAACCATGTTTCACGAACAGTGTTTGTTCCTACAACGTATGAGAAAGCTGCTGATGTAGTTGCGTGTGTCAATGTAGTCATAATAGTACTCCTAATTAGGGTTATAGAGCGTCAGTGCTCTAGAATGCAGCCCCGAAGGGCTACATGTTAAAGCATTGATTAGTTGCCGACTGCAATAGTTGCGCCGAAACCTTTGAGCCAGTCAAAGCTCTCAGCTTCCAAGTCGTTTGCTGCTAGTTGTTTACAGTAGTGTGCTTCTTGCACGTTGTCAGGGCCATCACCTAAACAAGTTTCTACGTTGTAAGAGACAGTTCCGAGGATGGCCATTAGGAATGCGGGAATAATAATAGGCATGTTGTTTGTCCTTTCAAGACTTTGAAGATAGTTCGTTAAAGATATTATAGATGTCTTCATTGACATCATTACAAGGGGGTTCTAAATAGGTGTGACCCCATTTATCATTTAGTTCATTTACAAGAGCTTTAAAGCTATAAAGTTCCTGCCAGTTCTCTGGTTTAGTTTTCTTAGACATTACCAATCATCTCCTGTTGATATAGGTTTGTTTGTGGCTTTAGCTGCTGCTAATTGAGCCTTTAGTAGTTCCATCTCAAGCTGCATCTTCTGCAACTCAAGACTTTGTTTAGCTTGCTCAGTCCTTAACATTCTTGAACAATCTATTCTCTGTATAGAGCCAATGTAAGTGGGCTTTTGACCGCCCAGCTTAATAGTGTAGTTAATACCTACAGAGGCGTTCCCATATGAGTCAGTGCTTGTGTTAAGCGATAACTCAGGGCCAGCTTCTTGAAGGTTATAGTTGTCGTTACAACTTGCGCCGTTTGACGTTGTTATACTACCTGCTAACATCATTGATGATGAGGCGAGAACAAACACGGCTGACAATACTAGCTTTCTTACCATTTTTTCCAATCTCCACTAAGGTTGTACATACTAGGAGTTTACGGACACCATCCGCTTTAAACTCGATTTCAATTTCACGTTTAGAGCCTGATTTAAGCTTATAAGTGTCTTTCTTTGTTCTCCAACCATCGGCGGGAGTCCAGTCCTTATTGAATACTTCTACTTTAAATACCTTATCACACTCATTGTATTCGTTAGTCAGTGTGTAAGTCTTTTTTATAGTAGGTGCTATAGCGTATTCAACTTCAAACCCTGGAGACATAGAGTGAGCCAGAGATAGTGTAGGAACCATTGCTAATGCAATTGCTGCTAATAGTTTCTTCATTTAGTTATTCCTTATTGTAGGCAAGTTACCGTGTGTGTAATAGTGTAGTCTGTGTTATTTACTATTGCATCTCCAGTGGCAGTATGCATAGTAGCAGTGCCTCCGATTTTGATTAATGCTTGAGTAACACCGTTTTGAGCAGTTTGGTAACTAATCATGTTATTGTTAACTTGTTGACTAGTACCTTTTGCGCTAGTAATACTTGACTCCGCGTCTGCAGTTCCATTATAGTTTACAGTGACGGGAAAGCTCAACCCACCACCTACTAACGAATTACTACTAGTCACTTTAATGTTACCAGAACCATGCGATTTAATACGAATAGTTGCTGCCTTTGTTGTAGACCAGACTAGCCCGTCTAGTTCCATCTCACCATTATCTTGGTCTTTATAAGAGCATCCGTCTGAGTGATAAACGCCAGAGTTGCCGTTCCAACTAACGTCATTGTCGTTACTCCAAGCGCTAGTAGCAAAAGAAGCTGAAGCAGTTACAGAAGCGATGATAGCAGAGATTACAAGAGTTTTCATTTGATATTCCTTTATGGTTTTCTATTATAGATGCAGTGAATTTCTCACTATTTGTAGAACAAATGCTTACCGATTTGCCCTGAGTACTCGTAATGTTTAACCCAATAGGGCTTAACATACTCAGCGTGGTACATAGTGACACCAGAGGAAGCCAAAGGCAATTCGCCTGATAGCACCATGTGAGCCATTACTTGACTGTCTCTCCAAGCCTCTTTGTCAGTCTTAGAGGTGAACCTAGATGGGTCATCATGTTTGCCGTCGTGAGTCCAAGAGAATTGTTTGCGTTGCCATACAACATCACAAACATTATCAGGGTATTTATCGCTAGCAACCCTATTCATGGTTACTTCTGCAATAGCTAATTTACCCATTAAATCTTCTCCCCTAGCTTCGAAGAAGATGTTGGTGGCTAAACACATAGCCATTGCTGATAGTATCATATATCTAGTACCTTTTTATTTATTACCCCTTCTTTAGAAAGCTTATTCATAAACTCAAAGAGGTCTTGCATATTTTCCATGATAACAGGGTCAGCCCAGTTAGACTTACCTTTGTTGTGCCATGAACCTTCAAACCAAGGGCTAGAAGTGAACTTACATTTAACGATGGATACTTCGATATTTCCGAATTCCATCAGGATTTGGTCATGTTCATTTTCTTCAAATGGTGACCAGAACGCATTGAATTGTGTCATTATGATGTCTCCTATTAAGGTTTATTTGATAGATTGTTGAATAGTTACTGAGCCACTACCTAACATAAAGCTATAGCGTTCGATAACCCCTTCACAAGTAAAGCTGTTACCTTTCTTCAAAGATGCAATCGAGTCAACATTTTCAGGTTTTACATAACAAAAAGCAGTTAAGTCTTTATGTTGAATTGAAACCCGATAGTCTTTAATGAGCCATCCTGGAGCATCAATGTCATTAACTTTTCCAAAGAAAGTTCCTATTTTGTTTTCTACCTCTTTGAAGTCTATCTCACGACTAGCTTCAGTAGATTGTTGACCAAGTATGTCATACAAGCTAGACTCATTGATGTCATGTACAACTTCTACTTTCTCGAAGTTAAATTTTTCATCATAACACTTAAGGCGAGCAATGTCATCTTGTTGTGTACAAGCAATAGCTGTAGATGAAGTTAAAATAGTTGCTACGATAGCTGCGATTACTTTTTTCATTTGTTTTCTCCTAATTAGGTTTGTAGGTGTTTCTTTTCTATGCCTTCAACAATCTGACGAACAGTATACTTACCACTCATAGGCTTGTTTTTAGGCTTTCCAGTTTCTGCACATTGGTGAATCATACTAATGACACTACAGTCTTTAAGTATAATGTCTTCACCATCTGCAGCGTCATGCCATACTGTCAAAGCATAGCAGGGCTTTTGACACCACATTACCATACGGTCTAACAAGATGTTTTGACCAGTAGTCAAGGGTGAACCCCTGCGCTTGACCTCGATTAACACTAAAGCTTTACCTTTAACGTCATATACAGCATCGATATCAGAGAAGCCCCCTACAGAAGAGGCTCCTTGAAATACGATAGGCTGCATCATGTAATCTTTGTTACGGATTACTTGGTTATCAGTTGATTTAACAGTCATTAGTTCATCTCCGCTTCTACTTCGGTTATTGTTTTAGACTCGCCACCTGTGTAGGTGACGTGACTATCGTCTTCTGCCCAACAATGCAGATATGTCTCAAAGAAATGCTTGTCAGGTGTGTATTGAGTAAAAGTACCATGAGTACTATCACCTTCACACAGACTGCGAACATTTCTCAAGTGAGGAGGAACCTCATCAAATGTCAAGCATACTACTGCACCTTTAGAGTACATAGCAGCTTTTTCATATGATTCACACCAGTGAGTAATGGTGCGAACTTGTTTACCCTCAAGCAATTGTTGAGCCTCAGTACGTGATGTACCTCTATATAGTCTTAATACTACAGTCATAGTTTCATCTCCTTTAAGGTTTTAGTTAATGCTTTCGCATTGTTTTCGTTAGTTTCATGTCTCGATTTTAGTTGGTTGTATTTCTTATCAACAAACATTTCGAGTAGTTTCAGGTATTCAGGTATAAACATAGCCAAAGCACCTACAGTGCCAAGACCGAATAAACCACCTCCCATTAGAGCCATAACAGTACCCATAGCGGCAATGATATAGTGTCTCTTCAGGAAGAAGTCATGTTGACTGAATGCAGCCCACAATACAATAACGATGACGTAACGTACCATCAAGCCGTAGATAAGTGTTTCAACTAGCCAAACCATAATAATCTCCATAATTGGTTGTCACAAAGCCCGTACAATACGGGTTTGGGGTCAGTCCGTAGACCAACCCCGATTAAATTACATATTTCCATACTGCTGTGATATACACGCGCCGTATGTACCTGTGAAGAATCCAGTGATACCCCACATTGGAGCACCAGCCAGAGTCACAGGCAGTGTAGTCTTGCGGAATATTGCACCAGACAAAGCCCGTACAATACCTACAGTACTACCAGCAGCAATTCCAGGCCCGACTATTGGCATGGTTGCTACTGTTGCGACACCCATTACGGCTGTCAGACCGACCGCTGTTGCGATACCGACCTTGTGTGCTTCTTGCCTATCGCAATAGGCTCGTGCATCTGCAGTTGTAGCTGCAAATATCACGATTGCCACAATAGCTGCGGCTTTCAGTATTGCTCCAGTGATTGCCACTGCGAATACTGCTTTTAGTGCTGTTTTAAGAATACCCATGGTTCTATCTCCTTTTTGAGGTTTTCTAATATAGATGCGTCAATTTTCTCACTTTTTTGGCATTTTTTGCCTATTTTTAGCCATTTTTGTACCGTTTTTGATAAAAAAGACACCCCCGAAGGGATGCCTAAATTGCTTATTTTTTACGTTTCCATGTCTTCCTGTTGGAATTATTCTGAGAACGTGTAACTTTCTTGAGATTAGACGGTTTATTGTCTGCTCTTTTCCTGTTTTTGTGGTCTATTTCACCAGTAACTTTTTTGCCTGTAGACATTTCCTTGACAATGCGATGCACATAGTGTGCCTTGCCATCAATTCTGACTGTCTTGTAGCCATCACCATGATTAGTACCAGCTTCACTACCCGCAGCCTTTCGGCCACGAGCAGCTTTCCAGTATAGCTTTCCACCTTTTCTGGTGAATAATTTACTCCATTTATGCATTATCTACGACCTTGTTCACGGTTATTCATGTTGACACCACTAGTAATCTGTGGAATCATCTTGATAACTTCTTGACGGGTTTGTCTAGAGACATCACCTTGTACGTTAATGCTAAATGATTGCTGAGTTGACTTGTTGCTATCCATTCTAGAAACATCATTCTTAGAAAGAACTTTCTCTCCAGGCATTAACATAGCAGGAACAGAGTCTTTGCCAGCCTGTGAATATGGAGTACTAGGTACTGTACCACCCTGAGAGAACCCAAACAGGCTCATACCCATAGATAGTAAACCACCCATACCTCCACCAGAGGCACCGCCTCCGAATAAGCTAGTAAGACCACCTAGTCCACCCATAGAGCCACCTGCATTACCTGCTCCTTCGAAAAGTGAGCCAAAGTCTAAGTCTTTTAGGAATGCGTCAGTGAATCCAGCAGTAAAGTTGTCAATAATACCCATAGTAAATGTATCTAATAGACCATCAAGCATACCTTGAAAATCACCAGATACTAAAGCACCAGATAGGGATTGTTGGAATGCAGAAGCAAATTGGTCAGCTGTGCTAGCAGCACGGTCTTGTACAACAGTGGTTTCACCATCACCGCCGCCAGAGCCATCTTTTAAGGCTTCTACTTGTTCTCTGGTAGCCTCATCAAGACCTTCCATAGTTTCATCTAGTTTACCTAGCTGTTCAAGTACAGAGATAATTCTCATAGCAGTATCAGTATCACCACGACCAAATGAGTCTTTGATTTCTTGTCTACCACGACCTACAAAGCCACCAGTGTTAAATCTAGGAAGTATACCTTGGTTTAACAAGTCTAGTTTACCTTTGCCAAGTTTATCAACAGCAGCTGCTTTAATGACATACTCGCCATTAGACAACATAGCAGGGATATCATCAGAGGTACCTGTACCAGCGCCAGAGACATAACCGCCAGTAGCGAATTGTTTCTTGGTTGGAGCAGCACCACCAATACCTTTTTCATCCATAACAGCAGTTAGCTTGTCAATAGCAATTTCTAGAGAAGACTTACCACCATTAAAGATGTTGATATCTAGTATTCTTTTAGTAGTGCCATCGAGCTTGTCTGAAACTTTCTTAAGAGTATCTGCACTTAAGTTTTCTACAGCAATATACCCACTCTTGATGTTTTGTGCAAGAACATTACCGTCAGAGGCTTCTAAGGACTCTGCAGCTCTAGTTTCTGCTTGTTCATCACGAGATTGTCCAGTAAGTAAACGGCTAGCAGCATTTTGAGCTTTCGTTGTAGCATTGTCAATCGCATTACCTACAGCAAGAGCAAGACCTACAGTTAAACCAATAATAAGACCTGCTTGTAGTTTAGTACCAAGGCTCTTACCTGTGTTTCTAATTTTCTTATCTAAGTCTGGGCTAGTCGCCATATCTAAGAATACTTCACCTATTTTAGACAACATTAATGCTTGGAAGCCTTTGCTGATGATATTCTTAGCCATAGTTAAGCCGACAACTTTCATTTTGTCTCTTAGCTTTTTGCTAATAACAGCAGCAGAGCCAGCAGCGAGTAATGCAGCGATAAATGGAGCAGATATGTCTCCTAAGAAACCTTCTCCAAATAAGCTGTCTGCAACACCTTCACCTGCAGCTTTAAACAAGTTAACAATACCAAGAGCTAATCTACCTACAAAGTCACCTTCACCAGTGAGTGTATAGACTAGTAAGTCAGTGTAAGACTTAGCGGTTTTAGTTACAGAGTCTAAGAATGCAGGGCTGTTCCCTAGAGTACTTGCAGCATACAACCATGCACCACCGATAGCTAAAGTAATAGACTTTCTACGGAATGCTTTACTAATAGCTGCAGAGAACGCAAGAGATATAGCAATACCTAAAGCACCCTCAACATCGTCTAATCCTCTTTTAACAGAAGCCATAAATTGACTACTATCAAGTTTTATTTGATTACCAAGTTCTATAGCACCAACAACTAGAGGTGTTTCTTTAAAGGCAGTTCTAAACCCATCTAAGTCTGGTTTAACAGAGTCAATGCCATCGATAACAGACTGTTTAAACGCAGCAGCATCAAACTCAAGAACAAAATCCTTAACCTTGTCTGTGGTTTCATTAACAGTACTTGAGACGTTAAAGCGGTCATCTAAAGCAGTTAATTTAGTGTTTGCTTGCTTAAGTGTTTCTGACTCTTTAATCTTGCTTAGTAACTCGTCATACTTAGCCTTCATGTTATCAACAGCTAGCAAGAAGTTGCTTTCTATTTCTAAGTATGTAGGTACATGTAGGTTGGTTTCTGCTCCAATGTAGATAGCAAAATCATCCCACTTAGTAATCATATCAGCAATAACTTTGTCAAATGCTGTTTTTACATTAGTACCAAAACTAGGAGGTACAGTAATTTCAAACTTACCGTTATTGACGTAATTGAGGGTTTTATCCCAAGTAGCCGAGACATCATTAAATAATGTTTCAAAAGCACCTTTAGCGTCAGGAGTTTTAACTTCACCAAATGTAAGGTTCTTCACATAGTCAACAGAAGTACCGTACCAGAAAGTTATACTGCTCCATAAGTCTTTAAATACTTTCGTAAGAGCTACACCCCAACCTGCAATATAGTTTCTTGCTTTATCTAAGTTCTTGCCCCAAGAGGCTACATTACCTATAGCTGCTTTGCCGTTTTCCTCGTGAGCAGGGTCAAAGATACCCGTCCACCAAGAGTCACCTACAATAGCTCTCCACAGATTTGTAAAGATGTCAATAATGTTCTGAGCAAATGTTTGTAAAGTCGTTAGTATAGAACCATCCCCTGAAGGGAACATGTTAGATATTAAGTCAAACTTTTCAGTAACAAAATTAATCTTAAGTGCAATAGACTCTAGAGTAAATTGGTCTTTTATGTTCTGAGATACTTTAGCAGCTGCACCAGTTACCGAACTAAGAAGATTATCTACAAATTGTTTTGCATCAAAATTAGTTGAGAATAAACCTTTAAAGGCGTCTTTGATGTTGTGTACTAAGTCAAGTGTTTGTGACTTAACAATCAAGTAAGCAAGCTTAACGTTTAAAGCAAACCTGTCAACATTCTTACCAACAAACCTAAAGGCTGTAGTTAAGTTAATAATTGTTTCTTTAGCTCTGTCACTAAACCCTAGAACACCATCTACTTTAGCGAGAGCACGAGTAAATTCATTACCTAACACTGTGGTTAAATCACCAACAGTAGCATTCATTAATTTAAACTCATCACCTAGAGTTTGAGACTGGTCAATAATAGCATCAAACACTGTTTGAGTAGTAAGCAATCCATCTTCAGCAGCTTGTCTTAAGCTACCAAAAGGAATACCCATACCGTCAGCAATAGCCTTAGCTAGTCGAGGAGTCTGTTCTAGTACTGAGTTAAGTTCTTGTCCTCTAAGCTGTCCAGAAGCCAAACCCTGACCTAACTGGATGATAGCTGCTTTAGCAGACTCAGGGCCAGTAGATGATAGAATAGCTGCTTGGTTAACAAGCTTAGTAATCTTTAAAAAGTCGTCAGAGTTCTTACCTGCATCTTTCAGAGCTAAACCAAACCTTTGGAATGTCTCTGCTGATTGGTCAATAGAACTACGAGTATCTGCGGCTACAACAAATAGCGCATCGAGGGTTTTAGCAGCAGCATCTCCTTTACCAACAACAAGAGCAAGTCTGTTATTAAGATTGGTTATTGAGTCAGCGGCACTGTTTAAACCTCTAGTTAATTGTGTTGCAGCGAAGGCACCAGAAATGGCTAAGCCTACGTTGCGGAATGTCTTTTGGATTTTAGAAGCCTGTGCTTCAAGGTTCCCTAGAGACCTATTTAAACGCCCTAACTCAGCTTGTGCTGGTCTAGTGTTAGCGTTTACGCGAATATTTACACCTGTCATATTATTTCCTATTCTAATAAAAAAGCCCCTGAGAGAAGAATCCGTATTTCGGAAACACCATCAGGGGCGATATATTAATTAGGGGTAATTAAACCTATTTTTGAAAGCACTTGTTCTATAAAGTATCTTGGCGCTTGTTTACTATGTCCATTATTCAATGCAGTTATGTGCTCTACATCATTCTTAATGAATCCATCAACTAGCTTGCGCCCTCGTCTGAATACTTTTAAGTCTCTCCAACCGCGTCTAGCTTCACCTGTATCAACAGGAGTAACTATCTTTAAGGTATCTACGGCGAAGTCCATTTTGCCTTCAATGTCGGCTTCAGCGATGTCTAATACTTCGCGTTCAACCCTTTCCATTTCAGCTTTAAAATTAATCTTATCCAAAGAGATTAATGGTTTGCTCATTTCTTTGCTCCTTGCCACGGCGGTGTCCATCCGGATTCATCACCACCTTTTGCTTTCAACATCATATCTAAGAACTTACCCTTTGGTAAAGACTTAGTTTCAGCAGGGATATTTTCTTTAAGTTGTTTAAGGGTATTAAACACATCTTCTGCTTTACCCTTATAACCTTGTGACTGTAAGTATAAGAATGTTCGTTGGTCTTCTCGCCAACCTATTGGCCTACGTTTAAAGTAGCTAACCCATTTTAACATTTCTGTGTAGGGCATTTCTTCCATCATTTTATACACAGGCATATGTAGCTCATGAGCAATCTCATAGAATGTCTCTTCAGATGCGGTTAGTTTCCCTCGTCTGTTCCACCAATACCGCTTAGAGCTAGAATTTCTTCTGTAAGGGTATTCAATTCTGACATTGGAAACCCGTTAAAATCTTCATCACTAATTTCAGCTGCACCAACAACTGATGTACGGATGATATCACGAAGCAAGCCAAGCTGTGCGTCTTCTTTCTTTGATTTTGTAGCAGCATTAATAAGCTTTTGCATATCAAGAATTTGACCAACTGTCAACTTAATTACTTCAACTTCGTCGCCCATAAAAGGGACTTTTTGTGTCATTGTCTTGCCAACTAAATGTTTCATGTTAATCTAACCTGTCTTTTTCTGTAAATAGATGTGGATTTGATGCTTGGAAGTCATCCAGCATTTTACGAACAGTATGCAATAGAGATAGTGTCTCCATTATTTCTTTTCCAGCTTCTGAGTTCTGGTCAAAGTCTTGAAACCGTTCGAATGACTTTCTAATACTAATGTCTACGCTTCTGCGCATATGACGAAATGTCGTACGCATAACGAAAGACTTACTAAATGGTTTATCCATAATACTAATATCCTTATAGGGCTGAGAGACTCCCGAAGGAGCCTCCCATAATAGTTATTAGCTTGCTGCGATAGTTGCAGGGCCAACAAAGTCTGTTTGAGCAGACAAAGTAACAGTCGCAGTTGTAGCGTCTGTCAGGGCTGGGTTAACCAAGATAGCTTCGATTTTACCAATGAAATAGAATTCAGTGTTATCTTTAGCCAAGGTAGAGTCAGCAGCTTCGTCTTGTGTACAAGCAGAGTTAGTCATCAAGAAGCGGAATGCAACCTGTTGACCGATAAGAGCGTGAATTGCTGTCATGTCGTCTGCAATGTAGTTTACAGTGATTTCTAAGTTAGGCGCATCGGCCTGACCTTGAACCTGTGAAGATGTTGCTTGACCGTAAACAGGAACGTTTACGATGTTAGCAGGTGTACCAACAGAAGGGAATTCACGAACAGAAGGCATACGCACATGAGTTGCGTCAGCTGTTCCTGGAGTTCCACCAACAAACAAAGCAGCGAATTCTGCTGATGTGTCGGTTCCTGATGGGATAGTTCCTGTAAAGATGTCAAGGTATGTATAGATACCTGCACCTAATGATGAAATATGTGCCATTTGTTATTCTCCGTATAGCGTAAATGGAATAAAGTATGTCGCTGAATACAGCGATGAATTTGAAGAGTCTAACCCTTCTACGTTCAAATAAGAAGTTCCAAGCCTAGTTTCGTTTGGCAGAACTTTACTATCTAAGTGTGTGTCAAGAATGTCAGAGATAGCCATCAATCTAAGTTGTCCATGTCCTGCAGGAACAAATAATTTAATAGCAATAAGACCACTAATTTGTTTACCACCACCATATGAATGATGTTTACTACTAGAAGGTAAAACATTGAGCATACCATACTCTTCGATACCGTTTAACTTACCCTGATAGTTAGTAGGGAACATTGGTATCTTTGTTGCTTTCCATTCTATTGTAGCAAATACCCCTTCTACGTCTTCTAATAAATCGTCAAATAGTTGTGCCATGTTATCTTTCCTTTACTAATGTTAAATCAATAGCAAAAGAGTTGTCTGAATAGTCAGATATACGATATTTAACTGAATCAACAATTAAGCTGTCATAGACATCCAAGTTTGGACCACTACGCATAATAGCTGTTGTTGTTACAGCGTCAGAGCTAGTGCTGACTTTAGTATCAAGTAATATGATTTCTACTGTTTCTGATTTTGTAGTCGATTGGGTTGCACCTCTACTGAAGTCATACCCTGTAGTCGTTGTATTTGATAGTGTACCTGTCTTAACTAAATCCCCTGCTGCAGCAAAAGCTTTTTCTACTGCACCTTTGATTTTAGCGTTTAAGGACATTAATTAGCCCTCCACCACATGCCACCTATGCCACCAGAACGTCCACGATGGATTAGTTCTTTAATTGGTCTCATAGCTTCAGCTGGTTTCTTAGGTATTCTTTGTACGTCACCGTTTGAATCAGACAACGAGATTGAACCAATAGAGATAGACTCATAGGTTTGAGTTTGCCCTAATAGAACATCCTCGTTGTTGATTAGATGTAAAGCCTGTTCGTAAACAGCAATTTTAACTTGCTCAGGCACAACCGTATCTGCAATAGTCATCTGTTGACCCATTTTGTTTGAGTAATAGATAACATTCTTGCGAGGCCATGCCAAGGCTTGGGAGGAACTAACAGCAGAACCGAGCCATGCATTTTCATCAACCATCAATGTGGCTGTTACTAATGCTTGTTCTTTAACATCGGTGATTGCACTAAACCAATTCGCACTATCAATACGTGTGTCAAAGTACTCGTTAGCATCTGCTATAGAGACGTAAGAGTTTGTATTAACTACCAGTGCCATTAGTTCTCTCCTTTAATATTAAGCGTGGAAGATAGGCAAGATGCCCAAGTTCAATGCGTCCATTTTACGTGCATAAGAAGCAGCAGCGCCCAAAGTTGTGTTTGTAGCGAATGCGTTAGTTGCACCAGCCCAGTCGTAACCCATTGGGTGCATTGCATAGCCCCAGCGATACCAAACGTTAGTTGAACCACCACCAGTGTAAGAAGCCGCATTACGGTCTACTTCAACAGGCATTGGAACAGGCATAGAAGCAGCAGCTACAGAACCTGGTTTGATAACGAAAGAACACTTAGCTGATTGTGCGTTCAAGTCGCCAGCAGCAGCACCAGAAATCATTTGGTTTGCACGAGTCATAATCAAGCGGAATTTTCCAGCAAAGATTGTGTTGAACTCAAGGTTTCCGTCAGTTACGAGTGTTTCGTCAATCAGGTTAGCAGCACGCATTTCAGCCATAACTTCTGGTGAAGTCACGAGATACATGAAATCTGGCTCATAGTCTTTGAACGCAGCACCGATAGAACGGAACAAACGCTCACCGCGAGCAGCGCCAGCAGCAGATGAGTCAAACAATTTACGAGCGTCTGAAGCACCAGTTGCAGCTGCACCGTGAAGGCCAGCAGCGTTGATGTCTACGAACATGCCAGTTGCAGCAGCGTCTACGTCAGTGTCAAATTCGATAACACCACCGTTACCTGAACCACCCAAGTCACCCAAGGTAACTTCGTTCAGAGCAACACCTTTAAGTACTGCCAACAGAGCGTCATGCTCGTCTTGTGCGCGAACTTCAGCGAAGTCACGAGCGATTTTGGCCAGACCGTCTTGCTTTGAGATGGTTTCTTGCATGTTAACTTGCTCTGCACCGAATGTACGGAGAGTTTTCACGAAGTCAGCAACGTCTGTGTTGATGCTTGTGTAAGTACCATCAGTGGCGCTTGACAAAGAAGCAACGTTTACGTTGGCTGAAAGTGGCTTGTACCAACGGAACTGACCGATGAATGATTCACCAGACAAGTCGATACGCTGGTCAGCAGAAACGATTCCTGTGCCGTTCAGCTTTTTAGCAGATGTATAAGCTTCGTCTGAGTAAGCAGAGATAGCTAATGCGATATTTTGAAAATCAGTGTTTGTGATTGCCATTGTATTAATTCCTTAATTATAGGTATAAATGATTAGTAGCCAATGCTACCAAGTTTTCCCTTAGCTGCAAGAGCAAGGATTTCAGAAGTTGACATATCAGAGATAGACTTTGATACATCGGTTGACGGTGCTCCTGCAGGAGAACCAGAACCTGCGCCAGTATTAGATTTAATACGGAACAGGAATGAGTTGTCTTCGGATTGAGAATAAGCTTCTACATAATCACGAATGTTTGAACCAGACTTGTGCACCCAAGCACCTTCTTCATTTTGAATAAGTTCACTTGAGATGTCTTGACGAGCCATTTCACGAGATTTATCACTACGGAAGTCCATACCCGCAAGAGCATCATTCAAGACACCATCACGTTTCAGGGCTGTAGTTTCTTTTGCATATACTTCAAGCTTAGCTTTAGCTTCTGCAAGTTCCATCTCTAGAGCTTCTTGGATTTTACCTTCTTCTTTCATGCGAGAAATAGTTTCTTCTTTAGCTTTAGCTTCCATTTCTGCTTTCATCTTGAGGGCTTCATCACGCTCTTTAGACATTCTATCCATATTAGCTTTCATTTTAGCCAGACGTTCTTCAACGAGAGACTCAACATCACTAACAGGGTTAGATACTTCCTCAGTTGTTTCTTCAGCTACAGGAGCTTCAGTTACTTCTTCGGTTACTACTTCATTTTCTTCTACTTGATTATCATTACTCATTTTTCTATCCTTTCCAAGCACAGCTTGAATTGAGTGTTATATAGGTGTCACAGACACGTTGAATTTCTTTATCAGCACTAAGTACAACTTATGGGCCAATGCCATACCAGTCAAAACCATCTTTGATTGTTTCTAGTATGTCTTGTCTTGTTAGTTTATTTGGAGGGTCTATGAGTCCACGACTCTTAGCTTCTTCCAATAGTTCGTTATATGCTTTCTTAGACATGCCTTGTCTTCGCATCTCTTTAAGCGTCTTTCTAATCGTATCGCCATCAAGCGCATCTGCATAGATGGTTCTGAGTGCGTTACGTGCTGGTGTTGCGTCTCCTATGTTAGTAAAGAAGGCGTCATGGATAGTTCCAGTATCCACATCATTTTTCCTACCCCATAGGTGGAACTGACGAACAATAACAGCATCGTTAGAGTGGTTTCCATTAACACCTAGTCCAATAGCAGCGTTGGCTAAATCGGCTTTGCCTTTCATTTTACCATCGGTAGCTCTATCTTCATAGATGTTACTAATTTTACGCCCTGTAATAGGGTCAGTAAAGTCTATACGTTGTTGAACAGGAGGACGATACCTTTGCATCATTGTCTTCCCATCGAAAGTCACCCAAGGAATATCAACATTCTGAGTGTCGGAGACATAAGTCTTAGCCGCCTTCTTCCAGAAGTTAATAAACTGTCCAGTAACAGGTACCTCACTTTCGAGATACTTGGACATAATCCTAGATATAGCGTCAAAGTCCTTTGGACCAACGACACCAACCCTGTTGTTGAATAGTTTATTCACAAATTCCTCTGTATCAGGGTGTATGTCTCTAGCTTCTTTTAAGAGAGTACGTGATACAGGAGAACCATTGTTAATAGTTTCTACGAGTTCTTTTCTAAACGCAGTTAAGTCTGCAGCAACAGCATTAGCACCTAGCTTATCTGATTGCTTAATCTTGTTATCAATAATCCTTAACCTTTCAGTCAAGTCATCCTTTGTAATTGCGAAGTAACCTTTCTTACCCAGAACTTTAGCAACACCTCTTGCAACGTTAGCAGTCTTAGTAGCTTCACCAGCACCATAGAAGGTAACCATGTTCTGATACTTAGCACCTTTAACCAAGTCTTTCCAAGTTAAGTTAGCTTCTCTTAGAGAGGCAATCTTACGGAAGTCAGGGTCATCGATTGTACGTTGAGCAATAACATCATATAGACGTTGTTTCTGTGTTGTCTGTACTACGTTAGAGAGTTCTGAGACTGCTCTATCGCCAGTACTAAGCCCGATGATTTGAGCACCAGATGAACTAGCATCGTTCTCTACCATCAGTTTAGTTTTAAAAGTTCTCATCTTAGCGAAGTCAGTAAAGTCTCCGTCAAGGTGGTCATTAAGTCTAGACAGTTCTAAAGCCATACGTGCTATCTTAGGTATCTCAGCAGGTTCATCACCAGCGTGTTGAATGATAGGGTGTTCTAGGAACTCACGTATACGTCTATCTCGTTGTGTAGGTGTAGATAACATCTTACCAATCTTGATAAGCTCATCTCTGTTTCTTTCGAAAGCAGCATGTCTACCAACAGTAGATAGAATCTCAGTGTCAATACCAAGCATAGCACCAATCTGAGTCTTTAATTCTGTATATGACTCTGGGTCAAAGTTCTTTGCTCGATGTGAGTTAAGGAACGGTCTAACCATTTCTCCACCAGTAGGTGTGAGATATCCTGAGTGATAAACACGACCACGAGAGTCAATGAATACACCTGTACGGAATGGTTTACCTCTTTGTCTATGCCATTTGACAGTAGACATTAAGCCATAACCTTGTTCACCACGAGTTAGGATAGCCTGTCTAAAATAGTTCAGGTCATCATATTTCTTTACGTTACCACGAGGGTCACGGAATCTTACTACATCATCCATAAAGTCAGCAAATACATCATCGACTTCATACTGAACAGAAGTAACGTGATTCATCATGTTAGCCATGTCACGGTCAATCTGTTTAGGGTCATAGTCTGGATATTTGTCAGCACTAATGATAGGAATGCCTGTGTCATTACCTCTAGCATCAAAGAAGGTTTTCTTACCTGCTCTAACGAAGAGTCTGTCTCTATCAGAGACGTTACCTACACGGCGTCCTATGTATAGTCTGCGCTCTGCTTCCTGTAAGCTTAACATCTGTTTGTTAGCTACAGTTACTTCACGACTAATAGTATCTCCCCAACCTGTTGAGGCACGTCCTGTTTCTACATCATAAACACCACGGCGAGTTACACCACGGAGATTGACCTTAATCAATCCATTCTGTTTCATGGCTTCTAATATCTTAGAGCCTTCTCTGTGCTTAGACGCAAGAGTAGATGCGAATCCAGGAATTATATCTGCGAACTCATCACTTAATAATGAGCCAATCTTAATTGCTAATCCATCATAGTCAGTAGACTTACCTTCTGATACCATACGAACTGCTTTACCTAATACTTTTTCTTGTTTAGATAAGTTACCTCTGAAGTCTTTAACTCTTTTCTTTTGTAAGAATTCTAGGTCAATAATATTCCTAGCTGCTTCAGGATAAGCCCTCTTAGACTTAGTCCACCAAGAGTCGGAAGGTTCCCTGTTAAACTTCTTTTTGAAGTCTTTATACTGCTTACGTAAAGGTACAACAGTATCAAGTAGCTTTTCTTTTGTCTTATCGATGTCTAAGTACTTATCAGTTAGCTTAGAAAAGTAAACTCTACTAGGAGCACGTCCTTTGTAGAATAAGTCTTTAGCAAGCTTGTTACCAACGGTTTCATCCCAGTTACTAACAAAGCGGGTATCTTTTAGTATTCCTTCTGACAGTTCATCGAAGCCATAATACTTACCCATGACTTGAACTTTAGGAGCTTCACTTTTCTTACCTGATAGATAAGAGATAAACATCTTAGACTTTTCTCTTGAGCGAGTGTCTAGGAGTCGTGAGGTGTTCTGTACAGAGAATCGATATTCATTACGAACAACAGAGGCAAAGTTATCCCAAGGCTTTTTGTCTTTAGCATAACGCTCAAAAACAACACGCAGGGTTTCTACCGCCGTAGTCTGTTGGTTAACAGATATCTTATCGTCTAGTCCAGCAACAAAACCTTCTACCCAATCTTTTTGTTCAGCACTCATAAGTTTAGAGTTACGCATGAAGTCAAGACGTTCTTGGTAGAGGTTAAAGTTCGGTTCATAGATTAAATTATTCTTCATTTCACCAGTGATAGGGTCAGCTGAAAAGTTTCTTTCATCGAACACATTACCAACTCTACGCCTTGAAGCTTGCTTACCAACTAGGCTAGTGCCTTTGAAGTCGGTTAGAGCTAAAGGACTATTGAAGTCATTAGAGTCTAGTAAGAATAGTGTTCTTAAATCTTCTTTATGTTTAGGATTGTTCAACAAGCTATTAGGTCTTGCTGCGCCAACTGCTACATCACGGCTTCTAACCTTTTGTTTAGGGTTAAATACCGCAGTCTGTTGAGCTGCTCGTCTACGAAGTCCAGTAATAGACAATGCCTTACCTTTAACAGAAGTAAATTGGTCTACCTTAAGTAAGCCTTGACGAAACATATCTGCTCGTTCTTGACCGCCTAGTAGTTTCTTCTGCACATCAAAGGTTTGACGTTGTAGCCATGCACCATAGCTTTCACGCTTTGGCTGAACACCGTTAAGACGTTCTGGCTTTACCTTCTGTAACTCTTTCTTCTTAACTCGTGTAGAGTCAGATTCAAGGAGTTCTTCTTTAGACTTGAGTACAGGCACCATAGAACTACGACAGTTCCAATGTAGAGGTGGTGTATATCTTTTATCGTCTACTTCATATACCTTCCCATTGTGATGAGAACATATAGGACTAGTACGACTATCCAATATAGCTGTAAACATATATCCTTTAATTAAATCTTTGTTTGCTTCAAGCGTCTTCTGAACAGCTAATGTCTGCGTAGAAGTAATAGAAGTCCTAGTTAGGGTTCTAGCTTGATGCTCAGTAATCTTGGTGGTCTTCATGACCTCGCCAATTATTTGATTCTGAGATTGACCATTAGCTAAACCAAACTTTACTTTCTGCTGAATACGAACAAGCTCACCTGAAGATATATTCTTCACGTTATTGCTAATGCTCTTTGGGCCTTTAATGTTAGGGCCAGTTACTTCAGCTAGTAATTGTTTAGTTCTTGGTCTTGATGTCTTATAAAACTTTCGGGTCTCTTTATAGAGGTTGTCCGCTTGAAAGTCCAGTTGCGTTGCGGAGAACTCTTTAACGCTATTCGTTAGATTAGAGTTGAGTTCCTTCCCGTAGCGAGATACTTCCTTAGAAACATCTGCTCTGATATCCCCACGCAAAAGGTCTCTTAAATTCTTACGGTGTCTCTTCAAGGAGCGTCTTCCTTGGATTTGTACACCTTCTTCGTATAAACGCACATCAGTCATGTGGTCAACGATGTTATCATAAATCTTATCGTTAATATTCATCTAGTACTCCAATGAGTAGTTAGGGTGTTAGAGGCGGCCCTAAGGCCACCCCTCCTTTAGATTTCTACATCCACATCGTCATCTTGCTGTTGATTAGCAGGATTGAGTGGGTCTGTTTGAATCATTTCTATAGCTGCATCATCATTATAATCAGCAGGTAAGAAGTCGTTGTACTTAGCAATGTTGAGCCAAGTTTCACGAGAGATAATACCGCTTTGATACCACTCAGACACAAGACGCATCGCGCCTTCACCACCAACGGTAGCTGCAAAGTCTGAGGAAAGTTGGAACATGATGTCATTACCTGACATGTCAATACCATACTTCCACTTAATCATGAATGCAATTACTTCTTGCATAGTACCAGAAATCTTAGCGTTAAGAGTTCCTAGTTGTGCTGTTTGAGATGAGTTACGGATTTCTAATGCTACACCAGAAGCTGCTTGCTCTGGAGACAACATACGAATGCCCATCTTAGCCATTTCTTCTACGGTAGCTGTAATAGCTCTGTCCATATCTGAAAGTGCTGCAGTAGGTGTTTCTAGTACAGAAATATCTTCGTCTTTACGTACACGTAACCAAGTACCTAAACCTGCATTAACTACTTCTTCAAACTCTTCGTCAGTCATATCAGACTTAACGATAGGTGTATAAGTAGCAGCACCATATAGCAAGTGATTGCGGCGAGATACTTTGTTATACAAAGCAACTTCACGGTCAATCAAAGGCATAAGTACTGGTTCAATAGGTTCAATCTGACCATTCAAAGGCCAAGCAGGAATACGTGAGATGCGTTCACCATTCATCATAGGTACAATAGTATCAAACTTCTCGAATGATTTGTCGCCAGTGATATGGTCTTCATATTCTTGAGTCACTTCACCATTAAGGACTTCAACATCATGATAACCGCCTTTGGCACGATAATAATCCATAACAAGATTACCAGACTCATCAAGGTAATGGTCACACACAGTGTCCACATAATCAGGATGCCAAGGTTCATCAGGATTGAACTTCTCCTCAATATAACGAGTTACAACACGAGTAAGTGTTCTAGCGCGGGTTACAGGATGTACAGAAGTTTGTACGTTAATAACATTCTCAGCTTTAACCACAACAGGGTAAGGTGAGATTTTCATTCTTTCTTCTGGTGAGAGTTCGTCTAACTCAGCATCAGAGATTTTAGGGTAATCAACGAATACCCAAGCACGAGATGTTTGTAGCTCTTCCCAGATAGCGTTATCTAAGAAGTTAAACAATGATTGTCCATCAAGTGTAAAGTCTTTTTCAACCCAGTTAATAGTAAGTTCTTTCATATCTTCAGGAAAGTCTTCTGGTAAACCGAATTGTGATTTCTTACGTAGTAGAGCACTAATAAGCACTTTACAATACTGAGCGGTCAAGCCTGGAAGTTCTGCTTCTGATTTATAGAAGTCATACTGAGCTTGAGACATACTAGGTGAGAAGGGGATTAGCAAGTTAGCATAATCAGCTTCAATGAATTCATCATGACCTTTAGCATGGGATTGTCCTTGTAGGATACTACGAGACTTCTTCCATAAAGGCTTTAAGCTGTGATACGAGTCACTTGGGTCAGCAACACTCTTCTTGACAGCTTTAGAAGGTTTTCTTAACTTAGCCATTATAAAGCTACCTTTCTATTGTTATTGTTTATTAATGATTATACATAAACATATTTATCCTTTAAATATATTTATAAATAATCCTTAAAGGAACCCCCTAACCCTCATAAGGGGGCAGTATTTTTCTTGTTATAAATAAGGGCGGACAGAGCCTAATTAGACCCTGCCCTTAAAAAGAGACCGTCAGGTTTCCCTGTCTCTTTATATGTTATATCATAATAGGTCAGTATTTATTCTTTTGGGATTTCAAAGTGTGGACCATCTATAAAAGGGGTACGACCTTGAGCCTTTCGCATAAATACATAATCCGTATGGGCAGCAGACGCATCCTTATGGTTAAGAAGGTCATTCCATGCAGCGCCCCAACGAATTTCAACATCTAACTCACGAGCAGCTAAAGCAATAGCTTGAGCAGCAACCATGTAATGTTTAAAATCCCAAGTTACTTTACCGTCTACATAACAAACAATATCTATTGCCATACCGTCTTGATGACGAGAACGCTTTACTTGCGACTTACCATTCGCACGGAGTTGGTTCTGTTCTGCCTGACTGCGTAATCCACATGTGATTCCAAAGTCCACTGGGCTATATCTAAGTGCAAGATGAGCAACACGCACGAGCCTGTCGTCAACACCTTGTAACTTTTGTAAAGAGCGTCCACCGAATTTCCAATCAAATTGAGGTTTAGGTTTCTTAAACATACCTGTTAAGGAATTTTTTACTGATGTAAATTTCATTTGTTACTCCACTTATCAATCATCTTTTCGCCTGAACGACCAACAATATAACCACCAACACCTACAGTTAGTAAGTTCCATAGTTCTTCTGGTAAGTCTAGCATAGGCATTTCAGGGTAGAATATTTTGATGATAGGTGTAATAAGATAGTTCATTGCTACAATAGCAGTGATGACTAACATAAGGATAGGACGCCAAGAAGACGTTAAGAATCCTCCCGAAGACGCTTCTGCTTTAATAATAGAAGCACGGGCTTGTTCTAAGCTATCTGTATTTTCAAGAAGTCCTAAACGGATTTCTCTTTCTATTTCTTTTGACTTGTCGCCATCAGGGATGACCTTTTTCAGGACATCCCCAACGATAGGCGCAAGCACTGTTAGTAGTGCTGACATTTATTTCTCCAATACTTTAATACGAGCTTTCAAATCTTCAATTTGAGCTTGTTGCTCTTTCATACCTTCAATTAATACTGCTACCATGTTACCATAAGCTACTGACTTTAAGCCATGCTTTTCATGATGAGTAACTAGCTGTGGAACAACTTCCTCAACTTCTTGCGCTATAACACCGATAGAGTCTACACCCGCCATAACAAATTCACAACCACGCATTTGCATGATTTTCTCTAGGGCGTTGTCTATAGTCTTAATATCAGACTTTAAACTAACGTCAGAGAAAGCTGTGATGTTACCTGATGCAGTAATAGTACCTGTAACATCTAAGTTAGCAGTAACATCTACGTCTGTGCCAGTACGGTTATCAATAGTATTTGTAATCAGTTTAGTAGTACCAGTGACTTGATTAAAAGTAACGTTGCTAGTAGTCGCAATGGCTTGAGGAGGGCTATAGTTGTTTGCATTTAATGCAATACCATCTAATTTAGTACCATCTACACTAACATTACGACCATCCACATTGCCTGATACTGCAACGCTATCACATGTAAAATCAGCGCATGACCAGTTACCTGTTACAGAGCCGCTAGCACCTGTCAGAGCACCAACCGAATTAACGGTTCCACCTTCCAAAGCGCCAGTGACATCTAAGCTAGTGCCTGTTCCCGCCCCTATAGCCGTATTAGTTCCTGACAAAGTTGTTGCAGAAACAGTTGGCAAGCTTAAAGTGACGTTAGTAGAACCTACTGTGAATAAGGTTTTCCAACCGTTGTTATAGATTTTTAGTACTGGTGTATTTGATGTGTCTAGCCACAGTTTACCTGCAGCTACTTCATTCGTTGGAGCACTAGAGCCAGCATGTGCTGTATCGATAGCAGCTAAAGCATCTGAAAGGTCAGAAGTATAAGCTGTACCACTCTGGTTTGCGTCCATTGTAATAGTTGCTTGTGACATTTAATTCTCCTTATTGACCAATCGCTTGGTAATCTATTGTTCTTACTACACGACTTCCACCACTGTTATATACAGAGAATGTAAAGCCTGTTTTTGTTCTTGATGTGATAACTACGTTGTCTCCTGCATTACCGCCTATTACTTGGAATCCAACTCTAGGAACTACTGTCCCTGAGATACCTGCATAATACGGAGTTGCAAAAGTAACTGTAGTATTTCCGCTTGAGCTACTTGTGGATGTACCTGTCTTAATAATGTCTTTCTTATCTAAATCGATATGAAGCTTATCAACACTCACCGCAGTGTTAGCATCAGATGTAATAATATTAAGTCTAAATTGAAGCCTTCTAGTAGTATAACTACCAATAGTTAAAAGACTCCAGGCTGACCATGTGCCACCTGTTGCAGAATCATTTGTTCTCACCTGTACTTGAATAGAAGCATTTGCCAGTGGTCCAGCAAAGTTATCTACATTACCAACATTAGAATAAGTAGCAACAGTAATACCTGCAACGGTTACAGAAACATCTAAATCAGGAACAAGACGAACAGTAGTTAATTCACCTAAATCAACAGTGTTGGCAAAGGTATAAAGCATATTGGTTTGTCCAGAGTTCAAGTCAAGGTTACCAGATACAACAGAACAATTAGTTTTAGTACCTGCAAAACCACCCGCGTCTTCATCGATAGTGTCAATTAAGTTAAAGGTCTGGTCTTCAAACGTAGATACAAAACCTACAGCGTTAGCTGAGAAGTTATCAAATGCATCATAGAAACGAATAAAGAAAGTGCCTTTAAGCGTAGGAACAGTTTTGTTAGTAGTATTACCAGAAAGCTTTTCAACAAGAATACTCGAAGTATCCCAAGAAGCTGTACCATCGGTAGCCGCATGGAATCGAATCTGTGAGTAACCACCATAAAGAACATCAAGGTCACTAGGTGCATCCCAAGTCAAGTTAATTTGACCTTCATTAATGTTACCTGAGAACCCTGAAGGGTCTTGAGGGTCTTGTGAGAAACCAACGATAGTCTTGTTTTGAGTTGTTGCAACACCTGCAAACTCCAAAGCGCTGTAAGGGGTTACACGGAATTGATAAACACCATCCGCAATATCAGGAATAGTAACTTCTGTTTCAGCAATAGTACCTAGAACCTGAAAGTTAGTTTCAGCATTTCTCTTGTATTCAACTTTATAATATGATGTTGAAATACCACCTGTACCAGCTGACCAAGTAACAATAGCTCTGTTCTTAAGGCCAGATGCGTTGTTAGTCAAATACTGCTCTTCAGTTACACTAATACCTGTAACTTCAGGGGGAACTACTACTAAGGCACCACTTGTAGATACTGTAGTGGAGTTTGAACGTTTACCAAAAGGAGAACGAGCTTGAACTTGAAAGTCAAAAGACTCACCTATTGTTAAGTTAGGCAGACTGTTAATCTCAAATTCAGTAGCACCTGTGTTAGCTAGGAATACATAGTCAGATTCCGACTGTCTTTTAAAGTAAATATCATACTCATACCCAATAGGATGAGGAGTACTCCAATTTAAGACCGCTAAAGCAAAATCATTAGTACCTGCTGCACCTGTAGTTATAGTTAAGTTAGTAACAGGGTCAACTGTAAAATCATAGGTTGGAGGTGTAGCATATGCAATATCATCATTAACATTCCAAGCTAACATCTCATCATCGAACAAGTAAGCACTAATTTTAACAGTAAAATCAGAATTAACCTGAGTTGATTCAATACGGTATATCTCACTATCTAGCCCAACACCGCTGTCATTAAACTTAATAAAGTCTCCAGGCTCTAGCTTTAAGCCTTTCTTACTTACAGTTAAGCTAATAGAACGCATTGTACGGGCTTTGCGGACAGCTTGTTCTGCTAAGGCTTGAGCATGATACGGGTCAGTTACTCCATTACCCTCTATAGAACCTTTAAAGGGTTGGTTGTTATCTTCTGTCAAGAAAGTTGAATGTGCTGTACTGTTAGACAAAGGAAAAGTTATACTATCTGATTTAAAGTCTTCATGTTCGTTATCAAATTGAACAGTCGCTTGATTCAAACGTTCTGCAGCAGTAGGCCATTTAATACTTACTGATTCCCTTATAATATCATCACGGCTAAATACTAAATCACTATCAACCAATGCTTCTAGTTCTGCTTGAGTTTCTGGATGCTCAATTAATAGTTTGTAAGTACCGTTACCTGACCATACTAGCTCTGCTAAACCCATTGTGTCTAAGATACGTGCAATGTTATCACGAAAGTTAGTTTCAGTATCTAAGGTAATATTACACTCATATAAAGGTATGTCTCTTGTACCTATACTTGATGAAACATAAGTGCCTGAGAAGTCTGTGTCACTCTTCGGTGCACTACGCTGAAAACGATAGTATGCTCCAGTATTGTTAGCATAATACAAGCGATTTACTTCACCTTCTACGGGAAAGGAACTTAGATTTGCAAGAGTAGTGATAGGGTCAGCATCATTTACATGACCACCAAATTGTCTACCTGTAGATACAATACTAGCACAAGTTTGAGCGGCGTTATAAAATGACTCTAAATCAATATAAGTCAAGGCTAGGCCACGACCAAATGCCGTATTAGTCAAGTAGTCTAGCAAGACATATGCAGGGTTGTTACTATAAGTTTTGGAGCCACTCAAAGTATAGTTGTTTCCACTTTTATTAATAGTATGCACTTTCATACCATTAACGAAAAAGCTTAACTCAGGGGTTCCATTATAGTTTTGCTCATCACGGTTAAGCTTAAAGGTGCCATTAACGTTAGCGCAACCTGTCATAAGGTTTGAAGAAGGTAAGCCGTTGGCAGTAGCAGAAGCGTCTGCCGTTCCTCCATTTGTTCTAGCTCTTATGTAATGATTAAACTTAGCGTTTGTATCGTCAAAGTCTTGATTATTTACTTTTACGTGTTTTATTGAATCAATGCCTTCGTGACAAATAACGTATTGAGTGTGGAGAAATTCGTTCTTAGAACCTGATTGGGAACTAAGATTAAAACCCTCTCTAAAGTCAGTTGTTCCGCTTTGAGCAGCATAAGTAAAGCTGTTTGTAACTTTTAACTTGGTGACAATACCGCCTACCATTTGTTTACCATAAATTACAGGTATACTAAAAGCTTGTCCTGACTGCGTAAACTTAAAGCCTTTGTGTTTTTCGGCTTCTGCAGCCATTTTCTTCTTCATTTCCGCTTGCTTATGAGCTTGATAAGCGGTGGAAAGAAGCATAATGCCTATACTAATCGGGTCTACTCCCATTATACCTTCCCCCATTTAATGTTAATTTGACTGTCTTCAAAGATATCATCGAATGATGTATCTGTAGACGATTTTTGGTCCATACCATCTCTTGAGCAAACAAAGTTATTTACTGCATCAAGGTCAGCCATTGGAGACGTACCTTCTAAGATAGCTGTTTTCTGTTCAAAATCATTGTTAATACTTGGCGAGTCTACAAACCCACGATAAACCACTATTAAGTCATTTGTACCTAAAAGCGGTTGGTTATTACTGTCTAATAGCCCACAATGAACTGTAATTGGCTTTCCAACAACATTTGCTTTAAACTCTGTTATCAACGTATCACTTACGTCTGATATAACTATTCTATAACTCTCACGGTCAACTACTGAAGATTGTTTAGGTGAGTCATATTCATATAAACCACCATCGGCGATATACACATTGCCTCCAAAGTCAATATCAGTGTAGTGTGAGGTTAAGTAATAGTTCTGTATAAAGTTTAATTCTATAAGGAAGAAAAAGCGAATGTTATTCGAGCTAATTAGACTTTCAACTGTACTCGAAAATTCTCTCATTAGATTGCCTCAATTAATGTAATAGTTCCTGGACTAGATAAAACACCATCGTTAAAAGTAAGCCCTGTAAGAGTGTCGATGCTTCTAAGATGTTTAAAAGAAACTTGAGACCCTATATTAACACCTGTTGTGTTAGTTAAGTCTGCTCTTAAAGATGGGAATATTGGCAAATTAGCAGTAGCATTAGTTAAAGCTGTGTCAGCAGTAACCATGTACAATTTGTCGTGATTAGCAAAAGTTATAAAAGCGCCTTTTGGAATTATTTCACTAGAAAGATTACTAGCCGTATTTAATACAACTGTAGTAATACCTGCTGATTGAGCAGAATTAGACCTAACAGTGGAAACAACATTAGTTCTTTCTGCTACTGAAGGTAATTGCGGCATAACCATAGTTTCTACAGTATCAATATTATCTACTAAGCCCACAAGCATGTTTGCTGCTGTTTCTTCTGTGTTTACTGTTGTAAAACTAATTTCCCAACGTTGTACGTTTTGGGAGGCACGTTGTGTCTTTAATGAAACCGTTTGTACTTCGTATACAGGTTGGTTTGAAAAGATTGTGAAAGGGGTTACAATTTGTGAACCCTGATATGTATATGCTGCCATTTTATTTCTCCGGTCTGGCTAAAAAGCTAAGGTGTCTTTCGAGGAACATACGCTGTTTCTTATTAACAACACCTCTATTACTTTCACAGGTAGATATCCAAAAGGCATCTCCTGCTATCATTGCCGACCCATTCTCAAATGCTATGTCACCTAGTTGGGGTCTTTTACTAGGGACGATTTTATATCCGCAATACTGCGTTAATTCTGCTGGAGTCATTCGCTTTTCATAATAAAGCTTTTCTCCGAATTCTTTTGATGACTCCCAGTTGAAGTCAATCAGGCCATATGCTTTGGAGTACATTCCTCTTAGATGTGTATCATACGACATCAACAAAGCTAGGCAATCATTATATCCACGAACATACTTACCCGCATGTCCTGCTCTAAAGTTTATTTCTTTTTCTGCCTTAGCTATCGCTAGGCGTACCTCTGTGTCTGTAAACATTCTCTCTCACTCTCTGCCACAGAGACCGTAGGTAGAGCTCACTGAATGGGGGTTACCATCCAACAAGCCCTACCGCTGCCCTCCGAAGCTCTTAGAGGCGCTCTTCTATAAACATCTTGACTAGGTCAGCTACGATGTCAGAGCGCACAATATCATTAACTCCAAATTGAACAACAGGCAAGTCTATGCCGTTGTCGTTTACTTTTCTACAGAACCTTACTAAGTCTTTACCGTTATCAACGTCTGACTGAGCAGGGTCTCCCATTAGTACTAACTTCGTATTCTCTCCTATACGTGTTGTAATTGCTTTTAATTCATCCATGCAGAGGTTCTGAGCTTCATCCACTAATACTAGTGAGTTCTCGTATGAGCGTCCACGGATGGTTTCGATTGGTTGTATTTCAATTTGTCCTTTGCTTAACATGTATTCAAACTTACCCTTACCAAAAGCTTTCTTAAGTACTTCTAGCATAGGCATTAACCAAGGTGTCATCTTTTCTTCTATGGTACCTGGAAAGTGACCTAAAGATTTACCTGTTGGAACGTTAGCACGAGTCAATACAATTTTCTCGTAACCATTCTTACCATTGGCGAATAGTTGTGCAACCGTTCCTGCGCTGCAATACGTTTTACCTGTACCTGCACAACCCATAGTGACTGTAATAGGTGCGGACTTAATAGCTCGAATGAGATAATCTTGTTTATCATTCTTAGGTAGAACATTAAAAGAGTATAAGCTAACTACGTTTTCGTCTCTAGCTTTCTTTTCTGCATAGCGTGATTTACGTTTGGACATTGAGAGTTCCTTTTGAGAGAGTTGAAAGGAACAGGGCCATCACAGCCCTGCCGTGATTATTTTAGTGTAGTCTTATCTGCTAGTATATGTTTAATAACAAAACCAGCAATATCAAATTCCCACCACTTTACTTGAGTAGTAAACTTGCTTGGGTTATGATGGTGGTTATTGTGCCACCCGTCTCCAAAGAAGATTAAGGCAACAAACCAATGATTTGTGTCAAGACTTTTTGTTTCGAAGTTCTTATAGCCAATCATGTGACCTAAGTAGTTACCTGCATTGGTACTTAACAGAGCTAAAGCTGTACCTTGTATAACTTGGGGCATGCCTAGTAAATAAGATACTACCCAAGTTAAAAGTATAATAAATAAGTAATATTGATGAAAAAATACTTGATATTGGTCTCTAGCCATAGACACGACCATTCTTAAATCCCAAGGTTCAAAAGTAGGTACAAAGAAACCCCTTAACAGTCCGTGTATTGGGCTGTGTGGGTCTTGCTCTGTGTCAGTATGTTTGTGATGCATCTTATGAACTGCTGTCCATATCATCGGGCTACCTTGACCCCCCATGACTGCAAAATAAGTGAATAACCATTTTATAACAGGGTTTTTAAATTCAAAAGATTTATGAGCGTAGTAACGATGATAAGTGATGACTACCCCCAAGCCTTGAAAGCAACAAAATGCAACAAGGGTTGTCCATGCCATAGGTATAACAAATAAACAAGAAAAGCTAAACCACCATACAATCCACATTTTGTGTTTACTGTATGTAAATATGGTTTTAGACATTATTGCTTCTCCATGAATATCTACACAACACGCTACGAGGCATCCCTTGTTTTCCCCAATACTCGTCAAACAAGACTACTGGGCCGTTTGATTGGTCAGGATATCGACATTGTGTGTACCAGTCGCCATCTAAATAAACTCCAATTAGACCAGTAAATCCATACATTGAAGCACCATCAAAGTCTTGAAAAGGGGTGTTATCTTCGTTTGGGAAGAAAACGCCTTCTTGTCTATGCATAGCTTCCATAGCTGCTCTGTTTACTACACGAGCTTCTTCTGTTGAGCCTGATGTCATTTGTGGATTTAATTCGTTTAAATTAACACTAGGATGTGCTATTCTAAAAAATTCGTGCCAAAAGACACCAAGACCGTTTATATTTCCGGCAAGGAAATCTGTTTTTAGTGTTTGTAATTCTGTTTCTTGTGTCATAGTTTACTCCTATACAAACTCAAGTTCCCATGATGCACCATCGTTATTAACGAAACTTCCGCTTGCGTTAGTTGCCCATTCGTGAGTTCCATTCATAAATGCCCTACCAAGCGTGGCTGGGCCAGTGGCGTATGCAAACGTGTATATTCTTTCTGCGTTAGTAGTTGTCGAAGCTGTGTGTGATACTATTGAATTTGAGCTTTGGTCAGTAGCTGGGTTGAATGTACATTCCCTATAAGCGCCAGAAGAAGTACCGGTAATACTAAGCTTAAAATCATTAAAATTACTAATAGAAGGTAAACCTGAAAGTTCTGACTTATTCGCAGTCCAAGTATTGTTAGTGTTATAACCACCTGATGATTTCATATTGAAAAATCTAAAGCTTACAAGGTCGCCTACTGTTAATCCAGAAGCGGTATAGGTAGGATACATAAAAGTCATATTCCAAGCAACACACCAACCAGCGCTTAAAGATGCAGTACTCGTACCCGTTGTTGCTGCCATTGCGCTATCCATGTAACCTTCGGTTATGAATGCTGAACCCAAGTCAGAAGGTGTTGGTGGTTTCAAATTAAATTTCCAGTTACCTATAAACCCTTGGGCCATGTTGGAAAGAGTTCCGAAGTTAAAGCTTGAATACTGGCTCACGCCAGCACTAAACCTAGCGGTTGTGCCTATCGTTTGTGTAGAACTAGCACCATACCATTCACTAAATGACATTTGAGCGCCAGAAGCTTTACTGATAAGGCCACGAATATCTGAGTCGTTAATACTTGCTTGACTTCCTGAACCACCACCAGCTTCTACGTGTATTTCATTTAAGGATATTGCGCCACTTGATTGTAGAGCCATAATATTTCTCCTTTAATTGTTGATAAGAGACTCCCCCGAAGGGGAGCCAATTAAATTATTTAGCTGCTTTGAGTTCTTCAATCTCAGCCTTAAGCTCTTTGATTGCTTCAATCAGCACACCGTGAAGTTGGTCATACTGTACAACCTTGTGTGTTGTTCCTTCTTCACCGTGGAATACGGCTTCAATATCTTCAACAGCACTTGGAAGTACCTTTTCAACTTCTTGAGCTATAACACCAGCAGACTTCTTACCATCTTTCTTGTAAGTAAATGTATAACCACCTAGCTGCTCAATCATATCAAGAGCACCAGTAATAGGTTTAACATCTTCTTTCAAGTTAATGTCAGAAACTGTTGTTGAGTAAGCTGTAATGTTACCATCAACATGCAAGTCACCATCGTTCTCTAGACGCATTTCTTCAGCACCCGCTGTATACCAACGAATACCATGTGAGGCATCGTAGAAGGTATAGTCGTGAGTGTTACCTGATTTAATGTCTGCACTACTACTGTTACGGCGTCTGTCGTCTTCTAAACGGAAAGCTGTACCAGATAGAGTCATACCATAGTTACCATCAGCACTATAAGTGGTGTTAGTATCTGTGTTAGTAACAGTCTCTGTAGCACTTGAAATGCCTGTAACGTGTCCGTAAGTATCAAGACTAATATCTTGAATGTAT
>Ga0206677_10000348_pt1 | contig 43478 bp, 63 predicted proteins | sample M130m12015metaG_FD_155475 | JGI IMG/M metagenome (GOLD analysis project Ga0206677, IMG submission 155475) | Ammonia-oxidizing marine archaeal communities from Monterey Bay, California, United States - M1 30m 12015 | ecosystem: Environmental > Aquatic > Marine > Intertidal zone | place: USA...
TATAAAAAGAGTTAAAGATGTTACAGACCTAAGTGTTGTTACAACTGATTGCTGGTTAGTAGATGAGGAGTATCAGTTAGACGATAAGATTAATTGGGTGCCTAGTGTATTTGAAAAAGAAAGCATTCACACATTCCATTTCAAGAAACAATTAAGACATAAGTATCCAAACGAAATGGGTGGCATTCGTTGGGTTCCTAAACAGTGGAACGAAGAGTATGTTATACATGAAAGTTTAGACTCTGAGCAAAAGAGTTACCCAGTAAAATTTGTAGACGATCCTACACTGCCACCGGAAGTAGACAAGCCTATGTGGTTAGTAGACAAACTGTATCGTATACAAGATAAGATAGATTGGGTACCAGGAGACTTCGACACAGACAAAGTGCATGTATTCCATATTGCTGAACAGTTAACAAACAAGTACACAGAAAATATGGGTGGTGCTTATTGGTGGCCTGGCAGTTCCACAGACTATGAGATTAAACCACACGAAGAACCTTTGCGTATACCTGTAGATCAATACCCAGTACACTTTGTAGAAAATGTTAATGACATTAGCGAAGTAAAAGAACCGTGCTGGTTAGTAGATGAGGAATACGAATTAGAGGACACTATTAATGTAATACCATACCAGAACGAACAAGAGCGTGAAATGATACACACTTATCATGTTCGTGGACAGTTAGAACATAAGTACCCAGAAGAAATGGGTGGTGTTCGTTGGGTACCTGGGAATAACAGCGAAGTAGAGATTAAAATACATGATACTACACCGTTTGGTAACTCGCTTAAATTTGAGACATTTGCTAGTGAGGAAGAAGGCAGAGCTAACAGTCAAACAGGCTGGTTCTGGGTAATTGATAACGATGTAGATGTAGTAGAAGACTTTGACTTTGGATTTGTACCAGCAGTTTGGGATAAAGGCAAGAAGCATGTATGGCAAAAACTAAACCCTAAAACAGGCAGACAGTACGACTATGCAGGAGTATCACTATGTCCTAAAGAGCCTAATGCAAAAGGTCGTCCTAAATTCATCCGCGAGCCTGCTTGTACGCAACGCGAGTACCCCGTTTATACTTTGACGGCATCAGATTACAACGAAACACTAGACGCCGCTTACAGACGCTTATGTGCGGCTACAGACACCGATATGTTCTGGGTAGTTGACTTACATACCCAAGTAGCACCGGATTTCAACTTTGATTACTACCCTACACAATACGATAAAGGCTATATGCATGTCTTTTTAAACGAAGATGGCGAACATAAGAATGTTAGATTAGTGCCTAAAGAACTGTTTGATGAATGGGAATACACAGACGATCAAATACTAAACAACAGTTTAGGCAACTTAAAACTAATGACAGTTGAAGCAAGTTTACGACCTAAGTGGCCTATTATTAGATTAGAGGATTACAATAGAGACGACTTTATAGACGAGTTAGAGAGTTATAGAGACGGATACGAAACAGGTGAACCAGTGCCGTTTGTCTGGAGTGTTAATCCACATACTGATATTGATGTACAAGGTACGCCTACTAAATTAGGGTTCTCTCCTAAAGTAGCAGACATAAACAAAATACATTGCTGGCAAAAAGTAAACGACCTTACTGGACAAACACACGGATATGGTGGACTTAGATTATGGCCTACCAACGGAGACTACAGTAAGTTAACCTCTGAAGACCTCAGATTAAATAAAATTAAGAATGTTAACTACGTTCGTCAACAAGGAAGTATTACAGAAATGTTTGATATCATATTTTTAAGTTACAATGAACCAAATGCACCAGGGCGTTTTGATAAGTTACAAAAGAAAGTAAGTGAACTTGCTACAGTATCTAAACGCAAACCCAATTTAATATGGGTCAAAGATATTGAAGGTATATTCAATGCTCACCAACATGCAAGTGAGCGTGTTTCTAGTAAAATGTTTTGGGTAGTTGATGGTGATGCAGATGTGTTAGACAGTTTTGATTTCTCATACATGCCAGATGTGTATGATGAAGAAGTAGTACATGTTTGGAACAGTATGAACTTAATTAACGGACTTGAATATGGTTACGGTGGTGTTAAACTATTCCCAACACAGATGGTTAGAGATGCAACTACATGGGGATTAGACTTCACTACAGGACTAAGCAGTAGATTTAAGGCTATACCTGAGCTTAGTTGTTACACAAGATTCAACACAGACGCTTACAGTGCGTGGAGAAGTGCGTTTAGAGAGTGTGTTAAACTATCACTCAACGATGATGCAGAAAGTAAAGAGCGTTTAGAAGCATGGTTACACCCTAATCCAGATGCAGACTTTAGACATGATGCTAAACGAGGCGCCGAGGAAGCAGTAGCATTCGCAAAAGAGAATAAGGATAACACAGAGGTGTTATTAAACATTAATGACTTTGATTGGCTAAAAACAACATATGAACAAAATAACTCTTAGTGATTGGGAGAGTGTACACCACTGGGTAGATGACTGTGGCGTAAATGTTCCTCCTTCACTGATACACGAAGTAAACACAAACAAATACCCCAACGATGCATTTAGTGTAGGACAACTAGTAAGCAAAGCATGGTTAATAAGCACACTGCTAAGAACACCAATACAGCCTTATCAGACATGGGCTATACTAGGTTGCTGGGTAGGAGCATTAGTTCCACTACTGCATAGAGCTATGCCCATAGACAGAATCTATGGCTTTGACATGGACCCTAAAAGCATTGAACTATCAGAATACTTAAACAGGCAATACTTACCAGGATGGAAGTACAAGGGTGTAGTTGCTGATGTTAACGAACTTAATTGCCAGAATATGGAATTTATTACAGAAGGAGAGTTGATTTCTGTAAAACCTTATGCTATAATAAACACGAGCTGTGAGCATATGAACAACGACTGGTTTGACAGTGTGGGTAATGATCAATTGATTATTATGCAAACTAATGACTCAGATCAGTATGACGATCATATAAACACTTGCTCTAGTGTTGAGGATATGCAAGAACGCTATCCTTTAAAGAGAACAATGTATGCTGGAGAACTAAAGATACCAGTGTACAGTAGATTTATGCAGATAGGTTATAAATGAAACAAACAAAAGTAATTAACTTTTATGGCGGCCCTGGCTCAGGTAAGAGTACTCAAGCAAGTGGCTTGTTTTATAAAATGAAAGCACAAGGTTACAGTGTTGAACTAGTAAATGAATTTGCTAAAGAATGTGTTTGGGAAGGTAATGTACCTATGCTCAAAGACCAACTTTGGGTACTAGCACACCAACATCGTAAACTAGTAAGGCTTCGTGATAAAGTAGATTACATTATCACAGACAGCCCTGTGTTACTTAGTATTGTATATCGCAATGTATACGACGGTCCTATGTACACAGATGTTATGGATAAACTAGCATTAGAATGTTATCACATGTACGATAATATTAATGTAGTACTTAAACGAAGAGATCAATTTGATGCAGTGGGTAGAGCACAAGACAAAGCACACAGCGAACAAATAGATAAAGACATACTCGAAGTACTAAATGCTAACAACTGCACGTACAAAGCACTACATGTAACAGAAGACACCGTTAATAACATACTTGATGTTCTCTGATGTATAAATGTATATGCCATGCTGTAACAGATGGTGATGTCGATCGATATCATTTAATAGGAACTAAGTGCGGCAAGTGTCTAGAATGTCCTATGGGCAAGAAGATGCAAAAGAAGTTCAAAAAGAAAAACAAAAAGTTAATGAAGAAAACTATCACATGGCCTGAGCCAGACTTAGAGCCAATTAACTTATACAACGCACCTAAAATACACTCATAAAAAAAGCCCTCCGAAGAGGGCTAAACTTTATAGAAGTACTGCTATTTAAAAGTACTTGGAGAATATAGTATCCGAGTCTTCTTTTACTGTTGAGTGTATTAAATCTAAATCTAACATTATCTCAACCTTAGTAATAAGATGCTTGGAGTCTATCCTTCTCAGCCAACTTTGCATTTCATCAATAGTAAACGTTTCTGCAATGTTGGCAGTATCGAAATCGACTTTGTCGCCGGTTTCAAACGTTACCTTTATCTTTAAGATAAACTTTTTAGGGATCTCAGTAGGGTTGATATCCGATAAGAAACTTTTATCCTTAAACTTTTCTTTGTTCTTAGATTTTCCAACAAGAACAATACGAGCTGCATCGCCCTGATCCATACCGCCTCCCTTAACGTGTATTACGTTTCTAACTAACTGTTACTTTTTTTGGTCTGCCTGGTCCTTTCCTTGGTTCAAGGTCTGGATTCAAACGATAAGCCTCTTGCTTCTTAGCATCTGCATCTTGCAATAATGCTTTAGCATCGTCTTCTAACATTGCCGCTTGTTGAATTAAGTTAAGAGCAATTTGTGACTCGTTAACATCGCCTTCAACTTCAGGCATAACATTAGTTTGGGCTAGTGTTGGATCACTTTCAGCAACAACTGGGTTGCTTACAGTTTCATTTAACACATTGTCCATTGGCTGAACTGGGTCAGTTTTCAAAGGTGGGTTGGAATCGTTTTTAATTTTTCTAAGTTCTGCATTTACATCTTCTAATGCAATTGAATCTGCAGGAGTAGGTGTTAGGCTAACTAAGTTAACTGCTACCTTCTCGATTCTCTTATCATAATGTAATTGCTGTAACATATTAGAGCCGTCGTTAAACTGGCGTCTATCTAAAATTTCTGCAACCTCGTTCGCTTCTTGAGCTTCTGCACTCTGTACAATATTCATTAATGCATCGTGTTGTGCGTCAGGCAAGTTATTTGTCTGTACAACTAATGCATAGTCGGGTTCACCTGGTACTTCTCTAAAGAGAACTACACATGGCTTCTCACCTATTTTGCCTACATGCTTCATTGGTGTTTGCATAATTATTCCTCTGCCGCAGCCTCTTCCTGAGGAGCGTCTGTTTGTTCTTCGCCTTCACGCTGAGCTTGTTGCTCTTGTACATAAGATAAGAACGTGTTTAATTTATCAAATACTGCACCTACTTGTGTAAGTTCAGCACCACGGAACGCACCACGTTGTGTTGCTAAATCAACAATCTGTAATAGTGTTCCTAAGTCAGAAAGGTTAATACTTTCTGGAATACCTGCTTCAGCACCTGCTTCAGCTTCAGGCATCTCTGCCTCTGTGTTTATAGTTTCGTCCGTCATTTAAATAACTCCTAATAGTTTATCTAAGTATTTAACAGATGTTTTAATTACTGCTGGGTTTTTTTGGCGTATTTTTCGACAAGTTTTTCAAAATCATTGCGATCCATAATACTCTTGAAGTACACTGTGAACTGACAATACCCTCGTTGGATATAGTAAAATTCCCTAGTGTTAATGCCTAGGTATTCAAACAAACTATTTTCAAGTGTGTCTGATGTCTTGCTGTCTTTAACCCTAACACGGTTAAGTATCATAGATTCTGCTATACCTGATCTACATTTTACTAAGTTTTCAAACTCCCATTCGGTGAGCTCGTTTTCAAATGTAGGTACAATGCGTGAGTATGATGCTTGAACATTCATGTTAGTCTTCCCTTGTGTATGGTACCGTTATTCCAAACGGTGAGGTTGGTGTTTGGCCGCCGTATCCGGAGCCGTGTACGATAAACAAACTATCGCAATAGTTCTCGTCACCCCAACTACCCCAAGGATAGCCGTCTGTGAACATAATAAATTTCTTAGGCTCAATGCCTGCTTCTTTCATGTAGTCGTAACAGCAATCAAACTCAGTGCCGCCACCGCCCATTAGTTCGTAGTCTAAAAACTCGTCCATGTTCATGTCGTCAAACTGCTGTGGGTTATGTACTTCAGTGTCAAAGCAGAACAAGTGTAGTTTGAATCCTGTGTACTGATCCATAATACCTTTAACTTCACTTAGGAAGTCTCTAGACATAATATCGTCAATACTACCTGACATGTCTAATGCAATAGCAACATCAATTGATGTTTCGTAATCCATAGCAGGTAACCAAATACCTGCGTCCATGCCCTTACGACTTGATCTGTTAAACGAGTAGTCACTCTTAATAACACTTTGGATTTGCATAGCAAGTAGTTGTCTCCAATCAAGTTGAGGATTAACTAACTTATCTAGCATTCGCTTAACACCTGCGGGTAAGTTACCAGCCTGTCCAGCCGCCTTAGCAGCCTGCATTGTAGCACTCTTGAATTCCTGCTTGATCTTTTCTTTCTCATCAGCAGTCATTGGAACTGGACCTTTAGTACCGTCTTCGGAGTTATCTTCTTGTCCTACACCAGCACCGTCATCGTCGCCTTCTTCTTGCTCCATGTGTACATCGAAACTTACTTGCTTAATACGACCTTCTTCGTCTGCTTCTTTGTAAAGCTCGTCGTATACATCTTCACTCATCATGTCTACATACTTGTGATCAAAGCATACTTCGATAATTTCTTTACGAATTCTTTTACCTAGTTTAGCAAACTCAAGCTCTAAGTTAATAACATAATCGTTTGCTACATTCCAAAGTTGGTGAATTCGGTCACCTCGTCTCTCAGGGTCCATATGGTCGTAAACGCAATGTAGGATCTCATGACCCATAAGCCAAATGCACTCTTCTTCAGTAAGTGCGGCAGTGAAATGTCTGTTGTAGTAAAAATGCTTACCGTCTGTAGCGGCAGTAGGACACCAATCAGTAGCATCAACCAATACAAGCCTAGTAGCCAAGTTACCAAAGAACGGTGCGTTCATTAGCATATCGACCCTAGCCTTAATTAGGATGTCTTCAATTTCTGCTGATGTTTTGTTTGTTTCAGGGACATTAAGAACAGGCTTTGGTGCGTCTGTTGTGTCCTGTTTTGCGAAAGAATATGTCATAAGTCCTACCTTGTTTCAATCTATACTGTATATTATACAGTAATTTAGTGCTATGTCAAGTGTATATGTATACTATTTACCCTACCATTTCAACGACTTATGTCGCCTTTTAAATAAAAAGCCCCCATTGCTGAGGGCCAAAATCCTTATACTAGGTAGGGAGTAACATAGGTAGGCGTATAAGGATTTTAAACTGCCTAAACGATGTACTTCAAGTACTTGTCGTTAAAGGTGGATTGTACATCTTTGTCTAACACCTTACGGAAGTTAAACACGATCTTATAATCCTTCATTAAGGTCTTTAGTGCAAAGATAACCATTTCAGGTTCAAAGTTGTTGAACGCAAACCTAATCATATGATTAAGCATTACACCCATATCTTTGTCTACAGTACCTGTTTCTTTGTAAGTCTCGTTGACTTCGTATGCAAGACCTACAACCAAACTATACTTGGCTGAGATTTCTTTTGCTACTTTGGAGTTCAACTCTGTTACCTTACCGTTAAGGATATCAGTTGGGTTAGGCAAGTCCTGTGCAATCTTACGATGCTCGTTAAACTTAATAGCCATTCCCTCACCAATAGCACCTGCAAGTTCTACAAGTTGCTCTTTGCGATCTGCATCAGCAAAGCCTGGTACATTAAGGATTTCACTTACATATGACCATGAACGAGGAGTAGCAAACGCCTGTGAGCTAGTCTTCGGATCGAAGTCAAATAAGTCTTGTTTAGCATAAGACAAGTAACCAACAACTTCACTGTGGATGTCATTGTTAACTGCCCATTGCTGCCAGTCTTCGAAGTTCACTTCCATATTAATATGACGGAACCTGTTAGCCAACGGTGCTGGCATTCTAAATGTAACACCTCTATCAGTCTCACGGTTACCAGCCGCTACAATCCTAACATTGCTAGGAAGTAGATACTGACCAATCTTACCGTTGAGAATCAACTGGTATGATGCCGCCTGTACACTTGGAGGTGCTGAGTTCAACTCGTCTAAGAACAATACGATAGTATCGTACTGACTAGCCAACTCTTGACTTGGAAGATCAACTGGTGGTGACCATTCCATAGTGTTAGTTTCTGGATTACGGAAAGGATAACCTCGTAGATCAGTTGGCTCCATAAGTGCCAAACGCAAATCTATCATTAAGTTATTACCTGGTAGTGCGTCAGTGATACCTGCTACCAATTCCGATTTACCAATACCCGGTGCTCCCCAAAGGAAGATGGGTCTGTTTGCTGCCATTGAACGCTCAACAATTGGTGTTACTGTTGATGCTCTTGCTGTTACTTCTGTCATAAAAAACTCCTACCTTTTTTGTTAACCTATGCAAGTATTATACTATTGGTTGTTGAGTAAGTCAACCGAAAGATCGCCTTTCCCATACATTTTTTGAAAAATTACTATTGCCTCTTCCATGGTCAATAGTGCCTCACCGTAAGCAGAACGCTCTTCGGCATTTAGTGTACGCCACTCAACGAAGTTAGATTCGTGAGTTGCATCCGGCTTATAAGTAAATTGAAATTCTGACATATTGTTACCCCTTTGTCTTTGTTATGTATATATTATACGATTTTTGATGTGCAATGTCAAGTAAAAGAAGTTGTTTAATATCAATGACTTAGCCACAAAAAAAGGGCAGTATGCCCTTTTAATGGTGGATTTTATTGTTATTGTACACTAACACGCACTGGAATATATTGTCCAATGTATGGTTCTTTCTTACGCCTAACAGTGTAGACAGAATCACCTACTTCAACATCGACTTTGTATCCAGTGATTGTTTTTGCATAAAAGCTCTGTCTTTCAACAGCCTCTACTTGGTAACAAACAACTCCTGGGCGATTCTTTCGCTTGTTTTGGTTAATATCATTACCAATCCTATTGCCAAGCAGACCGCCAATAATCTTAGCTGCATCGTTGCCGCCTAGCTCGTCTACAATTGCAACACCAGCCGCTGTACCAAGTAGTCCGCCAGTAGAGCCAAAGCCACCGTCAACTGCTTTTTCAAGTAGTCCATCGCTGTTATGCTTTGCTACACCTTCGCATACTTCTTTAGTTACAGGCACATCTTCCCATTGTACTGTTTGACCAAATACAGGTTGAATGCCAACTACAAGTGCATTGTCAGCCATTGCCGTAGTACTTAGTGCTACGATTCCTAATCCAAGTGCTAATTTTTTCATAAAGTTACTCCTAATTTGTTTCTTTATATGTACATTATACAGATATAACATAGTAAAGTCAACTAAAATATTGTGTTAAATAACAGCAACTTACACGGCTGCTGTCGCTGTAAGCCCTATATATGCTTGAGCTACCCTAGTTGTATTGCAATAAACTATGCAATCATAGTACATATAAGAGCCTCTTTTCTTATCTAGTGTAGCAGAATACTGTATCTTTTGTCCTGGTAAAACAGGTCTTCTAAACTTAACTTTATCCACTGATGCTACCATTGTGACATATTTTGTATTAATGTCAGTAGAGACGACATGCATAGCATGTAGACCTGCTGTTTGATTACAACCTTCAATGAGATATACTCCTGGCCATATAGGATAGTGTGGAAAGTGTCCTTTTAGCACAGGGTGATCATGTGGTATTTTATACTTTGCAACAATGTCAGTGTTGCTTATTATCTCGTGACTGTTAACGAGTAGTATTGGTTCTGCATGAGGTAGTGTCATAAATTCCCTGCAAAGTATTTTAAATCGTGTCCGCCTAGTTTAAACCAAGCCGCATCGTGTTCATCGTAAAACACGATCTTTTTCTTTATTAGATAATATGGTCTAGTCATTGCTTTATCTAATTTAATAAGTATAGAACCTACTAATGGTTCTTGTAACTCGAATTCGTGGTGGTCAAACCACTTACGCATACATGAGTTGCCTAGAGTCGTAAGCCTTAGTCCTACTGGATTGTATCCTTCCTTATATCTAAAGTTCTTAAATAGAGCATAGCATAGTTCTACTATTTCAACATCGTTGAAATTGATTTTGTTCTTTACTGTTCTCTCTTTTATATAACCTGCTATCTGGAATTGGATAGGACTATTGCTGTTTAAGTTCATCCTCCGTTACCTCTGTGCCTTGATCAAGTCTTACTACCTTAAACTCTTCTGATTGGAAAACTTTGTTTAATCTTTCCGCTAAATTAAAAGCATGGCCTGGGTTAGAGAAAGAAACCTTTTTGTACTTTGGTCCTGGGTAACTTACAAGTGTGTTCAGTATCCTCAGGTTAATAGGTTTTCCTTGGTAAAATACACTGTATATTGCGTCAGCACTAAGCACTTGTTCTGATTTATAAGTGTGTTTGTTAATGCTTTCCAGTATAATTGTTGGTTGTGGTCTACTCATTGTATGTGTCTCCTGTATACACATATTTATCAATTTTCGTCCATTATAATATGCTTTAATTCAATAGTTCTTTTAACTCACCCTTACTGTGCATTTCAGTTATAATGTCGCAACCGCCCATTAATTCACCTTTAACAAATAGTTGCGGGAATGTAGGCCAATCACTGACCTTAGGTAAGTTTGATCTAACTTCAGGATCGGATAGTACATCTACATACCCAAATGGCTTACCTACTTCTTTTAAGCATTGTACTACTTTAGCACTAAAGCCGCATTGTGGTTGATGTGGATTGCCTTTCATAAACAATACAACATCATTAGATGCAATCATTTCTTTTATATTTTTTTCTATTTCGCTCATTTTTACTCGTTGTCATTTAATATTGTAAGTATTATAGTTGCTATAACCATAACACATATTAGTAATACTAATTCATACATTACATTAGTACCAATAAACAAATTAATCCTACCCACCATAACCAGTGAGCAGATTTAAGTTCCTCTTTGATATCGTTAATGAATTTTTTAATCATTACTTACTCGGAAGTCCTGCTTCTATAAACTTACCTATTTGATCCATTTGGTCTGCACTAAGCATTCCTGCTTGAGCCCACATAGTAGCACTCATTGCACCAACTTGTCCTTTGTTCTTATAAGTGTTAAGTCTGTCTACAATGTATGCTGAACTCTGTCCTGTAAGTTTAGGGAATGGTCCCATGCCTTGTCCTTCTGCTCCGTGACATGCGGCACAACCTGCCCATAAACTTCTGATGTCACTGAACTCGTCTAAGTTAGCCAATGCTTGTTTGCGTTGCTCTATCTCAGATGGTGTGCCGTTAAGTGCTACATACTCTGCATAACATTCACCTGTACAAGAACTGTTACTGCTGTAACCACTGTATGCCATGTTAGGATAGATCATTAACATAAAAAATACTGTGATTGCAACACAACCACCTAATGCTTTAATTAATTCGCTCATTACTTACTTGCCTCTACTAACGCCTTGTATTCAGTAAAACCGCCAATCTTTTCACCGTTTACAATAATCTGTGGGAATGTTCTAGCACCTGGAAATGTTTCCATTAGTGTTTCTCTGTCAAAGTCCTCGTCTAACATTTTGTATGTTAGTTCGTGTCCTTCTCTTTCTGCTAATGCTTTTGCTTGTACGCAAAATGGACATTGTGGTTTACTATAAATTTCTACTTTCATTTTTCCTCTCTTATGTTAAATCTACTGACAACTTACATCGTGCCAAATCATGTTTATCTTCAAACGTTAAAATAAGTGTTTGATCCTTATACCAATCTTCCCTTTCCCATCTCATGTTTTTGTGAGGGATAAAATACCAACCCCACTTACCAACACAAATAGAATCCATATACTCTTTAGCACTCATTGGTAACGCATTTACATGTGTACGCCAATTGTGATCTAAGTGTACATTATATTGTCCACCTACTTCTTCTGCACATGGATCTAATATTACAGTCATTCGTCGCTAAACTTACCACCGTCACCAATTACATTATTGGAGACTTTTCTAGGTTTTTCTGTAGGTATATTTTCTAATACTTTACACAAGAAAGCAACATTAAATGTTGCTTCTTCGATACCTTCTGTGTTTAAGTTTCTAACATGCATTACAAACTTTTCAAAGTCGTTCACTGCTCTTGCTTACGAAGTTTATTTAACTGTTTCATTTGTTGCTTACACTCTATTTTGGTTTTAAAAGGTCCTCTAAAACCGTATTCAAGTAGTGTAGTTAACTTAGGTCCGTGTCCTTGTTTCCAGCCTTTATCGAAATTGATACAATACCAACCTGCAGCATAGTATACATCACTACCTTCAGACTTTAAGTATAAAGGAATGTCATCTCTATAGTTCTCGTCGTTAGGTTCTACTGGTATAGGGTTTGGATAATCTATAGCATGTCCTTTAATATAAAACTCGTCTGGTACCATAGATGGCTTTTCAATTTGATCCTCAAACAAAGTAATGTTTCCAAAGTGTTCACGCACCTCATCTTCGGCATCAAATACCTCTATGGACTTGCCTGATATAAAAGTAAAATGGTTTTGTACATTCTTGTTTAGAATGCCAATACGCTTTTCACCTTTTTGCACTATCCATGCTTCGCTACTAATTTGTTGTAATTTTGTTTTCATATCAATCATGTGTGTTCCTCTATGATTTTGGGTATGTGTATAAGTTCTGTAATTCTGGTTTAGGTGCTTTGTCCCATTGTCCTTCTGAACATTGTTCAACAACAGACTCTAGTATACCGTCCTTTAACATTTCTTTGTAAGAACTAAGTTTGCACCCTTGTGCATATGGTTGCTGAGCACACGGTTGAGAATGATCAGTCCATTTCATATGATCGAATTCTGGATCTTCTAGTTCTGTGTAAAGAACATTTCTGTGTGCCTCACGTTTAAAAATAGTTTTACCACGGTCAATAGTTGTATACAATGTACCACTAATACCAAATCCAATCGTTGCTTGATCATCACCGTCTAAGACAGTTTGTCGTCTTTGCATATGATCTAAGTAGTAACCATCAGGTCCAAATCCCATTGGGGCATGATCTTCTCTATCTTCAGTTGGGTGTGGAACATACCTTTCGTAATCAGGCTGATAGTAACCATACTTGGCACCGTAGTTCTCACTAATCCAAAACTTTTCTTTGTCCCATTCGTCCTGCGTTAAGGTTGTTGTTTCCTTTTTAAATATCTTAGTATAGCCTTTGTTGCCACCTTCGTGTGCAATATACTTTAGATCTTTATCAATTTGAATGCTAAGTTCCTGCTTTGGCAAGTCGAAATGCCAATCTAGAACTAAATGAGGTTTTTTTGTACTAGCCACTGTAATCTCCTGTAAAATGTTTGTCGAAGTACTCTTCGTTAAGTTTGTCTATGTCGTCGTTTTTATTTACTAACTGCTTATATTTACCACCAAATAACCTTCTATAAACCGTCTCACCTTTATCAGGTGATTCGTAAATCCACTTAGGATTCTTGGTAGGCCACTGACCTGAAAGTATCTTCTCAGCCTTGTCCATATCTTCCATTGAGGAACTCCGAATAATCGCCTGGGTTTTCACTCATACGCATTAAGTTATGTTTAGCACAAAACTTCATAAAGTGAATACCAACTTGTCCAATTGGTTCCTTAGCCTTTGCTTCTTCTATTCTAGCAATGCACTCATCTTTAATCTCATCAGGTTGCATTGTTAAATCAATTAGTATTTTGTTGCGTTCGAAGTCATCTTTTACTCTATGCTCTTCTTCGTTATGATCAACCCATCGTTGTAACATAAAGTTATTAAAGTTGAAGCCGCCTGTATGACGATCTTCAAATGCTTCACGAATGCCTGTTTTGTTCTTAGTACCTTTAGTTCTAGCACCTGGGTATGCACTGAATACATTATCACTAGTATCACCACGCACACACTTCTCAAACAGTATCCACTCAGGGTCTGGTGCTTCTAGTGGCAATTTAGTTTTCTTATTAATAAGAGGTTCGCCAGTCTTACCGCTAGTAATACCATCAATGGCTACAATCTTATCTTGTACACCATCATACTGTGATACATTCTCTGCAATCAACTGATGAAAGTCACTGTCACTGCTAATAATAACATGCTTGTCGTCTGGGTGTTGTTGTATCCAAGTAGCAATAAGGTCATCTGCTTCTGCATTGCCTTGTCTAACTACCGAACAGTTAGTCTTTTCTTGTAGGAAAGTTAGCATATCGTTATATGCTTCAAAGAAGATCTCATCATCTTCTTGCTCTCTAGGTGAGCGTTGGTCAGCAATCACTTTACGGTTTGCTTTGTAAGGTGTATAAAAGTCTTTACGCCATGAACGACCTTCTAAGCAAAATACAACATGAGTACCATCAAAGTCACGCCACGCCTTCTTAACACTGTTGAACATAATGTGCATAGCCATGCCAATCTTCATATCCATATCATTGCCACGAGCAACATGTTTTGCTCTAAAGAACATGTTCATGCTGTCTACTAGTAAGAATGTCTGTTTTTGCATGTTGTTATCTACCATAGTTGTTTGTTTAGTGTCTAATTTTAACATAGGTTGTAGGCTCGTGTCAATCATTTAATAAGTCATCGAAAGGTGATTCTTTTAAGTTATCAACTCTTAGTTTTTCAAAGTCCCTAGCCAAATCGTATGATAGGTTCTGTTTGAAGTTTGATACTACATAATCAATCTCTCCAGCAGTAAAGCCTTCAAGTTGTTTTGCAACTACTGGTTCAATCGCTTGTACCAGTTGTATTAGTTTAGTCTTCGCTGTCTGTTCTAATGACGACATCAGTTTCTCCTACACCTTCTGGTCCTTCTTGCATACCGTAATCTAAGTCTGCGTTCTCTTGAATAAGTACTGTTCTACAAACATCGTTAAACCATTTGTTCACTACTGCTTCATCGCTTTCGCCAGTGTAGCCATTGTTATGTAACATTTGTACAAAGTGATCATTCCAATCAAGTTCAATGTATCCTGCTTTTGCGTTCTCAGGGTTGACACCTAGTTCTAATACATTTACCCAAGGTTCTTCTTTTAGTTCGGCAACCTTCTTTTCAAATTCAACTTTACCAATCTTCTCATTCTTTAAGTCGATCTCTAATTCAGCAACCTTGCCATCAACTTCGTTATCAACTTCAATGAGTGCTAATGCTTTCTCCAAGTCCTCGCCGTCGTAATAGTATTCTGCTTCTGCTATTGCTCGAGACTTACCTTTAAGTCCCCAACTAGCAGGTAACATACTAAATGGTATTTTAGTTTTCTTTTTCATTCTCTTCCTCTTTTAATTGTGTGTAATATTTCAAACTGCATTCAGCACCACAAAATACTTTAGACTTGTCAGCAGTATGATATTTTACTGTGCCAACAAGTATCATTTTATCGCAACTATAACACTTAAACATTACTTACCAATTGCATTACCATATATGTGTGCGTGAACACGGCTTGTATAATAATACCCTCGTTGTATTGCTTCGTCTGCAATTATTGCTTCTGTCATCTTTAGTCCTTCTACAGTACCGCCGACACCCATAATCCAAACAGGCCATGTAACACCTGCATCTCTAAATGCTTTAACATGCTCTTCAACTTCGTCCCAACTTTCTTTGGAACCGTTTACTACAAACTTTAGTTGTCCGTGATCACTTGCATTTGCATACTGCTTAACTACCTCAGGCTTGATTGCTCTTTTGTTTTCTTCACCAGCAGTAGTCCATAGTTTAGGAGAAACACTCCAATACCATTCAATATCATTACCACGAGCATCTGGAATTAATCCACCAAACTCGCTACTAATATACATGTCATCTATTAAATTAATTAAGTCTTCTTGTATAGGCTTTGTACCATTTGTTTCAACTGTAACTCTATGAGGACAATCTCCGCGTTTAGCAAACTCACGCATAATAGCAACCATGCTTAGTTGTGCTTGTTTAAGCATTGGCTCGCCGCCTGTAAACACCATATCAGCACGTTGTCCTGTCTTAGTATGTTTGAATGTACTTGTGGGTAATAACGCTGTAAGCTCGTCTACAGCCTCCTCTACAGTACGATCTGTTATGAGATGCTTATACTTCTTAGCCCATGTATATGAACTATCACACCCTTTACTAAACACTGGAAGTTCTTCTACTACTTTAATCTTTGAGATATCAATATCTTCATAAGGCAACTCCCAACTGTCTGGGTTAGTAGGTTCATCTTGTCCAAAGCCATTGCACTGTAAGTTACACAGGAAGAACCTTATCCACAAACTAGGAATGCCCACATAAGCACCTTCGCCTTGTGGACTATAGAATGTTTCACTATATTTTAAATTCATGTATTTTGCCTTCAATAATGTTACTATTATACATTATGTACACTGTAATGTCAATCTACAAATGCTCGTTCAAGCATGAAATCACCTGCTTCACCTACATTGCCTTCAACCCAGCCTTGCTCTGTGAACTGCTTTCTACATTGTTTATTTAGGTCTGTTGACCCACAAACCATAACAGAATCTCGCCCAAGTGTAAGTCCACCGGGTAAGAACTCTTCAATGTGGTCCCAAAATCTACCAACTCGTGGGTAGTCTTCTCTGGTTACACTATCAATATATCTGAATGGTAAGTCTCCTTCAAGTAATGAAAGTTCTGGTCTGTATGCTAGTTCAACTTTTTCTCTAACAGTGTGAAACAAAAATACATTGTCGTACTTTTCATATGTTTCAAAGTCTTTAGTAATACTCATAAACGGAGCAATGCCTGTACCAGTTGAAAGCATGACCAAGTTCTTGGTTGGTTTGAGGTAATCAATTACCAAACTGCCTGTACACTTAGGCTTGATTAATATCTCATCACCTATTTGAATGTTTTGTAACTTGCTTGTTAGCGGACCATCTTGTACTTTGATACTTAAAAACTCTATAAAGTCATCGTAGTTAGTACTCACAACACTGTATGCTCTGTATATAGGCCTTGGTTCTACATCTAATCCAATCATAGCAAACTCGCCATTCTTAAAACGAAAGGCTTTATCACGAGTTGTTTTAAAACTAAACAACCTATCACTGTAGTGTTTTACTTCTGTTACTTTTTCTATGAACATGTTTCTTTTACCGTTTCTACTTTTTTCATACCAAGTAGCACTCGTGCCTCGTCTCGCACTTCTGCAGATACTGCATGTCCAAATCCTTCTGGATCAAGCAGTCTGCGTACGAATCTTTCTAATTGTGCTTCTTTGATATTTGTTATTACAACGTTAGACATAGTATAATTCCTATATAAGTTAAAAAATGTGCAAGTTGATCTACACCGTGTGTTACCCAAAACATTTGGTCTTGAGATGTGTAACCTCTATCCTTCCAAACATTACTTTTAATATAGTCTATATGGTAGTGTATGACTGCGTCTAATGTTCCTAGTACAATACTAAAGAACAATGGTACATCGAACACTACTAAAACTAGTCCAGTGAGTACACCATGCAAACTAGCATGAGCCACTCCACCTTTCGCACCATAGGTTGCTTTGTCTTTGATCATCCATCCGTATTGGAAAAAGTAATCTGCCATAGTGTGCTTAATGGCAAGAAATGTTATCAACTGTAGTTCAAACATTATCTCCTTCCTTGACAAACACTCCATCGATCATTTGACCCTTACGGTCCTTGATATCGTTGTATGCTTGATCTAAACATTCGGTAATACTTAAATTATTGCGTTCTGCAATGTTAATTAGCACAACAATCATATCACCAATGTCGTCTTTGATGTCTCTACCTTTACAGATATTATCGCTTAGTTCACCCATCTCTTGGATAAGTTTTGCTAATTGATCTTTATCATTAGCACCGTCAATTAAGTTACGGTCGTGATGCCATTTCCTAATGTCATTGGTGCGTTCTATCATTAACTGTGTTTCTGCATTTGTTGCCATCAATCCAATCCTCCTTGGTCGATTGTATTTAAGATAAGGTCAGGATCTATGTCACCTATTTCAAGTTTTATTGCTTGATATACTGCATCATGCAACTCGCTTACTTCAAAGTGAGTCTCACCACTTTTAATATCGAAGTATATGTCTTCGATAACCTTAACTAAACCTGCGTTATAGATTTGATCAAAATCCAACATGCCAGGCTTTACACTATGGCCGTAATCAATTAGGCCAAAGAATAGTGTTTCATTAACACTAATAGTTTCTAGTAGTATATCTTTTTCACTGCCTCTATTAATTAGAGTGATACCGTCTTTATATTGATTGCACTGTTCAGCAAGTATTTCAATACATTGGAATACTTCATCTACTGAAATAGGAAATCTTTTACAAAGCCAGTCTAAGTTTTTACGGTCAAGTACTGCATCACCTATATCACTTACAGGAACAACACTTCCGGATACAACTAGTTGATTTGAATTACCTCTGGTTTCTATTCCCATTATTTGTCACACGAGTATTGTTGTTGAAGTTTAATGTTATCCATAAATTCCTTCTTAGTTCCTGCATCTTCTTTGAATGCACCTTTAAGAACAGTTGTTTGTGTTAAACTACTGTGAGCTCTAACACCCCTATTCTCTACGCATCCATGTGTGGCTTGTACATAAACACCTAAGTGTTCAGCACCTGTGGCTTTTTGAATCTCCCTAACAATGTCATTAGCAAGTTCTTCTTGTAGTGTTCCACGCATTGCACACCACTGTGCAATTCTTGTGTACTTACTTAGTCCAATTAGTTTCTCACTAGCAATAATACCAATGTATGCTACACCTCTAACAATCTGGTGATGATGTGAACACATACTTGTGAGTTCACTACGCACAACTAACATGCCTTCGTAACGATCTTCACTGTCGTTAGGAAAAGCAGTTGCGGCTGGTATCGGGTCATAACGACCTGCCATTAGTTCATTGATATACATTTTAGCAAGGCGTTTGCCTGTGCCCATGCTGTTAGGATCGTTGTGCCTATCAATGCAAAGTCTGTCTAGCACATCTTCAAAGGCTTCTGTTGCTCCTTCGATTAGTGCTTCTTTTTCACCTTCTTGTAAATGTTCAGAGATGTTATCTCCTGCCCAGTAACGAGTGTTACTTTCTTGTAATCGCTTGATTACTTCTTCATGCTTTTTCATGTTTTCTCCGAGTTTAAGACGAGGATGTCTTGTTTAGTTTTATAATACCATTTTCCCAATTTTCAGCAACATCTTCGGCATAGTGAATACTCTTGCCTAGTAGTTGTCTACTTTCCATTAGTTTGTTTCCTTCGAACAGATCTACTACATAGACCATGTCTGGTCCTTTGGACCCTTGTTCAGCATATACTGTTTTACGAATTTTTGCTGTGCGTTTAGTGTTCATCCTATTTCCTTAAAGTTCCACCATTGTTCGTAAGGGAAAACTACCCATGGATCATAATCCGGTGTAAGTTCCCTTGCGTAAAAATTTACTTGCTCAAAGCTGCTAGTTGATTTACTAAGTAGTGTAGCATACTTTAGTTGGATGTCAACTACTTCATTGCCTGCCCATTCAAATATATAGTCATCGATACTTTGAAGTGTTGTTCCTGTATCATTGATATCGTCAACAATAAGTATCTTATCATTTTGATGTTTATCTATGATATGTTCAAGTGTACTTTCGTCTTGTAAGTTACCGTCTCTATACTGCCATCTAAAGCCTTCGAATGGTACTTCGAAGTAATGACTAAGCATAACACCAGGGAAGTATGCACCTCTACCTGGACCAACAACTACATCTGGTTTGTATTGTGCAACTGACATATCTCTGACAATATGCTGTAAGTCGCCAACTAGAGTATCGTAGTCATAGAATAGTTTTGTCACTTCTGCTTTTTCTCCCATGCAAAGGAATGTTCTATAATTTCATCCAAACCGTAGATTGGACTCCAACCTAGTTCGCTTTTAGCCTTTGTAATATCAGCATAAGTTTTAGGTGGATCACCTGCTCTTCTATCAACCAATTCCCACTTAACCTTCTCACCAGTAACTCTTTCAAATGCTTCAATAACTTGCATTACACTGTTAGGACTTGATTGCCCTAAGTTAAATGTATTACTAACACCTTTGTCATCCAAATAGTTAAGTGCGGCTAAATGTGCTGTAGCAATATCAAACACATGAGTGTAGTCTCTTTCTGCAGAACCATCTGCTGTGTCATAGTCTCCACCAAACACTTGTACTGTTTCATCGTTGATAATTGCTCTAGCAATAATAGGTACTAAATGACTTGCTGGTTTCTGCGTATAACCATGTGTGTTTTCAGGGTCAGCACCAGCGGCGTTAAAGTATCTTAGATTAACATACTTCAAACCGTAAGCTCTATCGTAGTCAGGTAACATATCTTCAACCATCTTCTTAGTAAGTCCGTATGCACTTACAGGATTAGTTGGAGTATCTTCTGTTGTAGGAAAGTCTTGTATGTCACCATACACTGAACTTGAACTACTAAACACAAACTTTTTAACACCTGCTTCGATACCATTATTAATCAAGTTAATTGTGTTTGCAACATTGTTCTCATAAAACACACCAGGGTCAGTAACACTACGCCCAACCTCATGGTCAGCCGCGAAGTGCATAATTGAATCAGGCTGTGTTAGTTTAATAACACCCTTCATCTGGTGATTGTTTAAATCGAATGGATATTGTGTTACACCAGGTATTTCCTTTTTAACACGATCCACATTGATAACATTGTGTCCTGCGGCTACAAGTAAGCGACATACCATGCCACCAATGTATCCACTGCCACCTGTTACTAATACTGTTTTCGCTTCTGCGTTACTTTCATTCATATTTTGCCTTTGCTACATGCTTACGGAAACCCCAGTCGTTTCTCGCCCATTGTTCACCATTGCCTTCTAGTACATCAATTGTACGATCAATAGTTCCATTCTGATAATCACTTATCTTGCCAATATTATACGATGATAGATCGTTGTTGTCAATTGAATTAAACATCTTTGTCAACTTATCTTGAGCATCATCAATACTCCACGGTACATATAAGTGATTACCGTTATTTGCAAATACTTCTGGAAAACTTCTATATGCTGGATATAGTGTTAGAGTCCCCATTGTATCTGCTTCGCTTACTGTATTGCTTACCCAATCTTGTAAAGCACAATTAAACAACACTTGGCTATCTGCTAAGTAGTTATAGTAATCATTCTTCTTAAGACCTGTGTAAACTTTAAAGTTTGCAGTGTTACCTTCTTGTAATGCCATAGCACGATCTACATACTCAGGGTCATTACTCTTTAGTTCTGGGTGTCCACAAAAGATAGCAAACTCTACACTAGGGTCTACTTTATAATACGCTTCTGCTAAGTCCATATAAAAGTGAGGTTGTTTCTCATCGTCCCAACGAGCGGCAAAGCCAACTCGTCTGTTTCGAGTAATGAGAGTTTTTAGTTCAGGAACACGCTCTTGCACTTCAGACTTACCATATGGTAAACCTGTTACATAGATTGGTGCTTTGAATCCTGCAATCCTAAGATGTGCAACAAACTCTTCAGAGGCTACGCAAATACCAGATACAAATTTATCTAGCATCTGTTCGTATTTACGCATCCATTCAAACATACCTTCTCTAATTAAGAAGTCGTCTGGGTCAGTAGTTTGTGCTAGGAACCTAACAAACACCTTGGGTCTAAACTCAGGTGGTGATTGATCCATGATATAAGGTAAACATTCGAGACCTGGTGTAAACATATCTTCATAAAAGATAACATCATCACTAGTAAGCTCTCCATTCTTCATCTTTTGAACAAGGTCCATTGTCTGTGATAAACTATAATACGAGCGTCCGTGAGCATCTAACACACTACCTGTTACGATTGCTTTACTGTTATCTAGCTCTTCACCTGTAATAACTTCATAGTCTATACCACGGTGGTTGAATACTCTTTCGTTCCAGTCCTGCAATTGTAAAGTGTAGCGAGCCTCATAACTCTCTAAACCCATATAAAATAGTTTTCTCATTTCTTTGTCTCCTTCTCCTTTGTTGGTGGAGGTGTATTACTAGGGATTTCACCATAGTCAACAACTTGCGTTACTTTATCATTTAAGTTGCCTGCATCTGTATTTAGAAGTTTTTTATTATCTTCTACAGTTTTTTTCGATTTTTTAGACATCTTAAGTTCCTGTTGTTAATTTGGTCTTTCTGCTCTTAGACAGCAACATTACATTGCGTTCTTTTTGTCTTGGATCTCTTGACGCCTTGCTTTAGCAAGTTTAGTCAAATCCATTAGAGCACCACGTGCTCTGGCAGCTGATGCTTTAACACCGTTAGTTTCGAACTTATCGTTCTCAGCAAGGTAAGTTTCAATTGCTGCTTTTATTTGTAAATGCACTTCTGTCATTTTTTTTCTCCTTTATTTTAACGAGTCGAATACATCTGCTATTGCATCTGTATCTTCAAAACTTGGACTATCCTCTAAATATGCTTCTAAGGGATATTCCATTTCGCAACCGTTCTCGTTATCCTCGGCTACCGAAATCTTTATATAACGATTAGGATACTTTGCTTGTATCTCACTCGCTAGTTCATCAGCGATCATCTCGCATGATTTGTGATCTAATTGTAGTACTTCAGGCCCACCTTCTGTGTTAGCATAAAGTCTCTCCAACCATCTTTTAAACTGTATAAACTCGATGTCTCTATCATCGTGGAACACTTCAATCCATACTTTAAAATGGAATATGTGTCTATGTGGAAAACCAAGAAAGGACACATCGTCCCAGTCACCTGTTGCTAACTTAGGATCAGTGTCAGCACCTGGATACATGTGAACACCTTCTTTACTAAATGTTACCCAAATACTTCTCACGACCAACCTCCGTCAATGCCTTCCATTACTTCATTCATATGGCCTAACATTTGTGTGATAGGTTCATCGTAGTCACCAATCTCATAGTCAACATCATCTTGTTCTTTGAACATTGCCTTTACTTGGTCACCGTACTGAACAACCATTTCAAGTTGTTCTCTCATTTCATCTGATATTGCCATTAGTTTGCCTCCATTGCAATTAGCATAAACAACATAACCGCCGCGGCAATCAGCAACGGCGAAAAGTTAATTAATAAATTTTTATTTTGTTTATCCATTAGGCTTCTTTGCTCGGGTCCCACAGTGTTAAGTTCTTAGTCTTAAGTCTGTTAATAACTAACTTGTAACGGCTTTGCTCTTCCTTCCATTCTTTCAACCAGTTAGCACCATCACGTTCTGCATCAATAAAGATTGCATTTGTCATAGCCAGTGGTACTAAGATTGCAAAGTGAACAATGATACTTGCTACTGTGTTATATCCAAACCACCCCAAGTAGTTTGCCGCTAAGAATCCAAACCATACACTCCAAATAGTAAACAGCACTAACATAAAGTATGTCTGTAAACTTGGGTCTGGGATATACTTTAATGGATTATATTTGACATCCATTACACGCCTCCAGCCACTTACGAGACTCATTGTAGTTCGTCTAAATAGACTTGGCTTTTTTAAACTTGGTTCGATCATTGCTATTCTCCTGTACTAACTAATGCAATATACGCAACTAAAACTGTAAAACAGACGCCGAAAACGACTAGTCCTGCTAAAATTTCCATTATGTATTTCTCCTATTCATTGTGATGTCTCACATACTCTTTTATTACATGCATACCATATGAAACCCATGTAACAAAAAACAAACTCCAAAACAAGATTTCAATCATATAAGTCTAACGCTTCTTGTCTTGTTAAACCCATTTCCTTCAACTTTTGATCAATGTCGAAATCATAGTATTCACCTGTAAACTTTCTTAGTTTACTGCGTTCGGTTAGCATAACACTACTAATCCAACAGCCGTATGCCATAACACTAATTATTATAACACCAAATACTATTTGTAAAAACTCAATCATCGTAGTATTCCGTTTCTTCGTCTAATGCAATTAACTTATCTCTGAAGTCAGTGATAATTTCAATTACATCTTGTATTTCGCCGATATCTTCTTTAGTATCGATTTCGACTTCTATTTTAATTTTCACGCTCTATCCTTAATAGACACTTTAAAGCACATTGTACTACATAAATTATAGTAAGTCAACCTATTCATACTATGTGTTGTTCTCTACTTTTGTGTGCAGTGTGTGTTGAACCACTTTTAGTTTTGTACGGTTTGTCGACAATACCTTTTGTTCCACCACCTTCACTTATTAATAAATGTACAAGAGCAATCAAACTTGCTATCATACCTGCTGCTAATATTACTCCATCCATTAAAACTTACTCCACCATTCCTTGGTAACTTTGTCTGTGTATTTGTGCGAGTATATAAAAGCGATTGCACCAAATACCATTGGGCACATCATTACTGCAAGTACACCTAATAATCCTATATCCATTAGTCAATAATCTCGTCTTTGGTGTACTTGGTCCAATCGGTGTACACTTTTCTATCCATTAAGTCATGAACATTGTGTGTCCATACGCCTGGGTTTGTTGCTTTAAAGTCTTTGTCATCTAACTTGATACATGCGTTGTATCCTAACTGACCAATGTAAGGTAACTTAACACTAATCATTGGTATAAAAGTGTCATACTCTGTCATACCACCTTCAAGTATATTCTCGTGGTGTTTAACATCATAATCCAATGTTACCCAAATATCATTCTTTAATAGTTCTATACACATGAAGTCCCAATCTACTAGCTCTTCATTTGTGGGATTGAAACTTTGATTAGCACCTAAGTATATGTGAGGGCAGTTGTTATTCAATGCCCTTGCTAATATCTCTTTAGGATTCTGTAAGCCAATAACAAACAATGTTCGCTGACCATACATAGGTGTATGCTCTACTTCAGTTCCTACAAAGAACTTAGTATCGTCTGTGTAACCTTCTCTATCCATATCTAATATAACCTTCTGCTATTAAGTTATCAACAAGTGTTGCCGCAGTATCATGTTCCACCCATTTAGTTGTCATGGGGTAATCATTGTGGGAATAAAGAAACTCAACCATTTTAGCATCAATTATCTTAACTGTTACTCCATAGCCTTCGTTTAAAAACAACCCTTCTATACTGCGATCTATACTCATATTAAAACTCAAAAAATTCGTTTATTACTTCTTCTGTTGCACTCTCACCTTCGCCGGCAAAACTAACATGTGTAATAAACTCTTTGTAGTCTGTAAGCATTTGCCTAGGGTTAGGATTACTAGGATCAAAAAAGTCTTCTGCAAACTTTTGAAACATCAAAATATTAGCAGGAACATAAGGTGATAGTTCACCAGCCTTACTGTTCTTCTTAGCCTTTCTCCAGCCTTTGTAATCAAAGTTTTCTCTATATGCTTCTACATCAGCAAGTCTATTTGCTTCTTGTACTGCATCAATGTGATTGAATACACTATGACCCATATAGTAAAGATATGTTTGTGTGTCCCAAGTAGTACTATCACGCTCTGCATATAACTGATTGCCTTCTTTATCTAGTTTAGGCTCACCATGCTTGTCTGTAAGTGGTTGCCCTTCACTGAACTTGAAGTTACCATTCTTGTCTTGTGCACCTGGACCCATAGTACATAGGTCACCCATTGTAAGTCTACTCATTACAGGACTATGTCCAAACGGAGCAGGCAAATCACTACCAACAAGTTCCTGTTGATCAAATGCTCTGTCCATAAAGTAACCAAACTTACCAGGCTCAAAGAAGTTATGTGCGTATGTTTGTCCGTATGCTGTATTAACAAATGGACTAGCGGCATCAAAACTTAATGTGATGTTAGGGTTATCATACTTTCTTAACTGTCTTTGTATTGCTGTTAAGAAACATGCCCATTGTAGTTTACCTGTACCCAAGAAGTGAATCCAGTCTTTGCCTTCAAGCAAACCATCTTCACGCAAGTCTAACAATCTGTTTAACACACAATGCATGTCCTTCATGTTTATACCTGCAAACGCATAGCCTTCTAGTGTGCGACTTGCATCACCATATGCTTCACCTACGAACTTAGGATCTGAGAAACTCTTAACAGCATTATACCATTCTTTACTTGTTGCTTCGTCTGTTCCACTCAACACATTTAGGAACTTAGTTGCACCTGGTACTCTGTTCTGCACAAAGTAATGTAAGTTTAGTAGGCTGATGTCAAGAGTATCTGAGAACTCAGTTAGTCCTGTTTTACTGCTTAATGGCTCAACTGCGGCAAATGCTGGAATGTCTAATGTCATACTCCAGTCTGCTGTGTGTTCTAACCAACGCAATATCTTTTCGCATATTGCTGTTCTTGCAGGGTCGTTTGCTTCTTTGGCGTTAGCCCAATCCATCTTCATAACACCTGTAGCAATCTGGAAACCACCGGAGTCTCCAAGTAGCACTTTTACTGTGTTACGATCTCTGTCTTGTATCATTGGCTCGTCGGCGTGACTTTTGCTAATATCTAAATGAGCATGTCCCGCCGAGTATAGGCCGTATGGGTAATGAAAATAAGTGTCTTTGTCTTTGAGGAAATCTAAACCTTCGTTTCCATGTTCAAAGCCTGCTGGCACTCTGCTTTCGTTAGGTACTTTATTAACAATCTTATCTAGTTGTTTTGTATAGAAACTACTAATAGCCGGTAAGTATACCGCATAGTCTTTCTGTGATTTACCTAAGTCTTTCATTCATTAACCCTTCGCAGGTAATAGGTATGTGTACTCACCAAGTCCACTTAGTACTTTAATTTGCATTAAGCCTGAGTCGTTAATACTCAACACGCAATTAGCACTGTCGCTTAGTCTAAGAATCTTTAACACAATGTCTAGTGGCCATTTCCAATCACGCTTAATACCACCGTCAATGTTACCATTGATATGTACTTTAGCTCTATCACTAACACCATCTCCAATGTGGAATGTTAAGTCAGTGCCATCAGTCTTAGGTGAGAATGTTGCCTCATAAGCACCAAGGATGCCATTAAAGTATCCTAAGTCTTTTAAGTTCTTTGCAGTAGGCACAATGTTTACTTCAAACTCAGCACCTTTAAATGTAATGTCTTTCATTTGCTGATTAACAACATCTGCTAACATGAAACGATAGTTTGCATCGTTACCATCTGTGCTTTTAAATGCTACTTCAACTGGCACTTCTTCGCCATTGCGATCTTGTTTTACAACTTCTACTGTAGCATCTTCGCTGTCAAAGCCTGGATACTGTAAGTAACCTTGTAGTACACCCATTCTGCTTAGACCTAATGTTGCATCTGCAAAGTCTGGTACTGGGTTTACTGTTTTGCCTTTAAAGATTACAGTCTTCTCAGGATCAACAGTTTGTATTTCTGTTTTCTCCAAGTCACCTGTGATCTTTACCATTTCGAATATACCTAAGCCATGTGTATGCTTTAGTACATCCTTTAAAATATTTTTGATATGATTATCAGCCATCTCTATTCTCCGTGTTGAGTATTGTAGTGTGTAATTATACACTTGTTATTTAGGTAAGTCAAGTTCTTTTTGCCTCTTTTTTTAGATGTTTTCTGTTAAAATATAATCTAACATAAGTCTTTCTTGTTATAGCAACTGCCGAAAATGCAATTGTTAAGTACACTGATGTCCAAAATATCTGTTGTGCTTCAGTTATCATAATTGGTATAAATGTTCTATTTGCAATCCACAATAACATTATGTTCAGTGGAAAGTTTATTAGTGTTGCTATTGCTGTATCAGTAATGGCTTCTTTAAGAGCTGCCTTTTTCTCACTTGTCATTTTATTCCTTAAAATTCAAAAAACTGTTGCATAGTTTCGGATTCATGTATACGATCTAAGTCAAATCCCATTTGACCTATCACATTGGTTACCTTCTTATCAAGTACTGCTGTTTCCATTGCCTCGTCATCAAACGGCAATTCTTTAAACCAATCTGGTAAATGCATCTCATCAGTTGGATATGCAATACTGTCATAGCCCATTGCATTACTTTTAAGCCTACACACAATTACTTTCATACCGTCTGTAATAGTCATGCTGTAGTTGTCGCCTTGTGCTTGTTTAAAGTTATTCCAATTGATACTTGCTCTAACATGCCCAGGAATAGTTGCACCTTTCTTCTTGCCGTCATCCTTAATTGCATCTAACCTATGTAGTCTATAGTTGTCAGGAGCATTTACTCTAGCCTTCTCAGCCATCTTAGCAGTGTATGTAGTTAAGTTGTTTACACGCTTCGGCATACCTTTCTGCCAACTTGGTAAATCTTTAAAGTATTTCTTGTAGTCTCTGATCTTATCAATGACATCTTTTTCTGTTGAGCCATCCAAGCAGTCTCGTAATATTTCTTCTAAGAAGTCTTGTATGAACTCTGGTGTATCACTACGCTTCAAGTCCAATCCCATAACTTTTAGTTTGCCACCTTCTGGTTGCCAACCTTCCAAGTCTAGTACTTGGATAGCATAACGCTTCTTAGTAATAAACAAACCTGATCGACCAACTACTTCTCGTCCTGCTTTCATAACCTTGCCGGACTCTAGTGGAACATTAAATGTATCCTTTAGCCATTGTGGGAATGTATCACTAACTGTGTCTGAGATATGATCATACAACTTAATTGCACTTTCCATATCTAAGCCTTGCCCTTCGGGTAAAGCCGGAACAGCACTAAAGTAAACAGAGTCAGTGTCACCATATATCATACAGTCTCCTGTGTGATCATATTTGCCTGTTAGCATACGATTAGTTTCAGCACCCATGTGTTTAGTAATAGCTCTGCCTGTTAGTGTAGTACTCTGTCCTATGCGTTTGTCAAAGAACCTACAATGTGGATTAAGTATCGCACCATACAAACTGTTCAAGTTAATCTTCTTAACTAACTGTCGCTTATCATAGAACGCCTTTTCAGCATCTGTGGTTGCTTCTTTCTTCTTGCCTTGCAACACTTGTCTCTCACTGTACCAACGCTCTAGTAGTCCTGGAACAATGCCTTGGAAGTCTGTTCTAAAGATAGTACCGTTAGCACTAATGTTCCAAGGTTGTCCGCTGTTGAACACTAAGTTGTATACATCAGCACCAGTGACTTCTACTGTGTCGCCACCTATCATGTCTAGCTCTAATGGACGATCAACATCCTTATTCATTACTAGTTCAAATTCATTACTACCAAACTTACCTAACCAAGCATCAGCAAACGACTTCTTCTCTAATACAATCTTGTCATTAATCTCTTGATCTGTGTATGTGGGTTTGAGCTGTGCAACAATAGTCTCTGGTGCCATATTCAATGCTCTAAACACACTAGGATATAGACTGTTTAAGTCCATGCTACCTACCCATTCGTGATAACCTTTCTTGGGGAACGCAACATAAGCACCTGCCGCCTGTGTGTTCTCTTCTCTATTCTTTACACGATCAGGAACAACATATCCTCGTCTATGGCTTTCGTTAATAATTGCTTGTTCTGTTGTAGCCACAGCACCCATTGTTACAGGAAGTAATACAGTATTGTCATGTGCAATAGTGTTAGCCAAGTCAATGAACTGTAGTTTCTTATCTAGTTTATCCAACAACAATGTATCTTGAATGTTGTATTCTAAGAACTTTTCAAAGTCATGATTGTATAGTTTATCTAGCGAACCTTCATAGGCTACTTTCTTTTCACCTACTTCCATCTCACCAATGTAGTCTAGTCTGTAACTGTGTCGTTCCTCATAGTTATACTTTCTATACAATTGCATATAGTCTAAGTGTACACGCCCTATAAGGTCGTATGTAGTACGCTCTGCACCAAACGCTTCATAGGTCTTCTTCATTGGAGTCTTATCAAACAAACATAACTTACGAGTTTCTGCTTTGCCTAATGTACGCACAATACGATTGTATGTGTAAGGAATATCATAACCCTCACTGTTCCAACCACTTAGTATGTCAGCATCTTCAATTACTTCTAGGAATGTTTTTAGTAGCTCGGCTTCTGTGCGAAACAGTATAACCTCTGGCATCTTACTTGCTATGCTTTGTGCTTGTCCCCAACTAAGTGTTTTAGGTGGTACTGCTAAACACACCATTGCATCCATCCACTGTAAATATACAGCGACAGATGTTATAGGAGTAAACGAATCATCGGGAGAACTATATCCTCTCTGTGGATCAAAGTCCACCTCAATATCAAAAAATGCTGTGTGTAGTTTAGGTGGCTCTGCATTTGTGTAATGCTTTGCTAGTGTCTTGTTAAGAGGCTTAATGTCACTTTCGAATGTAACATTGTGCGTATTCATTGCAATATTCTTCTTAAAGTCTTTGTCGTTATTGCAACGAACTTCTGTGACCGGCTGGCCATATATGCTTTGCTGTTTACCTTTTGGATCGAGTATATAGAAGTTATACTCAGGCTTTAGTTGTTGAATAATTCTCTTACCATCTACACGCTCAACTACATGTATAATATCTTTGCTCTTCTCGAAGAAGGCGTCAACATAACTCATTCTGTCTTTCTCCAAGCAACACTTTCGGCTGTCGCAATACCACTACTAATATATATGTCTTAAGGTGTCTAACGACACGAAATTCTGGCTATTTCCAATTAGGACCATACTGCCAAGCAACCAATGACACTCTTGTTCCACTTACTACAGGGTTTACCCTATGCCTCCACAACGAAGGAAAAATTATGTATTCACCTTTACCTAGTTGTTGCATACCCTCATCAAACTCTAGTTCACCACCTGTAAAGGTGTCAGTTAACATCAATGACAACGACAACTTAATTTGTTTGCCTTTGCTCTGATCGTACAACTCTTGACCGGAAAAGTCACAGTGCCAATCAACATATCCTGCACTTGGCTCAGTGTACTCCATTATGTATATTTCTATGTCGTCAATCAAGTCAAACTCATAATGCAATTCATTTTGTTGCATCATTAATGTTTGTATGGTACTTTTTATGATTGGGTCGTCAACTACTACTATATCTTTGGCACGCCTAAACTTGCGACTGTACATAGTCACAGCATCTCGTGTAAACTCGTTGTTCTCCTTGCCCTTATTGTACCTAGCGATACAGTGGTCAAGAAACATCGAGGAGACGGAACCTGTGACTTTGTCGCCTAATGCCATATTAAACCTTAAAGAGTTTTGCCAACAGTTTCTAAGATAGTTTCAAGTTCATCGAACTTATCAAACTCTTCTTGGAAGCTGGCTTTGTGTGCAACTTTAATTGCTTTGTTTATGATTGCTGGTTTAAGATCCATCTCTTCTGCAATTGCTTTTACAGTGTCTCTTAGACCTTCTCTGAGGGTTTCCATTTCGAAAGTAACTTGCATACCTTCATCAATGAGCCTCTTTAAACGGGCTTGTTCTTCTGTGTTAAATGTTCTATTAAATGCCATCTGTTACCTCTTCTGTGTGTTTAAGTTTATGTTTATATCCATTGGTTGTATTATAGCATCTTGTGCCTTGTTGTCAACCTGTATGTTATTAATGTGGCGAGTGCCTATAAATGGATCAAAGGATATTTCTTCAAGTATGGCTCGGTCTGTAATTTGCACACCATCTTCATCGTATGCTATAAAGTTAACTCCACCTGGTACTTCTTGTTGAGTTACAGTGACTTTCATCTATATTTCGATAGATGCTTCAAATGTAAATGTAGTGTCATCAAACTCTTTAAACAATGCATAAGAGATATCGTTGCCTTCTTCTTCATCGATCATCTCTGCAAGTACAATTTCATATATGTACAGCATTCCATTGTCATCTTCATCGTTATATGATATTACATCTACACCGACTTCTTGTTTGTCTTCATCGTAAGCAACGATTAATTTAGTGTCCACAACACTTTGGACGATGTCAAAAAATAATTCAACATCGTCTGCGTCTAATTCTTGTCTGCACACTATTCGTGCAAAGTGTTTTGTAAACATACTAGTTACTTACCTTTCGCAAATGCTTGAGCACCAAAGAACGCGGCAACGATACCTGCAACTGCTACAAAGTATGTTGGTGCCATACTTCCTAGTGTTTTCTGTGCTTCATCTAAGCCTGCCATACTTGCTACTACTACAGCAAATGGATACAGTAACATACCAAACAATGAGAACCACGCCATCTTGCGTTGTGCATCTCTCATTGCATCTGCGTCTTCTAACTCTTTGCGTTTAAATTCGAGGTACATAGCCTCTTCTGCTTTTGACACTTTACCATCTCCGTTTGTATCGGCAGGATGGTGTTGTGTAGTTGCTTTTACTTCTTCTGTCATGTGATACTCCTACCTATTGTAGTAGTATTTATCACATTATGCTTCGAATTTAATCCTATTGATCATAGTTTCGCTGAAGCCAGTGTGCTTATTTTTAGCATGAGGCTTAACATATCCAACTAAAGTGTAGGTCTTACCAACCTCAGTTTTAGCCTCAGGCATAAAGAACTTAACAATGTGCTTATCTTCAACACTGCAAGTTACCAAATGGCTACCTGTACTAGGAATGTAACGCATGAACTCTACCTTAGCAACAAACTTGCATCGAGTAGCAGGAGTACCAACAAATTCACTGGTTCGTCCTAAGTCACGCTCACGGTCAGTCCATTCATCTGACTTAACCTTATTGAGATATACATTAGGCAAACTGGCAGCAATACCTAGTGTAGTCTTATCTACATGATCACTGGTAACTAAACTAAGAACTTTGCGTTCAAAGTCTGTGAGGTTACGCTCTAATGCTTTAAAGCCTAGACCTTGTAAGTACTCGATTACTTCACCGGCAAGTTTCTTATCCTCGTCGGTAACATCTACCACAGTACCTTCACAAAAGTGTCGATACAAGAAAGAACTATTAGCAGTTTGGTTCTCACCAAAGTCCTCACCCTTCTTGATAAAGCCGTTGTTCAGTCTTTGGATTGCACAACTTACAGCGATTACATCTGCAACGATAAAATTATTCATATTATCTCCCTTATGAATTTGTAATTATGTTATACACATCTGCCCACAATGGAGCAATTTTTGCAGTACCAGTATAACCTAAGTTATGCCTGTGTTCAATGAGGATACTATCGAATCCTGCTTTAGTACCTGCTTCAGCATTTTCAGGCTTATCTTCGATCCACCATCCAGTGCCATACTTGTCTGCTAGTTTAACAAGTGCTTCGTCTTTATCAGCACCAGTTGGCAAACAAATAATTTCTTCAAAACAATCGCCAAACAATTTAATGAGATTTCTTTCTCTTAACATTTTGGCATGCTTGTCTGTGCTTAATGAAGTTAGCACAACAAACCTGAATCCATGGTCAACAGTTAACATTTCCATATACTGTTGAGCATCTCTAAGGGGTGGCAAAAAGCCAATAGCGGCACTAGCATTGAATTGCTTAATTAGATTGTGCCCTACATTTTTAGATGGGAGGCTATATTGCTTTGCAATATCGTAATGGTCCTTATGTCCCTCTACTGGTGTATGTCCTTGGAACTCCATCCATTCATTGAATGCATATTCCCAGTTAAGTAATACGCCATCGACATCTGTAAAAATATATTTGTTTTTCATACTTCTTTCTTCTCTTTTCTCTAAACTATACATATATTATACAGTAAATTATAACAGTTGTCAAGTGTAATTTTTGCCGCATTAACAACGACTTACAGTGCCTTTTTGTGTAAATAGTAGCATGGCAAAGACATATACAGTATTTCCAGATATAGTATTTGAGGGTACATTACCCCTCACAGGGGAGATAGAATCGAAAGTAATGGCAGCAGTTGCCGCTGAATCAGACAGCGGATCAGTAGAAGAAACAAATTATGGCTTTTGTACTAACCCATTTGTACCATTAAACAAACCATTACAAAACTTACAACAAGTAATCCTTAACTCATACTTTGCTGAAGCAAAGAAACACTTGCCTTACTTAGAAGGAACTAAGTCACAGATAGAACTTGTAAGGCCAAACTTGTTAAGTATAAACCCTAAGTGTAACATACCTTCTACATTTGAAAGAAACAGATACTACTCAGGTTGTATATGGTTGCAAACAACAAACAAAGGCAGTCACTTATACTTAGAATGTCCGCAAGGTAAAACATACTCTACACCATTAGGATTGATAGATTACAATCATTACATTGCACCTGCTAAGTTTAAGTATGCATTTTGGCCAGCACATTTAGATGCAGGCTTTACACCAAACAATAGTATGACTCCTACTATACTAATGCAGTTCACATTTACTGCCGCTGTTCCTTGGGACGGCAGACCACCACCTAAGAAGAAATAGAAGCCAAAAAAAAGGGCCTCCGAAGAGACCCTTTTTCCTTATACGCCTACCTATGAAAGTTAAACGAAGTTGTAATGTGCTGATGCCTTAAGAACACCTGCAGTTGGAACACTTGCTGTGCTACCGTCTGCTTTAACAAAACTTACAGTAATTGCTGCATTCTTTGTTAGTTCTATGTCGCCATCTAATTCAACATTGTAAGTACCGATTGTTGTACAATCAGCGTCATCAATTGCTACTAGAGTTGAGCCACTTGTGCCGTCCTCAGTAATCTTGATTGCGTTAACACTATCACCACTAAATGCTGTAGTTACTTTAATTACTAACTTGTTAGCATAGTAAGTTCTACCAGTTACATTTGGCATTGTTCCAATGTTAAACGAACTTGCTGAACTGTCTGCAGTAAATGATGCTCTTAATAAAAGACCATCTGCTGAAGTTCTAACATGATCAACAACCGCACCACTTGTTGGAATTACAGTATCACTATCAGTGATTGTAGATTCAAAAGCAGTAGCAGTAATTGCGCCATCGCTTAATGAACCAAACTGTACTGTTCCACTAGCAGTAACACCAACAACACCAGTTAATGAACCACTGTTTAAACTTGCAGTTCCGTCTGTTAATGTTGTTGAAGTAACACTTGTTAATCCAGTTAATGTACTATCTAAGTTGATAGTCATTGTATCAGTTGCACTACCTGCAGTATTAATGTTAGTACCACCTAGTATGCTAAGTGTATCACCATTTTCAACTGTTTGGTTACCACCAGTATCACCAGCAACTGTAATTGCTGTGCTGATTGCTGCTGTGCTTACGCCTGTTACAAGACCTTTAGCATTTACAGTAATAACCGGTATTGCTGTAACACTACCGTAACTACCAACATCACTGTTAACAGTTGCTAAAGTAGTTGCTAATGCAACATCTTGTGAACCATTAAAGTTAACTGTTGCAGTTGCATCACCTGTGATGCTAATTGCTCTAGTAGTTTCTAATGTTGCTGCTGTATCTGCATTACCTGTTACATCACCAATAAAGTTACCAGATGTTTTAATATCTTCAGTACCGAAGTCCCACTCTGTTCCAGCTGCTGTATAAAGGATCTGTTTAATAGAACCGTTTACATTTGCTTCAAAACCTGAGTCAGTGTTTGCACCTGCTGTGTTAACACGGAAGATTGGATCTGCCGCTTCAACTGTTGTACTGTTAACAATAGTTTGAGTACCTTGTACTGTTAAGTTACCAGAGATAACAGCGTCACCGTTAATACCAATACTTGCTGATGTAATATCATCGGAAGTAAATGTACCAGTTGCTGTTAAGTTATTAATTGTTGGGTTTGTTGCAAAACCAACTGTAACTTTGTTGTCAGTAACTGCTGTTACGATTTCATTTGAAGTACCTTCAAATGTTAATGTATCAACATCTAAGTTTACAGTATCAGTACCACTGTCACCAGCGATATCTAAATCTGTACTAATTGTTGCTGTGCTTACTGCTGTAACTAAACCTTTAGCGTTAACTGTAACAACTGGAATAGCAGTAGTACTACCATGTGTACCAGTATCACTGTTAACAGTTGCTAATGTTGTGCTTAGTGTAACGTTTGCTGTACCATCAAATGCTGTTGCTGTTGCTGTAGCATCGCCAGTTACTGCAAAGTGTCTAGCAGTTTCTAATGCATCAGCAGTATCTGCTTTACCAGTTAAGTCACCAGTTACATCACCAGTTACATCACCTGTTAAAGGTCCTGTAAATTGACTTGAAGTTACTGCTGTTAAACCAGTTAGTGTACTATCTAAGTTTAATGTTAAAGTATTACCTGAACCAGCACTGTTTAAGTTTGTTCCACCTGCGATTGTTAAAGACTCAGTGTCTAAATCAATGCTTAATGCACCACCAGTGTCGCCTTGGAAGTCTAAGTCAGTTGCTGTAAGTTGTGAATCAACGTATGCTTTAACTGATTGTTGAGTTGGGATAAGTGAAGCACTATCACTGTTCATGTTGTCTTCGTCAACAAAACCGTTAATAGTAATTGTTCCATCACTTAATGAACCAAAGTCTACTTGACCACTAAAGTCTGCTGTAGAACCTGCTACTTCACCAGTTAATGCAATATTACCTGCACTTACATTTCCACTGAACGCACCAGTTGTTGCACCACTTAATGCACCACTACTTAATGTAGCAGTACCGTCTGTTAATGAACCACCTTCTACTGCACCACTGAATGTAGCCGCTACACCTGAAGTGATCGAACCACTTGCTAATGTTGCTGTACCGTCAGTAATTGATCCACCTTCTACTGCACCACTTGCAGTAACACTTGTTAAACTAATGTTTGGATCTAGACTTACATCAACAACGTCTGTTGCTGATACTGCTGTAGTAATGTTTGTTCCACCTTGTACATCAACTGTGTCACCACCGTCGATTGTTTGTGAACCACTGTCAGCAGTTAATGTCCATGCTGTTGATAATGCACTTTGACTTACTGCTGTAACACGACCTTGTTGGTCAACTGTAATTGCTGGGATCTGTGTAGATGAACCATATGTTCCAGGAGTTGCTGCTGTGTTATCTAAAGAAACAACACCACTTGCAATACTAATTGCATTTCCGCCTGTTACATAACTGTCGACTTTAGTTTGTACTCTTGCATCTGTGTAGTACATTGTACCACTTGATACTGTTGCACTTGGATCTTCAGTTAAGTCACCAGTGTCATGGTTAGCAATACTGCTAACTTGACCAGTTACATCACCAGTTAAGTCACCTGTGAAAGTTTTAGCACTTGAGTCAACCATAACGGAAGCATCACTTGCTTTAACATCACCAGTTAAGTCACCAGTAACATCACCTGTTACTGCACCAGTTACTGCACCTTCGAATCTACTTGCAACAATGTTCTCTGAACCTACTGTCCACTTGCTTGAAGCACCGTCGTAAATGAATTGCTTCATTACGCCGCCTACATTCGCTTCTAAACCAACATCAGTACCAGTTGTACCGTTACCGTTTACACGGATGATTGGGTCATTAGTACTAACAGTTGCTGATTCAACAATTGTTTGCGTACCTTGTACTGTTAAGTTACCTGTAATAACTGCATCACCAGAAACATTAACTGTGGATGATGTAATATCATCGGAAGTAAATGTACCTGTTACTGTTAAGTCATTTAAAGTAGGAGCATCTTGAATTGCAATTGATATCTTGTTATCGCTAACAGTTGTATCAATGTTTGTTCCACCTTCAAATGTGATTGTCTCACCACCTGCTACTGCATCAGTTGATCCAGTGTCAGCTGCAATGTTTAAACCAGTTGCAATACTAGCAGTACTTACTGCTGTAACTAAACCTTTTGCATTGATTGTTAAAACAGGAACATTAGTTGTTGAACCTACTTGGCCAACATCTGAGTTAACAGTTGCTAATGTTGTTGAGATTGTAGCAGTGTCGCCTGCATTTTGGAAAGTTGCTGTACCAGTTGCGTCTCCGCTTACTGCTACTGTAACTGCACTTGAAAGTCCGTTTGCATCATCTGCTGTACCAGTTAAGTCACCTACAAAGCCAGTGTTGGCTGTAATAGTTGAACCAGTAATAGCCGCCGCAGTATTTCCACCAATAACAGTACCATCAATAGAACCACCGTCGATATCTATTGCGTTTGCTGCCTGAGTGGCAATTGTGCCTAGGCCTAAATTTGTTCTTGCTCCAGCTGCTGCTGTAGCACCTGTACCACCGTTCGCTACGCTTAATGCGCCTGTAACAAAGCTACTATCGCTGAGGTCGATTGCGCCAGCACTAACAGTTCCGGATGAAACTCTTAATGTACCTGTACTAGATGAAAGGTCAATTCCCGTTCCACCATATGCAGTTCCAATTGCTGACCCTGTCCAAGTACCTGATGTGACACTACCTAGTCTTAAATCTTCTAGTGTAGATCCATCTGATTGAGTAAGATCAAAACGATTATTACTAGAATCGTATTTGAGGCGTCCCCCGCTCTTACCCATTTGGACATCGGCTGCGATACCTTTGATACCAAAGTTTTTAATATCTGCCATTTAATGTCTCCTAAAATATGCTATCGATAACAAATAAATTCAGTTTATTTGATAGTAGTATTTATGACTTTTTGTGAATTAGGTATCGTTAGTAGTTATTAAACGTAAGTAAGTTTGACAGTAACATTGCCGGCAGTTGCGCCGTTATGTGTACATCTAGCTCTTACTTCTAAGTCTTGTGTTTCCGAGGAAGGATGTATAAAATCAGGTGTTGCTTCGAACGAACCTACTTCATCCATTGCATTAGATGTGGATGGAACGAATGCATCAGGATCAGCAAGTGTTCCTACTTGAATGTTAGGTATGCTACCTGAGTATCCTGTGAATGCTGTGGTAACATCAACACTAACATTGAGCAGTCGTCTACCAGGACTAACATTGCCCATTAACTGTGTAGTAGCAGTTCCAAATCCGCCTGCTGGCATTGTGAAAGTTGTTGTTAATGTTTTAGCATCTGTTGTAGCACTGTCTTCATTGGATGTCATTACCCAAGCACTACCACTATAAACATACATACCCCATTCGCCATCACCTTTGTTAAGAACATAAGCACCATCACCTGCTTCAGCAGTTAGTGAATCACGAGCTGATATATCTGAAACAACAGAAGTTCCTGCTGTTCTTAAGCCTTGCTCAATGTTCATTGCTAAAGGATATTGCCCAGTGTGACCACTAGCAATACCTGTGCCTACTCTAAAGTATTCAGTGTTTTCGTATATTAATATTTCACCACCGTCTGTACGAGTAAGTTTTAATTTCTCAGTGCCTGGAGCAGTAACAATAGCAGGCATACCTGATACATTACTTGTACCTACGAATGGCTTATTGTTATTGTCATTGGTGTTATTTGTAATTGTTATAGAATTACCACTTGCTTCTGTTAATGTGAGCAAGTTAGATGCAGTAAATCCAGCAGTTAAGTTTGTAATATTTGCGGCATTAATGTCTGCTGCCATATCTTCTGCTAGTGCTACTGCTATACCGTATGCACTTTGTCCTGCTGTATCAGTTGTAAAGTTAACTAAAGTATTACCTGAACCACTGTCAAAGTATGCACTAAAGTTTACATAACCACCTACAAGTCCGTATGCTGTAGCACTTGTATCTGATGTTGCATTTGTGGATACTGTTATTGTACTGGCTGTTACAAAATGAGAACCGAGACTACTATTAATAGAAGATGCAATCTCTGATACATTTGCGTTAGCACTTGCACCACTGAAGGTTACTGTTTGACCGTTAAGTTCTATAACATGTCCTACAGGAACTTCCGGGCCATCTACTGTGCCATCAAGTACAGTAGGAATAGCATTTTGTATATTTAAAAATGCAGCCTTACCTGTATCTGAAGTACCCAATGAACCATCATCTTGGATGTATATGTAATCGCCTTGGTTGCCTGGTATCTTAGGATCAAAGTCAATAATTCTGTTGTTAGGTGAAATAATAAATTGATTTGGACCTGGTCCTGCATCTGTTACAGTACCAATCATTCTGTCCATTGTTGCAGTGTTTGCTTTAACAAATCCAGTACTAATAACTGATACAACATCACCTGTTTGTAATCCATGTGCATCTTGGTGTAAGATATAATTTAATTGAGGATTTAAGTATCCAAACCTACTCATTACAGTAGGATAGAAAGATAAACTTGCAACACTTGGTAATGGATCTAATAGAGGTAAGCCATCTTCGTTAAGAGAAAATATAACACAACCACCATTGTTAAACATACCGTTACCAGTTGCACTAGAAAAAGTATTGTATCTTAATACATCTTCTACTATTGCAGTAACACTACCTTTAGTCTTATTAGAAATACTAACAATTTTGACACACTGTCCTGAAGCAGCACCGCCAAGCCAATCACCTACAACAACATCTAGTCCGTTATATTTCTTTGATTCTCTTGTTAAGTGAGAGCCGTGATTTGCTTCTGTGACAGTAAATGTTACTTCCCAACGATAAAACTTTTTAGTAAACGCACCTGAGTACCATGGATCGTCTGATCCGTTAGCATGGTCCCAATAGGATTCACCAGTTTGGTTAGTAAGAGAACCTGCTAATACTTTACTGGGATAGTTTAATTTTATCTGATTACTTCTGTAAGACAGTTCAGGCATTTAAATATATTTCCTTATCCGTGTACAACCATTTGTATCCAAGCATGAGTAGTACTACCAAAGAATCTACTTGCACCTGTAACAGTTTCAGATAGTTTCAGTTTAATTACTGGAGTAGCCGAACCGCCAAATGCTGTTGGTGAACCACTTGATCCGCCACCTGCTATTTCTCTGGTACCCATTGTTGTTTCTAGGTTACTTAGATAGTACTTGTTATTATTATAATCGTAACCATAAATCATAACTGACGCTGGTGGATAATTATAACCAGAGTCAAATGTAATAGTAACATCATCACCACTAATTGTTGCACTACTGAGACCAGAGGTTAAATCTGATGTACTACTAAGTGAACCATTTGTGGAATAGTTAAGTTTAAATCTTTCAACAGTAGCACCTGAGCCACCACCGCCACCACCTGAGGAAGCAATAGTAACTGTGTCTGTGCCTGAATTTGTTGTTAAAGTAATACCACTACCGGCCGCTAATGTTAAAGTATCTGTTGAACTATCTGCTATAACATTGTTCTGTCCTGATACAGCAATGTTTGTGAATGCGTTTCCGCCTCCACCGCCACCGCCTGCTGGCGTTGTCCAACTAAGTCCACCACTACCGTCTGTAGTTAGTACTTGGTTTGTATCACCGTCACTGCTTGGTAATGTTAAAGTATATGTTGCAGCTTCACTGTGAGCTGGTCCTTTAATTGTTACAGCATGTGAATTGTTTTCACAGTTTAATTTGAATGAACCTGAACCTCTAGTAGCATTACCTCTGAATACTACTTCGCCGTTACCATCTGGATTAAGATCAATGTCTGCACCACTAGTAGTTACAATGTCATAACCATTAGTATCAAAGTGTCCACCTAGTTGTGGAGATGTATCTGCTGCTAGTGAACCTATACCACCTGAACCTGTTGAGTCAGCTGCTGGTGCCCAACTAGAACCATTGTATTTTAATACTTGTCCACTTGATGCACCTGAAGTGCTTACATCTGATAAGTCGCCTAATGCACTTGCACCACCTACTGAACTTAAATCAACACTGTTACCACCTGTAATACTTAATGTATTACCTGATAATCCAAGTGTTTGACTGTCTGTTTCACTTGTTAAGTATGAACTTAGGTCTGGTGGTATAAATGTAAATACACCAGTACCACCTGCGTATGATAATGAACCACTGCCACTTGCACTTCCTGTACTAACACTTAGGTCTGTTAACTGTATGCCATCAGCACCGTCTGCTCCGTCTGCCCCATCAGCACCTGCTGGACCCTGTGGTCCTGCTACAGTACTATCAGCACCGTCAGCACCATCTGCTCCTGCTGGTCCTTGTGGTCCTGTTGGTCCTGTTGCTCCGTCTGCACCATCGGCTCCATCTGCTCCATCGTTACCTGCTGGTCCTTGTACACCCTGGGCACCTTGAACGCCTTGTACACCCTGAGCACCTTGTGGGCCTACTACATTACCGCTTACATTAACTGTTGAAGCATCACTCATTGTTAATACTAATGATGTTCCACTAATTGCCGCAGTTGAAATGCTAGTTCCGTCTGCACCTGCTGGTCCAGTAGCACCTGTTGGTCCTCTTACACTGCCTACATCTTGTACAGATGTATTTGAATATGTTAATGTTAAGTTGTCGCCTACTAATGCTGAACTAGTAATACCAACACCATTAGTACCTGCGGCACCTGTTGCTCCTTGAACACTGCCACTTACTGTAACAGTTGAAGCATCACTTAATGTTAATGTTAGTGTACCTGCGTTTACTGCGGCACTCGAAATGCTAGTTCCATCAGCACCATCTGCGCCTGCATCACCAGTATCACCTTTATCACCTTTTGCTCCAGCAACTCCATCAGTACCATCTGCGCCATCTGCGCCATCTGCTCCTGCTGGTCCGGTTGCACCTTGAGGTCCTTGAGGTCCTGCTATTGTGCTGTCTGCTCCATCGGCTCCGTCTGCTCCTGCAGGTCCTTGTGGTCCTGTTGCACCAACACTTGTTAAATCAATTGTTGTACCATCGTATGATAAGTTGTTACCACTTAATGAGATAGTAGGTCTGCTTGTTAAATCTGTAAATAGTCCGCTAGTAGCAACTGTGGCTAATGAAGCACTGTTTGCTTTTGTAGCAAGACTGTTAGTCATTGTAGTACTAAAGTTAGCATCATCGCCTAGTGCGGCTGCTAATTCGTTTAGTGTATCTAATGCACCCGGAGCACTATCTGTTAATGCATTGAGTGCTGTAGTAACATAACTTTCTGTTGCAATATTACCACTTGCTGCACTTGGAACTACTGCACCACCTAGTGAAACTTCTCCACCTGCTGTTGCTTCAATAGTTGCTGTGCCAAGTGTAATAGTATTACCACTTAGATATAAGTCTCTAAACTTTTTAGTTGGACTACCTAAGTCGTAAGTAACATCTGTTGCTGGAATAATATGTCCAGCAAGTGTACCACCACCTAAAAATGTTTGTACATCTGAGTCTGCATATCCTGCTGGTATATCACCGTAAGCAAATTTACTTGCCGATGCATTCCATAATAATGCCTGTCCATTTGTGATTCCACTAATAGTATCAACATCAGTTAAATCTGATATAACAGTGGCCCCGCCGCCACCTGATGAGTTTACTATAGTCGGAGTACCACTAACCCCAATGTATAAATTGCCTGTATCTGTTGCATACAACAACTCACCTTCAGCGGGACTTGCTGGTAAGTTTGCTTGTAAGCCTCTTCTTATTTGTAATGCCATTTGTTAAATGTCTCCTAATAAACCTTAAAATGGACCCATATCTAATGTGCCGCCACTTGGTGAACCGAATGTACCAAAGTTTAAGCCTGCATAGACAGGATCTGCTGTAATTGTTACACTAGAATTTCCTGCGTCTGTGGTAATTTCCATACCAGCACCCGCTACTAGTGTTAAAGTGTCTTCTCCAGTAGCAACTACATCTGTTTGCCCTGAAACTGAAATTGTTTTATATGCGTCTGATGCACTACCAGCACTTACATTACCGTACTCAAATCTACTGTTTGTAGCACTCCAAAGTAATGCTTGTCCGTCTGCTATTCCGCTAAGTGTATCTATATCTGTTAAGTCTGCAACACTGGTTGTTCCTAACAGTGTATTAACATTACTATCACCGTAGTCGCTTGTTACACTACCTAATGCTGTTGTTAAATCAACTGTGCTACCACTGCCACTAATAGTAATTACATTACCTGCTAAACTTAATGTTTGAGTATCAGTATCTACATTATCAAGTA
>Ga0206677_10000349_pt1 | contig 43269 bp, 36 predicted proteins | sample M130m12015metaG_FD_155475 | JGI IMG/M metagenome (GOLD analysis project Ga0206677, IMG submission 155475) | Ammonia-oxidizing marine archaeal communities from Monterey Bay, California, United States - M1 30m 12015 | ecosystem: Environmental > Aquatic > Marine > Intertidal zone | place: USA...
GCGTTTTTCCTCCTGTCATGAGGCACTTTCCCAGTGATGGTGGGTGCCACTGCTACAGATGAACGAGGCCGCTCATATAACCATTCCTCCGAAGAAAGGTTCTTGGTTACCGTTGATGACCGTTTGAAGGCAGAAAATGGCCCTCGCCGGCAAACAATGTAAGTAAAAAGTCACATCTCCAGTGGAAATGTATAACTAAATGTAACTACTTAATTCTAAAATGTGAAAGATTTATGAACATCGACATGAACCACTGAAACAAGGTGACTCTTGGTGTCGAAGGGTCGCATTCGAAGCAATTACCAACGCCGGGTGCTGAATTGGTTGCTCGATGGAGGCGGCACAGTATCGGACATTGCACTTGCATTGGCCTTGCAAATGCCGCATGCTTCCCTTGCGCTTCGCCAATTGAGGGAACGTGACGATGTCCTGCGAGAAGATCAGGCGGGTATTCGAGGTGCGTTGCACTTCATCACGGAGCAAGGAAGGCTACGATTGGAGCTTGATGCGCTTGCAAGGCTGAAGGATGCGCCGCTCAATGCACCCCCACGGGCGGATGGAGTCTTGCTGGGTCACGATGGCCAACATGTCTTGCTTGGTTATGTGAAACCGTTGCTATCTGAACTGATTTACCTGCCCCAACAGGGTATTCAAACGGCAAAGGCAAGCGGAATTGACTCCAATGGAAACAGAGGGGGGTCTTGGGCCGTGGTTCGCACGGATTCGACCCGATGGTACGATCTCGCGACATTGGAACCTACGGCTGCACCGCCGACCATGGAGATCGGCACACTTACCGATTGGTCGACACGCTCGCCTTCAATCTGCGTCGTTCATGCTAAACTCCTCGAATCAACTGCACAATGGAGCATGGCTCCGGGCTCTTGGTTCGAAACAGGAAAGAATCCCGAAGCAGGTGAACTTGCCCTCAGTTATGGGAAGCACACCCTCGGCCACACAATTGGAAACAAGGTCACCATCCAACCCCCAATGTCCACCCATGGCCATCTCTCTTCGAAGGTTGGTCGCAAAATGGCCCTCGAAGCGCTGGCAGAGGAAGCCCTTGTGTTCGAACACACCCGGCAATCAAGCGGGGAGCGAACCTTACCATTGGAAGCATTGTGGTATTGGCTGCGGAAGAAACATCCGAGGCTGGCGAATGTCAAATTGGAGCACAAATTTCAAGATCTTTGCAGGTACTTGATTGGCAAAGGTTCAACGCCACCCTCCATTGCAATCCAGCGGGCGCTTTTATCCGACTTTGGAAAGTCGAACTGGACACTGGGCGAAGTGTTGTCGAACATTAATTTCTCAGGCACCACAAGCCAGGGAGCAAGCGCTTTGATTGAATGGTATCTTGCGGACACAGATCGTGAATGCGTTGTCGAATGGGAACATCAAGTCGAAGCCAACAGAACTTTGCTTGAAGACCTGCTTGCTTCACAACGGTGTCGATTGCTGGTGACCTCGAGCGGTGAACCGCAAAGGCTTGCACATTCAGCAGCATCGTTGAGAGCGGCAGGAGAGTTAGGCGTCGTTGCGCTCTTCTTAGGCCGAGGCAAAACATTCTCAGTAAAATTACAAGATTCCAATCGAGAATCGCGAAATGCGGCGGTCCACGAGCGAATACCAACGACCGCTGATGAGATGCTCAAAGCAAAGAGTGACGGGGCTTACAACCATGAGGCTTTTACCACAATCACATCTTCACTCGAGCAACGTGCCACCATCTGGCACGCTTTGTCGCTGTACCCAAAAGGCGACGAACGATGGGCGAACCAAGTCGAGGCTTCCTTCCCACTTGCCTCATGGATTGGCACGCCTGAAAGTGAGAGAAGCAGTCGATGGATTCGATTGCGCAATGTGCTCCCCCCAGGTTGGGCTGATTTGTTACCAATCGATGCTTGTGAAAGTTCGACCCTCATTCGTGCGATGCCAGTCGCCTCGCTTTCATGGGCCAATCGAGCGCTGGACAAAGTACGTCAACGTTTCACACACAACATTCAATCCGTTCTCAAGTATGAAACATACCTAGAGGATGAGCAACTAAGGCCGTGGATGAGTGTTGCAGTCCTAATGACATCGCAACATTTGCCTGATGAGTTCCAACCAATGATCGAGCGGTCATGTGAACTTTGGTTACAACAGCCTCATGCAGTCACGCAAGTGCTCGAGGCACTGTTTCCGCAAGGCTCGCCCCTCAATGAGCGGAACCAAGCTTGCATGCAAATGTGCTTGAACGCGGCACCCAATCAACCACGTTTATCCATGCTCAACGCATGGGGCGCTGCCGTTGGAATGATCGAACACAATGAACCAATGCCACCAGATGGCCTGCGAACGCTCATGGGAATCTTGCCTACATCATGGTGGTCAGTTTGGGCCGGTGATTGGCTCCTCATACAACTCTCTTCAAGTTCTGGTCGAAGGTGGTTAAGGGACCAAGACATCCCTTGGCCCGCCCTCATTGCACGCCCTCCAGGGGAACGGAGTGGCTTACCCGGGCTTCCAATACAGCACCCGGAAGGTATGCTTTCGCTCGAAGATGTGCTCCAGATTCACCTCGTCGAAGACGGCGTCGGCAAACCATCCCTCCTCGATGTTCACGATATGCTGGCGACGTTGCGACGTCAAGAACCCGTGCATTACGGACGAACCCACCCCCTTGTAGGATGGCTTGCTCGCCCAGTGGAAGCATGGCCACGGATTGGACTCGAAGCACTACAACAAGGGAATGAAGAGGTTGGCGCTCTCCTCTATGCTCGTTCATTTGCTCATCGACTCGAATGACCAGCCTGCACGATGTATTGAAAAAGGGTCGGCAGGTGGTTTACATTGCCGTACCAGCAACATCAGGCAGAGCTACTGTGAAATTGCTGTGAAGTCTGATACCAAGTGTACGGTGCGCAATCGAAGACTGGGATGACCCTTCGGGGGATGATTCCCGGTGCAAACGCGCTTAAACCAACCGGTAGGTTATGGGTCCTCGTGCGACGTCAGAATGAACACGAGACAACCACCCTTCCGGACAGCACACCCTGGCGCTGGGTCAGGCCCTCGAGCTTTGCGATGAAATGGGCCGTTACGCGCCGGGGTACAGCCTTTCTTTCCGTTCTTCAAAACCGTGCTCTCTGACGACTGCAAAGCGATGCAATCAAAGAGCCGCTTCACCCACCGTCGTTCATGACCAATGAGCAACGCTACCGCTGTTGCCTCGTTGGCGGAACTTTTGATCGACTTCATGCCGGGCATAGATTGCTTCTCGAGGCAGCCTACAAACATGCAGCGGCAGTTGAAGTCCACATCACAACGGATGTCATGGCCGAACAGAAATCGATGTTTGTGCTTGATTTCGAACAACGACGAAGTGACATCCTCGATTGGGCGTCGACAAAAACCAATTCAAGCATTACGGTGCATGCTCTTGAGGATACTTTTGGCCCCGCTCCAACCCACAGCCAAGCAGATTCGATTGTGGCTACGCCTGAAACGATTGGCATGTGCCATACCATTAACGAACAGCGGCAAACAAATGGGCTTGCGCCCTTGAAGATCATCGAGGTGATGCACCTCAAAGGCATTGAAGGCGGCATTATCAGTTCTTCAGCCATTCGGAATGGAGGAATGGACCGCGAAGGCCACCCATGGATGCTCAAGTCGCTCCGTGAATCGACCCTGAAAATGGCCCCTGCGCTTGATATCGAATTGAAAACACCAATGGGCACTCTTTTTCCTGGCCCTGAAGACGACCCTGAAGTCGCTATGGCCGCAGCACTCGACGGTATGCCGGCCCATGTCAATCTCCTCATAGCCGTCGGTGATGTCACAACAAAAACGCTCCTTGAAATGAGTATTACTCCCGATATAGCCCTCATCGACGGCATGACAAAGCGGTCGAAATTAGAACCGGAGCACCTCGTTAATCCCGAGGCTTTCGAACACAGATTGGAAGCGAAAAACCCAGCGGGACTCCTCACACCCTCCTTGTGTGCTGCGATCCAAACTGCGCTCCGTGCTGAAGCTCCATTGTTGCTTGAGGTCGATGGTGAAGAAGACCTCGCGCCCCTCGTCATCCACTGTTTCGCCCCACTTGGCACAGTGGTGTTGTACGGTCAGCCCCGAACCGGCGTCGTGATGCAAATCACAACACTTGCTGTCAAAGAACGATGCAGGAATTTGATCAACCTCTTCGAGGTGATTGACTGAACGACAACCCGTTGGTCTCAGTGACCGTATGTGTGAGGGATGGCAAGGATTGGGTGGATGGTTGCCTCGAGGCGCTTGAAGCACAAACATACAGGCCTCTCGAAATAATTGCAGTGGATGACGGATCTACGGATGGTTCGACCGAACGCTTGCTCAAATGGAAGAATGAAGGTGGTGAGCCATCGATTCGAGTGCTCACTCAGTCCGCAAAAGGTCTCTCTGCAGGGCGCCAATGGGCGGTCGAGGAAGCAAAAGGAGAATGGGTCGCCATCACCGACATTGACGTTCGGCCCGAGCCGGACTGGATCGAAACGATGGTTGCTGAAACAAAACCAATTGCCGATGGTGAATCGATTGTAGCCGTAACAGGACGCACCGTGTTCGCCCATGACGGCGACATTGTGAGCCGAGTTCGTTCGATGGAAATTGCACGTAAATACAGAGCAAGACCACGAAGAACGAGTCTTGCGAATGGACCATGTTCGATGTTTCTGCGAAGCTCGCTCCTTTCCATTGGGGGATTCAATCCTGAGTGGTACCATGCTGAAGACATGGAAGTCAGTTTGAGGCTCATCGGGGCGGGTGGAAGCATCATTTACGCCCCCAGTGCGGTTGTAAACCATGTTCCAGAAATTGAACGAAAGCGGTTTCTTGGGAAGCGAAAACGTGACGCTCGAGCCCACGTACGAATCGTTCGACATTTTCCTCGACGAAAGCGCATTGGCCCTGGTCTCGATTTCATCGGAAGTTCCACACTTGTCTTGATGGTCCTTCCTTTGTGGATCTCTGCCCTAGTTTCCGGGTTGCCATTTGCATTCAAAGCGTTAACAATGAGCGATTGGTCATGGACTGTTGCTCAACAATGGTGGCAAACGAAAATACTGCTCTCGACTGCAGCACTCATGATCATCCATGAATTCATCCTGTGGCGAGGACCTCTTGGCGAAGTCAATCGAGGCGCCTTACGCGCTGGCAAGTTTGGTTTGAAGGAGATTTGGAACATTCGTCGGTTGACATTCCGATGGAGCATTGCTCTGTGGCAAGGATTGTTGCTCGGCATGCTTGATGCACTTCGATCTAAAAACGGACATCGTCCGCTGTTTAGGGGATTCGACGACAAACTCAATTGAGTGTTTCATCGCCTGCAGGAGCATTGGCCAATGCTTTGAGTGCGAAACCGAACGCAATCAATGAGATGCTCACGGAGTACACACCGGGATCTGTCCAGCCTGTGTATGTGATGCCGTAGTATGCGTAGAAGGCAAAACCAAGAAGAAGGCACCATGCTGCAAAGAGCATGGACCATCCTTTGTGAGATGGATCTGCAAGTGCGGGCCATGTGTCATTGACCAAGAGTCCTTTTGCCCATCCTCCAACGCCGCCTTCTTCGCCTGCGATGGTCTTGAAACCAAGGCCTGCGATGGCTGCACAGAGTCCAATGAAGATGAAATCAGATGCAACGATTTGCATGCCGCTCTCTTGTTTGATTTCAAAAGCTGCGTTGGTCGTTTCAAGGGTGAGAAGGCCGCCCCAAGACCAATGATATGTGGGGTGTGCGAGTCCCATGATGTTGAGAACTGCAAGCATGATGCCCCACAAGCCGAGGGCGATGAACCATTGCGAAACTCCCTTGGAAGGGTTGGTGATTGCGGCCATGAGGCTGCTCGAACCGTCGTTCTCATCTTTGCTCATAGAGTGCGCCACCTGCCTTTTGGATATAAGCACACCGAATCAACGACGGAGAAGAACACCTGAATCTCAGAGACGAGATTGATGCCTGTACGGTCGCTCAAACACTTCCTTCATTTGAGATTCTGAATCCACCATAATGCCTTCAGCATCGATGTTTTGAGGTATGCACGAGTTGATTTCCTTGGTTCGACCATAGCGTCCGCGAGAAACAGTTCGGGCCGTGATAAGCCCAAGCATGTCCAGATTGGAGATGAGTCCGGAAACGCGACGTTGAGTCAAAGGGTTCTGCCTCACATAGCGGCAGGCTTGAGCGTAGACATCGTACACTTCTCCAGTCTGGATATTTCTCAAACCATTTCGTTCGTTCAGGAGGATTGCAGCGAGAACCAATTTCTGTTGGCTGGGGAGTGAAGCAAGCACTGGGTGCATTTGATCTGCTTCAAGCTGGTGTTGTGCCATGCGAACATGGGCTTGTGTAACACACTCATCTCCCGATTGCTCTGCTTTTTCGGTCGAAACACGCAACAAGTCCAGTGCACAGCGGGCGTCGCCATGTTCCTGAGCAGCAATAGCGGCGCAGAGGGCGATCACACTGTCGTCCAAAGCACCCTCCACAAGCGCACCTTCGGCGCGTTGACGGAGAATGTTCTGAAGTTGCATGGCGTCGTATGGATTGAACACAACATCGGATTGTCCAAGTCGTGAGCGAACCCGAGGGTCGAGGAAATCTGTGAATTTGAGATCGTTTGAGATGCCGATGACACATGCTCGTGCCGACTTCAAGGAAGCGTTGATGCTGGTAAGGTTGTAGAGAAGATCATCACCTGCTTTGCGAACGAGGTGATCGATTTCATCGAGAATGATAACGAACACACCACCTCGCTTGTCCATGCGACGGACGAGTTCGCCAAACACCCGATCTGTTGGCCAGCCCGTGAATGGGATTTCATCAATTTCATGAGATTCAAGAAGGGAATTTCCTAAGTGACTGAGAACACGGTATTGTGTGTCGATCTGACGGCAGTTGACCATGATGCTTTGCACTGGGCGATTGAGTTCTCTTCCCTTTGCTTCAAGTTCATCGCAAACATAGGAGGTGACAGCTGTTTTTCCAGCACCTGTCACACCGTAGAGGGTCATGTTCGAAGGAATGTGTCCGTTGAGTGCTTCAACCAGGTTGAACGTGAGTTTTTCAATCTCGTTTTTTCGGTGTGGGAGGTTCTTTGGCCGGAAGTCGTGGCGAAGAACTTCCTTGTCAACGAACAGAGTTTTTCGCGAAAGGAAGTCATCGAAGATGTTTCCAGCCATGATAATTCCTCAGTTTCAGCGTGTGTTCGTCAAACTACCGGAGTGGCAGATGCGCGACAATGTGCGTGAGTCCGAGTCCCCCTCATAAGCATGTCCTCTCGTTCAAAGTAGTCATGCCAATTTGTTGAGAAATCGCTCTTCGCTTCGAGACTATAAAGGCAAAGGACATTTAAGTCAAAAAGAGAAAAATAACTCCAATAAAGGATAAAATTTTGTCCCTTTTCCGGAAATTAATTCTTTGTTGATTCTTTCAGTTTCACTTGCCATGAATTTCCGTGCCGGTTCATTCGGAGACCATCTTCAGCATGGTGGACATTCGAAGGATGGATTGGATATGTGTCGGTGACCGTTGGCTCCCAACCAGACCCAGGTGTGTCGATAAACGAATGTGTGATGATGAATTCGACTTCTGGCGTGGCCTTAGCAAGGGCATCGACATCCGACGGCTTGTGATGAGTGTCAGAAGCCACCCATTCAGGGATGCCCATCTCAAGGATTGCCATGGATGTTGCTGCAATTTCCTCATAGAGTAACTCACAAGGACCTGAATCACCACTGTGAACAAATCCACCTTCCTTGCCTTTGTTGAAATGGTAGCCATACGGATCCACGGATTCATCATGATACACCTTGAATCGGTGCCACGTCAATCCACAGTCGAGTTCACCATCTGCTTCCTCCCTCCACTGTATTCGAGCAAAGATTGATTCAAGACTGCCCGGGTAGGCGAGGTCGCAAAGTTGTTTCAACCGTTCTTTGACGCCCTTAGCTGCAACAACAGTGAGGGGTTTTTCATTCGCTCGATCCGAGATGTAGGTCCTTTCGAGAAGAAGGAAAGGGAAACCAAACACGTGATCTCCGTGTACGTGGGTGATGAAGATGGTTTCAATATTCGAGACTGCATGACCCTCACGTCGAAAGCTTGCAAGGGCCGTCGGTGGGCAGTCGATGATGTGTTTTCCATCAATCATTGCAAATGAATGATACCGGCCATAGGGAAGGAATGCATTGCCAGTTCCAAGCATCACGACCTCCTGCGCCATGGTGGTCGGTAACGGTGCTTGCTCTTGTTTTCATCGGTTGCAAATACATATCTTGATACGCACATCATTGGATTTACCGACATGCCTGAAGGCCCTGAAATCCGTCGTGCAGCGGACCGTCTAGGCAAAGCGCTTATTGGGAAAAAAATCGTACAATGTCGGTTACCCTATGCTACCTTTACAGGCCGAGAACATTTGATTGAAGAGCAGATGGTGATCGACGTTACAAGTCAGGCCAAAGCAATGCTCATTCGATTTGGTAATGGCTGGACGATGTACAGCCACAATCAACTCTACGGTCGATGGACCGTCAATAAAGTGACCACTGAAAGCAGAATGCGACGCACCCTTCGTGCCGAATTTTGCACAGATAAACACGCTGTACGGCTCTGGTCCGCCACGGACATTGATTTGATTCCAACTGCGGAGGAACCACTTCACTCATTCCTCTCCAACCTTGGCCCGGATGTTTTGCACGAGGATGTGGATGAAGAAGTGCTGTATAACCAACTTAAATCAAAAAAATGTTTTCGCAAAAAAGGCGCTACATTGATGCTTGATCAGCGTAGTTTTGCCGGCTTGGGTAATTATTTGAGGTCTGAAATCCTCTTTGCCGCAAACATTCACCCAGACGATCGCCCCTGTGACCTTTCAGAATCAGCCCTCCGAAATTGGGCTCAAGCGATTAAGCAAGTCACGGTCCAGGCCTACGAAACTGGTGGTGTGACCGTTCCAAGCGATGTTGCAAAGGCAGGGAAGGAACGAGGAGAACCCCGACGGACTTGGCGTCATTATGCCTTTTGTCGCAACGAACGCCCTTGCCTGAAATGTGGGACGCTTGTGGTGCGATTACGCTACGGTGGCCGGCGTCTGGATCACTGCCCAACGTGTCAATCGCCGCATCGGTGATTCACTGCTCATCAGGGCGAAGGGTGCGGCCATTTGCCAAGGCGTCCTGAACCATGAGGAATGTTTGGTGATCAATCTGCTTCATTTCTTCGCTTCGTTTTGCGACGTTTCTCAACGCCATTGACAGGCGATGATTACCGGCAAACGCAGATGAGTGTCGATCGAGGTACGCCCAGTACAACCGTCCAATCGGGCATGTCTTCTTTGGGTGGAATTCGCAGGACTTGCAATGGTTGCTCATTCGATTGATGTAAGCCGAACCAGCAACATAGGGCTTGGTCATCATCGCAGAGCCCAGAGCAAAGGTGCCCATTCCGAAGACATTTGGTTCGACAACCCAGTCATATGCATCGATAAATGCCACATGAAACCAATCCGTGAGTTCTCTTGGTTGGACATCAAGGAGGTGGGCTATGTTGCTCAACACCATCAATCTTGGAATGTGATGGGTCCAACCTTCCTCCATCACAGAGGCAACGGATTCATCCAAGCAAGCCAATCCACTCTTTTGGCCCCAGTAGGCCTTGGGCAATGGGAATGTTTGTTCAAGATGATTCGGGTGGGGTTCGCCATCCAGTGGCGCAGCATCATACCATTGAGCGTCCCTTCGAGCGAGGGATCTGTTGACTTCCAGCGTTCTGAAGCCATTTGTCACTTCGTGAATGTGATGCACATATTCACGCCAGATTAACTGCCGCAGAAACCCCTCAACATTGTTGAGTTCGGCCCTGCTCTCGAGCGCCATTTCAGCCGCTTGATGTGGCATGACTCGATGGAGGTTGAGCAGGGAGGCAAGGCGCGTGTGGAACAACCCCCGGCTTTCAGTCGACATGGCGTCTTCATACGTACCAAAGTGAGTTAGGCATGAACGAGCAAATTCCATCGATGCTTCTATGTCGGCCTTTGATGTCGGAATCTGAGTGAAATCAATGGAACCGGGGTGGTCTGAATAGACATGTTCGACCATCTTCTTGACATCAACATCGATGTCATCAGCAGTGAACATTGGTGGGGCAGGAGCAGCAGGATCGCCTCGCCATGGTTTACGATTTTCCTCATCGAAACTGTATTTGTCTCCAACCGGTTGTGCGTCAACCATGAGCCAACCCGTCTCTTTTCGCACCCTTCGATAGAATCTGTCCATGCGGAATGGTGGAGCAGTGCCAACAGTTTCAGTAAACCAAGAGCGGGGGGTGAGCCAGCCGGCATGAGGATGAACCACTAAAGCCCCTGATTCAATGAGTGGCTGGAGTTCTATTCGAGTTGAGTATTCAGCAAACGCTACGCAATGAATAGGCCCGACGTCCTTGGATAGGACGCCGAGTGCTTCGGCGTAGGTGACTTGAGTGACAAGGTAATCAACCGCATAACCAGCTTCTTGTGCTTCGAGGGCAAAGTGTCGTTGGTTTGACAAGAGAAGCGCCAATTTCTGTTTGTGGTAAGGTCTGGAGCGACCTTTGAATGCAGATTCGATGAACACAAGCCCAACCGTTCCAATCGTTTGTTCGATGGTTTCAATCAACGAGAGGTTGAGTTGATCGTAAGCGACAAACACCCACGAATCAACATCGTGCGGACCCGTTTGAATTGAGGCACCGAACCCCTCTGAAACGGTCGTGTCGTTCAATCTCTTCATTCCCTCAACCCCGCAGATGGGCGTCAACAACCTTTGCCACATGTTCAGCTGATTGAAGTGCCCCTTCCACGCTGCCGTGAAGGGTGTGGTCACCGCACTCGAATCCATTGAGGCGTGGCGTGGCCTCGAGCGGGCGTTGTGAGCCGACTTCGGGCAAGGCGTGCTCAATGTGTTGGGTTGCGAGCAGACGCCATGTGGGTGCTTGCGATGGGAACCACTGATTGACTTCATTTCGCACGGCTGCTTCAACAGATTCTGGTGTAGTCAATCTCAGAGCGTCAGCGCGCTCGCCCACAACTGTGACGGTGACGAGCGAGCGTCCGGTTGGAGCATAACTTGGCTGAACATCAGATGGGACAGCAAGGTGGGCGATAAGTCCGTCATTTTGTTTGACATCTGCATTCAGGAGCACATGATTCGAAGCAAGGGGCGAATGTTCAGCATCGAAATGCAACGTCCATACATGCCTCTTTTCGAGATGTTGAGTGCTGTTAAAGGCTCGAATCACCGCATCAAATGAGGTGGCTTCACCGTCGATTTCCACGGTTGTTTCGTTGACAATTGTCACATCGGAATTGAGATGGATGTTTTCATCGCCAAGCCTCTGAGCAAGTTGTCGAGGCGCTGATGCGATGCCTTCCTTTGGCAACACCATGTTTCCCTTGGACATCATTCTGAACACAAACCGAAACATTCGTTCATTGGTTCGTAAATCATCTTCGAGGAAAATACCAGAGAAAAGTGGATGGAAAAACCGGTTGATCATCGAGGTCGAGAATCCATTTGATTTCAGGTAAACCTTCGTTGGGTTGTTACCGCCTCTGAACACTCGCTCAGTACCACCGCGACGCACGGCGAAGCGGAGGCGAGCAACACGAAGTAAATCAAAAGGAGAAGCGAAGCGGTTGAGACCGCTCATCACCCCTTGGAGAGGTCGACGAAATGGATCAGCCATTCGCCAAAATTTTGGCTTCTCTTTCCGTTGTTGGACAATCAGTGCCCCTGGCTCGAAGGCCTTCGCGCCCATGGCGTTGAAATCGAAAGCCCGTTGAGAAGTTGGATAGGCTGTCTGCATCACATGGAAACCATGATCGAGCAGGAAACCATCAACCTTGTCGGTTGCCATCCGACCACCAACGGTGCCTGAACGCTCGTAAACGGACACATCATGACCTGCCGCTTGGAGAAGAGTTGCACAACGTAGTCCTGACAGTCCTGCGCCAACTATTGCAATCGAGGCCATCAGCGCACCTCAGATGTTTAATTTGGTCTGGAATTCTTCCAAGAATGGACCCATTGACTGGATAAGAAGAGCGTCAGGATGGGTTCGAATCACAAGTCCGTCGAGGTACATCAAAGCTCGAATGATCGGGAATGCTTCCTCTCCAAAGTTGGCCCCTGCATGTTCAACCGCTGCTTTGACAGTTTTCATCATGATTCGTGTGAGGCTTTGTTCTCCCACTGGTTTCTTTTCAAAATCGGTGTAGATTTCAGTCATTGTGGCGTAATACTTTGCCAGTTTCTTCGGCGTTGGATTCACTTCAGTCATCGCCAACAATGCGTCGAAAGCTTGTTGCATTTCTTGACGAGAAAGATGGTCGAAAAAGTGGAACAGCGCATGTGCCACCTTCTTCGGAGCATGGCAGATGGCTCCATTGTCAATGAAGACAAATTTTCCGTTTGGATCAACAATGCAATTTCCTGGGTGGAGGTCTCCATGGAAGGTACCGATGCCAAAGAGGTACGCGCCGTGGATTCTGAAGAACTGCAACAAGAACTCCCATGTGAGCGCCTTTTCTTCGATTCCTTCTTCGAGGGACATTCCTTCAACAAATTCGGACACGAGGATGTCTGCATTGGAGAGTTTGGGGTAGTAGATTGGAAACCTCAAAAGGTCCATCTGGAACTTATCCTTGAGCGAGTCTTTGATTGCTGCGAGTTCTTCTGCACCTTTTATCTCGTTTCGAAGGTCGAGTTCACGCAATGTGTAGTCTGCCACGTGATTAATCAGTGCCATTGGGTTGCCGACCTTGCGGAGTTTAGGCGCAAAGATGAGAAAAATACGAAGCCATCGTCGCATTCGAACGACTTCTTTTTTGAATTCTACGGCGTTGGTTTGTTTGATGAATTTGATGACCACTTCTTCACCAGTCTTCAGGCGCCCACGGTGCACTTGCCCAACTGAGGCCGCTGCCAAGGGTTCATCCTCAATTGATTCAAACGCATCCATGAACCCGTTTGGAGCCTTTTGAGCAATGGTTTCGTGCAAATTTTCGGAGGCGATGGACGCCGCATGCTGGTAGAGTTGTTGCAGTTGCCGTGCTTTTTCGACACCCAAAAGGTCGGGACGAAGCGCAAAAATTTGGGCGAGTTTCACGGCGATGAGGCCCTGTCTTTGAATCCAATCGAGGTCTGCTGGTTTCTTCCTTAGAATCTGCCGCATGAAGCGGAAGAATGTCAGCATCTTCATGCCTTTGACTCAATGGTTGGGCTTATCAAGAGATGTTTTCATTCTAACAGATCTTCGTCTGTTTCGTCGATGAAAACAAGGGTGTAGCGCCACGCATCTGGACCTTCTGCTTCCCGACGAATTCGCACGTTTCCATTTTCGGGATAACGGGCAAGAAGTGCTCCTTCGATAATACCGTCATCGAGTTGCCACAACGGCAGTACATCGTCCCCATCGGTTGCAGGGTGTGCGAGGTTGACAATAATGTGGAAGAAGGGGTCGGCATTGTAGTCTAATTCACCAAGGCCTGCGTGCTCCCACCAATCCATGAGTTCATTCAAAAATTCAACATGACCCTCAATTTTGCGGAGGCTAAAGGAAAGTTCCTCACCAATTCGTTGGCCGACTTGCCGGAGCATTGTCGCGAGGTCAATCCCCAGTTCATGCAAACTGCTCATGCGGCCATCTTGCAAGGCGGCCCTTGCTTGATTGATTTCACTGCTCGATGCAAGGAAAGATTCTGGATTGAATGGAACATCATCCTCGGGCAATTCTTCGCTTACTTTGAGGGCTTGGCGGAACTGCTCCAAGAAGGAACCTTGGCCGACTGTGAGGCGCAATGGGTCAACAATTCGTTCTTCTGTGAATCGCTTTTTGGCGGCTTCAATATCGATGGCTTTTGACCAAATTGCGTTCACGAAGTCACTGTGCGATGTTGCAAAGACTTCTGAATTGACGACAAGAGCGGCATCATCACGGCCACGGCCAACAGGGTTTTCTTCAACGTGAAGGAACTGAATGACGTTGCCTGTATCTTGGAGCACACCAAGCGATGCAACCTCGTCGGAATGCCGAACCGCAATGGATTCGTGGAGTTGGTCGTAGAATCGCACAGTTCGCCGATCAAGTTGAGCGAGAACAGTCACCATGACACCACGTTCTGCCGCTGAATTTACCTCTTCGAGCCCAACGGAGCGACAAAGATGGAGAATTCCGAAGCGTCCGAGAAGTAACACAAGGCGCTCCTCTGCCTGAGCAGCAAATTCTCCGATTCGCTTGTGTATGTGCTCCCTTCCTTTGAGAACGGCAAACTTTGCGTTTGCATCTTCTGCTGAGTCATCATTGCCTTCCTCGTAGTCTGCTGTCGCACCTGACATGATGGCGTCGAATGCCTTGGAAGTCCGCTCGATTCGGTCCCGTTGTTCGTTCAAGAGACGCTTGAATAGAACAGGTAACGATGAGCATGAAAACCTCATTGGTCGGTCTGCAGTGACTGAGACCAATCCAATCTCAGTGAGGCGAGAAAGTGAGTTGTAAGCATCGAGGCGATTTGTCCCGAGTTCTTTTGCAAGTTCACTTGCTTTGAGTTCCTTCGAGGAAGAAAGAATCACTAGCGAGCGAGCTTCTCGTTCCGAGAGGCCAGCGTCTTCGAACAATTCGAACCAATTCATTTCATTGAGCCCCCTGATGAAAGTTCACTGAACGTGTCGAGGATACGCGCTACGTGACGACGAGGCCGGAAGAGCCAGTCATAGCAGTAGTGAACCGTTCGGTCCGGACCGATAAGGAACGAGGATTTTGCAGGAAATCTTCCGAGAAAGACAGGGACACCAAACGCATCAGCAACGAGGCGCTCGGGGTCACTGAGGAGTGGGAACGGGAGGTTCAATTCCTCCTTGAACCGTCGATGATCTTCCACTGAGTCTTGGCTAATACCAATGACTTCCACAGGAGGCGTGAGTGATTGGAACAGATCGTATTGTTCTTTGAATGTCAAGCAGCCTCGCTTACACGTAGGGGAGCCGTCCTTGGCATAGAAGAAAACGACCTTCCACTTCCCATCGAAGTCAGAGAGTGAAAACGCCTCACCGCTCGAAGAGGGGAGTGTAAATTCGGGCGCCGTTTTTCCAGAAAGTTGGTTTGCCATGTCGCCGCCTCAAAATTGCCACTTAAAACTTAGTGGTACTCAGGCCTGCTCAGGAATGAGGTGGCCCATTCGCTTTTGCTTGGTCGAAAGGTAGTGATCGTTGTGCTCACATCGTCCTGCCAGGTGCGGCATGCGCTCGTCGACACGGATGCCATTCGCACGCAGGCCACGTATTTTGAGAGGATTGTTGGTCATTAGTTTCACCTGGGTGACACCCACATTCCGCAGCATGTCTGCGCAGAATGAATAGTCTCGAGCGTCGGCTGGTAAGTTGAGTGCCAAGTTTGCATCGAGTGTGTCATAGCCAACATCTTGTAGAGCGTAGGCCTTAATTTTCGCCTCGAGGCCAATGCCCCGCCCTTCTTGACGCATGTAGAGGATTGCTCCCGATCCTTCTTCTTGGATTCGAGCCATTGAAGCTTGCAGTTGTGGGCCACAGTCGCACTTTAGTGACCCGAAGGCGTCACCAGTAAGGCATTCTGAGTGAATCCGGACAATCGGGACTGACTGTGTGTCATCGAGCCCAACGGAAAGAACGGAATGCTCACCGCCCATGTCGTCAACGAAAACCCTCATTCTGAAGTTTCCATGTTCGGTTGGTAGGTTGGCATCTGCCTTCACTGTTGCAGCGTCCACATTGTTTGGTGACATAACCCTAGATTTCCCGGATTCTATTATAAAATCCTGTTTCAAATCGTATGCGACAGCAAACAGTCCTTTATACGCAACACTTCTGTTTTTCTGCCCATGCATAGTGTGGATTGTGATGTTGGCGTTGCCGCCATTGTCCGCCGTGCTCGATCAATTTTGCTTGTGAAAGAGCAACAGGGACGCTATGAGGGCCGCTGGGGCCTCCCCAAAGGATACGTCGATGATGGTGAACTCCCAAGAAATGCTGCGCTCAGAGAATTGAAGGAAGAATGCAATGTCGACGGGACTGTTCTCGGCATCCAATCGGTGCGTGAACGCCTGCTGGAGGGAGTACCTGCAATCTTCATCGCTTACGCAGTGGAGATACCCCCCTCTGCAGTCCCTTCTCCAAACGAAGAAGTTTCAGAAGCAAGTTTTGTCCCGGTTGAACTGTTCTCTGAACTTAACTGGATCAGCGATGCGATGCACGCCATGGCCGTCAATGCGGTGAATTCCAAGCACATTCTCTCATCAAACGATTACGAACACGAGCGAGGCCATCCCTATGTGCTTCACACACTCCCATCAGCCCGAGGTGGAATCTCTTGAACCCTCGACTTGTCGACCGGGTGAGCACCCTCAACACAAACCCAATCAATGAAGATGGGAAGTATGTGCTCTACTGGATGATTGCCAACCGCAGGTTCCACTCGAACGCCGCCTTAGAGTACGCAGCTCACATGGCTAAACAGCACAACGTCCCACTCCTCGTTCTCGAAGAAGTCTCGACACGGCACAAATTCGCCAACGATCGAATTACCTCATTCATGGTTCAAGGGATGCTTGACAACATCAGGGTCTTCCGAGACAACAAGATACGGTACATTCCGTGGGTTGAAACACCACTCTCAGGGCAAATCGGAAAGTTGCACGAACTTGCTGAAAACGCTGTGATGGTCATCAGCGATGACTTCCCAACATATTTCCCCCGAAAAGCCATCGAAAGCGCATCGAAGTCCCTCTCGGTTCGCTTCCTCGCCGTTGATTCAAATGGCGTATTCCCAATGTCGTGGACAGAGCGTGCTTACCCCACTGCCCACGGTTTCAGACGGTTTGTTCACGAACGATTTGCCGAATGTATGGAAACGTGGCCATCGCACAACCCGATTCCTGCAGACCACACGCTATGGATGGAAGACGATCATTTCAAGACCATTGCCCAAGACTCAAAACTCGGCGTCACACCGTTTGAATGGTTGTGGCGTGCTGGAGAACAAGGCTCCTCTGGACGTGATGCACTTTCCACTCTTGACATCGACCATTCGGTTCCGCCTGTAGCCAATGTGAGGGGAGGGCGGGACACCGCCGTGCGTATGCTTAGGGAATTCCTCTCCAACAGACTCAGCCGATACCATGAGGATCGCAATCAAGTCAAAAATCCAGCCACCAGTGGGCTTTCTCCCTGGTTCCACTTTGGCCACCTCTCGACTGTTGAAGTCGTGCAACGCATCCTTGATGCCAACGGATGGATGCCCGATCTCATTAACGCTCCACGCCGTGGTGCTAGAGCAGGGTGGTGGGGCTTGCCAGAACCTGTTGAAGCATTCCTCGATCAAATCATCACATGGCGAGAACTTGGATTTAACAACGCTTACCACAACCCAGAGCATAACCATTTCACTTCCCTGCCAGATTGGGCCAAAAGAACCCTCTCTGAACACGCTGACGATGAACGAACCACCTACACATTAGATCAGATTCGTAAAGCAGACACCCACGATGAAATCTGGAACGCTGCACAACGGCAACTTGTCCGAAAAGGAATCATCCACAATTACTTGCGCATGCTTTGGGGCAAACGTATTCTCGAGTGGGCCTCATCACCGGAAGAAGCCGCTGAGTGGATGATTGAACTCAACGACACCTATGCACTCGATGGGCGAGACCCGAATTCCTACACGGGTATTTTCTGGGTCCTAGGCCGGCACGACAGAGCATGGGGTCCAGAACGAGCCATCTTCGGGAAAATCCGCTACATGTCATCCGAAAACACACGACGAAAGTTCGACCTCAAACCTTACCTCCAAGAGTTTGGCCATTGAACATGAGGCGTCGGCATGGAATACAAACACATCACACAGGTCCCTGACGACATCGAAACGACTTTTGCATGGCACGAAAGAAAAGGGTCGTTTCGAAGACTAATGCCGCCATGGGAAGAAGTCGAAGAAGTGCGAGCAGATCCGACACTCGAAAATGGATCAGAGCGAATCTTCAGGTTCCCAATGGGCCCAATCAAACTTCAGTGGATTGCAAGGCACAAAGGCTACAACCCACCACACGCCTTTGCCGACGACATGATCAAGGGACCATTCAAGTCATGGTCACACGTTCACGCCTTCATCTCGAATGAAGATGGCACATGCAGGATTGAAGACAGAGTGGAATACAGCGTGCCGCTCGGTGGCCTCGGCAGCCTGGTGGCAGGTCGAAGCGTTCGAAAGCGAATTGATCGAATGTTCAATGCACGAGGTATTCGGCTGACAAGGGACATACAACGCCACAAAGAATTCAAGCACATGCCTCGAAAGAAAATCCTCATTGCAGGATCCTCCGGCCTTATCGGAAGGCAGCTGGTTGCGTTCCTCGACACGGGCAACCATGAGGTTTGGCGATTGGTGAGAAGAGCACCCGGAAAGGATGCCCAAGAAATCCAATGGGACCCAAATGCCGGCACCATTGATTCAGCAGCTCTTGAAGGCTTTGACGCTGTCATTCACCTTGGTGGCGCAGGCATCGGCGACAAACGTTGGAGCAAGAAACGGATGGAATTTATTCGAACCAGTCGAACTGAAAGCACAGGCTTGCTCGCAAGGACCTTAGCAAACCTCAAACGAAAACCTGAGGTATTCATGGTCGCCAGTGCCATCGGGTACTACGGAAACCGCGGCAACGAAGAACTCACAGAATCATCAAAGGCAGGAAAAGGCTACCTTGCTGAAACATGCATCGCTTGGGAAGCATCTGCTCAACCGGCCAGGGATGCTGGAATCCGTACGATTCACACCCGTACCGGCGGGATCGTGTTGGACGCTACCGGTGGAGGCCTTGGCAAAATGCTCCTCCCGGCTAAGCTCGGCGCTGGAGGGCCCATCGGCCGCGGTCGACAATGGCTCTCATGGATTTCGATGGACGATGAAGTCTATGCCATGCATCACCTTTTGATGACACAATCTTGTGAAGGAGCCTACAATCTCGTTTCCCCAGATATCGTCCCTCAGAAACAATTCGCCAAGGTATTGGGGAAGGTTCTGCGAAGACCTGCCTTCATCCCAACACCACCGTTCGGTGTGTGGATCTTGTTTGGTAAAATGGGTGTCACGCTGACAACAGACAGCACCAAAGTTCTCCCTGAACGGTTGCTTGAAATCGGTTACCGCTTCGAACACCCAACGCTTGAACCAGCGCTCAGAGACACGCTTGGCTTGTGGAAGTGAAGGGCACAGAAACAAACATATTGCCGAGGGGAGCAAGCGCAGGCTCACTGCCCATGGAGGGTCCAAGTGAACAATCGTTCAATCAAGGCTTGGTGTGAACAACGTAGAAAGGGCAACTTGCATCTTCCTGTAGAAATTGAGCGTGAGCCGACGGCTGAGAACATCACCGTTTCGTCGGATGGCTTCCTTCAAGATTGCATTGTATGCTGTGCACATGAGACGTGGCGACCGGCGTGCATCCTTGTCCAAAAGGGGTAACAGGCCCAAAGCATTGTTTCGGTTCGTCACGACATGATCGAAATAGTGGCGCATGAAGTTCTGCCAGGCTGGACGGTTGGCGAGGGTTGGATCGGCGAGGTCTGCGTGTGAAAGGCCAAACTTTGCAAGTTCTTCTGTTGGAAGATAAATTCTGTTTCGTTGCAGGTCTTCTTGAATGTCACGAAGGACGTTCACCAATTGTAAAAACAGACCCATCTCGACCGCATGGCGCCGTGCGTTCGGGTCGCTGTACCCATAGATTTCAATCAAGCACAGGCCGACTGTAGAAGCGACCCTGTAGCAGTACCGGCGTAAATCCTCGAACCGAGCATAATTTGTTTCAAACAAATCATCCTCCATTCCGTTAATCAGTTCACGGAGGTGGTCAGTTTCAATTGGGTACCTCTGAAGAGTATCAGCGAGCGCAATGAAGATTTGATCTGACATTGGCAAGCCCTGTTCGATGCTGTCCAATCGAGACCTGAACATCATGAGGGCGCGAAGGCGTTCATGGTGTTCATTGTTGGAATAAATTGGGTTTGCTTCTCGTGATTCGAGCAATTCGGCTAACCTCTCCGAAGTAACGTTGTCGAGGTGGGAGAGGTCTTCGTTTGGCAACCAGTCGCCGTCAACGATGTCGTCAACCCTGCGACAGAACGCATAGAGAGCGTTCACTGCTTTTCGTTTTGGATCGGGAAGGTGGCGAAATGAACGGAAGAAGGAAGAGGAGGCTGCCCGAGCGATTGATTCGCAATGTGTGTAAGCATCCTCAAGGCGTTCGGAGAAGGAGGGACCTCCGTTTTCGACCAATAGGAAACTTGACGACATGCACAATTCACCTTAACAGCGTTTTCATTTGCGAGGATGTCCATATTTGAAGTGTGGTTTTTTACCGTCATGATTCAACGGTTCAGACCCTCACGCCAATTGTGTCCAATCCACGTCTGCTTCTGCCATTTCGACTTCATCCACGTCCATTTGTGCAAGTTGTAATTTGCCAGACAACTCATCGTTCACAGCGTGCCAGTAAGAGTAGGCTTCAATGACCCAGATTCCTGACTCGCGGGTTCCGTTACCGCTCCCCTTGACACCACCAAATGGTAGGTGTGCTTCTGCACCAGTGGTCGAGTTGTTGATGCCGGTCATTCCAGCCTTAATCCCAGTCTTGTAGCGGTAGGCTTCGAGGCGATCGTTGGTGTAAATTGCAGACGATAGGCCGTAAGGGCTTGCGTTAGCAAGATGCAGGGCATGATCGAAATCAGTTGCCTTGCAAATGGTGACTGCAGGTCCGAACACTTCTTCGTGGAAGCAAGTCATATCTTCTGTCACGCCGGTGAAAACGTGAGGCCACATGTAGACGCCCTCCTCTGCAGTGCTGAGGAAGTTGGTTGGTTTGTTGTCGCTTGTGATTCGGCCTTGGCCATGAATCAAATTTGCACCAGACTCCTTGCACATCTCAACGCCAGCGAGGAAATCTTTTGCGTACTTCTCGGACAACATTGGCCCGTAAAGGACGCCATCATGGACAAGTGAATCGCCGATTCGCGTTGATTCGACTTTTTCCATGAACTTGACCATGAACTCATCATAGATTTCCTCGTGAAGTATGAGGTTACCAAGAGATGTGCACCGTTGTCCTGCGGTACCAAACGCACCCCAGTATGCCCCTTCAACGGCGTTGTCGAGGTTTGCAGACGGCATCACAACAAGCGGATTCTTTCCACCGAGTTCGAGGGAGCATGAAACGAGGTTTCGCCCACACACTTCGCCGATCATCTTGCCGACTTCTGTCGAACCAGTGAATGAAATTTTGTTGACCCTTCCTTCGTCGACTGCGTCGACCAAGTGTTGTCCAGCGCCGCTTCCTTTTCCGTGGACGAGGTTGATGACACCGTTAGGCAAACCAGCCTCGTGCATGATGCGGGCGAGGGCAAAGGAAAGCAGAGGGGCATCCTGTGGACTCTTCCACACACATGTGTTTCCGCACATGATGGCTGGAATCATCTTCCAAAATGGAACGGCTGCAGGGAAGTTGCAAGCGTTGATGATGCCGCAGACACCAAGGGGGCGGCGGTAGGTGAACAGTTCCTTGTCAGGCAATTCAGAATTGACGGTTTGACCGTAAAGGCGGCGGCCTTCGGATTGGAAAAACAAACATGTGTCAATAGCCTCTTGAACCGAACCAGCAGCTTCTTTCAGGGTCTTTCCAATTTCACGGGTTTCAAGAGCAACAATTGCATCCTTGTGTTCCATGAGCAAGCGACCCATGTTTCCGATAATTTGGCCTCGGGTTGGGGCCGGTGTTGCAGCCCATCCAGGGAAGGCATCGTGGGCCGCATCCAAAGCTGCGTTCACATCTGCTTTTGTCGAGAGAGGGAAGTGGCCAAGGGTATCGGCAAGAATGGCTGGGTTGATCGAGGTGAATGTGGCACCATCGCTTGCAAGGGTCAATTGACCGTTGATGATGTTGTACCCGCGAACTGCAGGTTTACCGTTTGGATTTTCGTGGGCGAGGAACTCAAGGCCGGTTTCTAAGACATGAACCATGCATCGCCGAGCGAAAGGCCCTTCTTGAAAGTGATGGAACCAAGCATTGAGTCTTCACAGGTGAGGAACCATCAAAAATCGACATTAGGTTAAAAGGGGGTCGGCATGAAAGGGGAGAGAAAGGGCACTGTTGGAGGTTTAAATGACCTCGACGGTTTCTTGGATGGAAGTGAAGATATGGCAGGCGATGAAAACACGATGTCCCTACGGGTAGCAAAAGCAATTCCTTCCGATGTCGGTCACGGCCGAGCACGGATTTCTGGAGAGAATGACCTGGGTTTGAAACCCGGTGACATCGTTGAAATTAAGGGAGAAAAGCGATCCACTGCAGCCATCTATTGGCGAAGCCGTCCCGAAGACACAAAGATGGAAATCATCCGTGTCGACGGAATCATCCGCAAAAACGCAGGCGTGAGCCTCGGTGACCGCGTAACGGTGTCCAAAGTTGACGCAAAGGAATGCACAAAACTTGTGCTTTCACCTGTGATGGCCAACAAGCAGAAGGTCAAGTTTGGACCTGGGATCGAAGGGTTCGCCCGACGGGGGCTCTCGAAGCGACCAGTCGTCCAAGGCGATCGAATCTTCATTCCAGGCATGACCTTGTTTGCAGAAGCACTCCCCTTTGCAGTTGTGAACACAGTTCCAAAAGGCATCGTCAAAGTCACAAACGAAACTGACATCGTGATCAAGGACGAAACCGTTGACGACGAAGACGCTGGGCAGTCTGAAGGCATCACCTACGAAGACGTTGGTGGAATAGGTCAGCAATTGCAAAAGGTTCGTGAGATGATCGAACTGCCCCTCAAGCACCCTGAGTTGTTCCGTCGACTCGGTATTGACCCTCCGAAGGGCGTCTTGCTGCACGGACCACCAGGTACTGGAAAGACAATGATTGCGAAGGCTGTAGCAACAGAGGTCAACGCCCACTTCAAGTCAATTAACGGACCTGAAATCATCTCCAAGTATTATGGTGAATCAGAGAAGCAACTCAGAGAAATCTTTGATGAAGCAGCTGAAAACTCACCGGCCATCATCTTCATCGACGAAATCGATTCAATTTGCCCGAAGCGTGAAGACGTGAGTGGCGAGGTTGAGCGAAGGGTTGTCGCACAGATGCTCACGCTCATGGATGGGATGCAAGGCCGAGACAACGTTGTGGTGATTGGTGCAACCAACCGCCGTGACGCCCTTGACCCTGCCCTGCGACGACCTGGACGGTTCGACCGTGAAATCGAAATCGGCGTTCCAGACCGAGACGGACGTGAAGAAATCATGGACGTCCACACACGTCAAATGCCGATCTCCGAAGATTTCGAAATCAATTGGGTCCTCGACAACACCTACGGGTTTGTTGGTGCTGACCTTGCTGCACTCGTTCGTGAGGCAGCCATGAGGGCATTGCGACGCTACCTTCCAGAAATCGAACTTGATGAGGAAACGATCCCTCCAGAAGTTCTCGAAAAGATGGAAGTCCGAATGAATGACTTCAAGGAAGCCATCAAGGACGTCGAACCGTCTGCCCTTCGTGAGATTTATGTCGAAATTCCAGAAGTAACCTGGGAAGAAGTTGGAGGATTGCAAGAGGTCAAGGACCGATTAAAAGAATCCGTGGAATGGCCGCTTACTCAACCCGAGTTGTTCGAACACTTTGGCATCAAGCCACCTCGTGGAATCGTCCTTTTCGGCGCACCGGGAACAGGAAAGACCCTGTTAGCGAAAGCAATCGCAAACGAAGCACAAGCCAACTTCATCAGCATCAAAGGACCGGAATTGATTTCAAAGTGGGTCGGCGAATCTGAGCGAGCCATTCGCGAGATTTTCAAGAAGGCAAAGCAATCCTCGCCTGCAATCATCTTCCTCGATGAGTTCGAGTCGATTGCAAGCATGCGCTCTTCCAACTCGGACGGCGGCGGTAGCGATGTTTCAAACCGAGTCGTCAATCAACTCTTGGCAAGCATGGACGGCGTCGAATCCCTCGACGGCGTGATCATCGTTGCGGCAACCAACCGCCCCGAGATGATCGACCCAGCGCTTCTCCGCAGTGGTCGATTCGAGCGAGTGCTTCACGTCCCACCACCAGACCTCGGCGCACGGGAATCAATCTTTGCCATTCACAGCGAAGGCATGCCCCTCTCCAAATTCTCTCTCAAGGACATCATCGGTGGCCTCGATGGATTCACTGGTGCAGATATCGAAGCTGTCTGCCGTGAAGCGGCACTCATCTGTATGCGAGCCAAGAAGAAGAAGGTGACAAAGTCCCACTTTGAAGAGGCAATTAAGCGTGTGAGACCTACGGTTACACCTGAGATGCTCGACTACTACCAGAAGATGGAAACACGACTGACCAGCGGCTTGTCAAACATCAAGCGAAACCGCGACACCAGCTTCGGCATGGAATCGATGTGAGTTCACAATACATCGTCGACGCATTGATGGGGCGAGCCTTGTTGGCATAGAACGCTCAACGAGGTGAATCCAAGTGGCTATTTTCGCAAAAGACATCATCGGAAGGGACGTCGTTGGACGCCAAGATGAACGGCTTGGTGAATTGAAAGATGTGGTCTTCGACAAAGCGACCGGCTCCGTCATGTCGATTCGTGTCCGTATCGAAGGCGATATCGATCCATCAAAACTACCTTGGGCAATGGTTGTCGGCTTGATGGAAATCCCAATTGAAGACATCAGTCGAATCGCTACCAAGATACATCTGAAACGCTGATTTAACAGCAATAAACCCTGCTTTCAAACGAAATACAGAATCCACGGGATGAGCATTTGTGTCCCAGATAATAACAACCTTCTAAACCGATGCGAGGGCGTCCTCGCGTCGGAATCGTGCTCCACTTGGTGATTTAATGTTCAGCGGCCGAAACATCAACTACAGAAGGATTGGGCTTCAAGCCGCATTCTGGTTTGTGATGTCGCTGCTGCTTATGACGATCCTGCTGAACTTCGTGAACCTCTCCAACACAAACCAGTTGTCTGCCTATGATGATGACTGGGACGACATGTCCGCCTTCCGTGCGGATCTCAAAGCAGCGAACATCAAGACGAGTTCTTTGGTCAGCAGCCCGCTGCTATTAGCCGACATCGAAGACCCTCGCAACACCACGTACATCGTGGCAGGGGTCGAGAGAGACACGCTTTCACTGCCGCAATTCGATGAAGATGGATTCATCACAATTGCTGCGGATGATGGATACTCTCCCTCGGAGATTGATGCCATTGTCGAATTCGTTCAAGCAGGAGGCACCGCCCTTGTGCTCGATGACTATGGATTTGCAGGAACGATTGCAGAAGCATTTGGCGTCCGGTATACTGGTTACCAATTGTATGACACGACATATGTTCCCGAACTTGACTATAACTTCGTCTGGATGTGTGTCCAAGCCACACCATGCGGCATGAATGGAACAGTCATCGACCCAACGACCGTTTCAGTTCACGACCGATGGAGCGGCAACCTCGGAGAAGGCGAACACCCATGTGCAGCACTCAACGGTCAGAGCATGCCACTGGAAGAAGCGGGCCTGTGCGCCCAGCACTGGAAAGCCGGTGAAATCCAATACAACGCCAGTTACCAAGTTCTTCTCAACGACATCACAGCGCTCGAATTGATTCCTGGTGCGATTGGTGCCCTGCCTGAAATTTCCGTCCGTGCGGTTACCAGCAACGAAGCAACCGTCGATGTCAATGGTGACGGTGAAATTTGGGTTGGCAATGAGCAAACCTCGGAGACCCCTGACCTTTGGGGCCAATTCAACCTCAGTTTCGAAGCCTGTGCTCGAAGCGCATGTGACCCAAGCGATGGTGGCAGGATTGTCTTCATGGCGGATGGTTCAGCGCTGATCAACGCCATGTATGACTATGAAGGATTCAATGACGGAGCCTATGGATCAACCAACAAAACAATTCCACAAAATGACAACCGCAAGTGGGCCATGGACTTCATCGCTGAGGCATTGATGTCATCTGACCCCGATGAGATTGGTCAAGTCTCGCCGACTGCCATGGTCATCTTCGACGAGTCAAGGCACCCACAGAACGCTCTTCTTGCTGATTCATACAACACCGTGTACTTCCTTTTGGTCTACTTCACTGGAGAAGGCCTTGCTATGCTCCTCTTGTTCTTGGTGCTCTTCGTCACCTTCGAAGCTGTGTTGCTCAAGAAGCGTGACCCAGAACCATGGCGTCACGTCTTCAGCATCATCTACTACGGATTTGGTGATGCTAATCGCTACACCTATTATGCGAAGAGCGAGAAGATTCGACAGGTGTTTTTGTCCAAGGTCCGAAATCAAAACGGGCTGACGCGTGAGGAATTCCATGCCATGCCGGCAAAAGACCTCGTCGCACTCATCAACGATCCAGTGCTTGCAAAGTTCGCCATCGAACCGAGCAAGTATTCACTTGAGCAAACAGTGGCTGTTGTGAAACGAATCAAAGCGTGGGGCAGAACTTGAGGTGGGGTTATGTGGACACGTAAGGCATCCTTCACATTCACTGGCGGTATCGCACTGGTTCTGATTGGAATGATGATTTCCAACCTTCAGATGATGATTCTGGGTCTGACCTTTGTCGCCTTCATCGTCGTGAACTCGTGGATTTCAGGTCACGGTGAAGTGGAAGTGCAACGCACCCTCTCTGCAGACAATTTGTACAAAGGAGACGATTTGTATGTCGAACTGCTGGTCACTAACCGGTCGAACCGAAACACGCAGTTGCTCGAAGTCTACGACAACATTCCTCACGAAATGAAACTTCGAAGCGGGCTGAATCAGATGCGGTTGAACCTCAAGCCTGGGGAAAGCGCACGCATTCGTTATGTGCTTCGCTGCCCGTTGAGAGGCCACTATTCCATCGGGCCTGTTTCCCTTCGTTCCCGTAACACCTTCAACCTCGGTGTCGATGAAATGTATGTCGATCATCACAGCGACATTGTCATCTTTCCACAAATTAAGGAAGTGGAAGAAGCCTTCCTCCGCTCTCGAACACCGAAAATGTACACGGGGGCTACAACCCTACGAACTCCAGGCCAAGGATCTGAATTTTACTCGCTCCGTGAATATGTCCCTGGTGATCCGTTCAAGAACATCAACTGGAAGGCGTTTGCAAGGACTGGAGAATTGATGGTCAACGAAAAGTGTCGAGACGCAGTTACCGACCTGTACCTACTGCTTGACAGCAGGGACATTTCTCGAATAGGCACCGTTCTCAAGAATCCGCTCGAAATGGGAACTGTATCTGCTGCAAGCTTGGCTGCTTTCTTCCTCAAGCGAAGGGATTCTGTGGCACTTGCCATTTTTGATGAGAAGCTCTCCTACCTCCCACCAGACACCGGTGACAAGCAGTATTTCAAAATCCTAAGCGCCCTTGCTGGCGTATCACCAAAAGGCGCCATGCCGCTCCAAGCAGTCACCAACTCATTGAGCGGTCGATTCAGCCGTGGAAGCCCGGTGTTCGTCATTTCCTCATGTGAGGGTGACGGGACCGTTCCTGCCGCTGTACGAGATTTAGTTGGCCGTGGCCACGAAGTGACTGTCCTCTCTCCATCAAGCATCGACTTCGAGCGATTGGTGAGCAGAATCCCTCGTATGTCATACGAAGTGCTCAAACTCGAACGCCAAAACCGATTGACGACATTAGCAGGCTCTGGCGCACAGGTGATTGATTGGATGCCCGATATGGATTTGTCACAGGCATTGATGCAGGTAAGGGGGTACTGAGCATGGCTGATGATGTTGGGCTCCAGCGGGACGTCACCATGGGTGGCGACTACCGTCCAAGAACACTGCACCTCAAGTTGCTCAGAAAGCAATGGCAAATCCTCGCTCTGCAAATCATTGCCACTGTAGCACTGGTTGGCATGTACCTCGAGGTCGTCTCGACCTACGTGGTTGGTTCAATTGACCACACGATGCTCTTCGATACCATCGAGGTCTTGATCGGCCAACAACTACCGATTGGTGACTTTTTGACCGGTGAAGGAAGTTCTGGATTGGGACGGTTTTCTGTGCCTTTGGTGCTTGGCCTTTCACTGGGTGGAAGCATGGCACTCCTTGCCTTCCAAACCCCGAAAACGCAACAACGAATCAAATTAGGATTCATCATTACGCTCATCGTGATGCTCATCGGACGCTTGGTCGTTTCATGGGGCTTCGGCATGTTGACATCGTTTGACCTCCGCTTGCCAGACCAAGGCGAACTTTCCACTTTGGAATGGCCTCTCCTGATGATCCTCTCGCTGATGATTCTCTTCATGTACCTCTTACCGGTTATTATGGGCACCCGTGGAATTTGGGGACTCTCCCGCCGATCCATTGCTTGGTCGATTGGGTTTACACTGTTGTTCCTTGGCATCCATGCCATCCTTGCTTTCCCACTCATCAACGGACAATTGGGCTCCTATGGTGACGCTCTGACCACTGTTGAAACCCAATTCACCGATCCAACAATCGGCCTGTTTGGGTTGATGCTCGTCACCAAGGAGCAATTTGCACTGATTATGATCGCCGTGCTGATTATGGTGTTCCAAGAATCCTCATACGGCGTGATTCGATATTTGGAGTATGCCTACCGACTTCCTGAATCCTGCAAGCGTGACCCCGAATATGTCCGCCAGATGGACAATGTGTTGAACACACACCTCAAGCACACCTTTGGATTCCTTGGCCTTACGGGTGTTGCTACGATGGTAGCGCTCGGGTTCCACAGCGTATTGCTCGATCTTGTCGAAGGTTCGACAGGAAGTCAGTGGGCCGGACAAGTTTCGGAATCGATTGAATTATCCCTGACATACGGACTCGTCATTTCTGCGTTGATGTTCTTGAGCCTCATGGCTCTCTTGAGGTTCTTTGTACCGTGGGAGCGTGTATGGGGCTTGGTCAACACCGTCAGAGGTCAAAACCCTGCAGCAGTTGCAGCGCCCACCAAGGATATCGTGGATTTGTAGGCTCAGTTCGAGAGCATACGTTGCATCAATCGACCAACGAGTTCACTGATGAACATCAAAGCAATCGGAAGACCGCACCATCCGGCGGCGAGCGATGCCCATGTCGGATCTTCAACTCTTTCCATTACGATTGGCTGAAGGACAAAAAACCCAACAATGGCGAGAACGAAGAAAAGGCGTTCAATCATCATTGGATACGTTCGCCCACTCGTCTCATCACGAGCCATCAATGTCGTTGCTTCATCAGGCATCGCTTCACCTCAAAGGTCCAAGCCAGAGAGCCTGGCTTCCAAAGCGGCTAATGCAGGGTCGGCCTTTACTTCGACAACAGGTTCCTTCCTGTGCTCCCAAGAAGCATCGAGTTGCGCCAGTTCAGCTTCCAATGCCGCCCGCTCGTCGCTGCCTTCAACATCAGAAGATACGAGTTGGACTGTCTGATCCACGACCGGTTGTGAGCCTGTAGGAGCCTCAATGCCATCGTCGAGTGGCACCGGCATGGCCTCCCAACCGCCTTCAACCAATTCGGGTTGTCCCGGTGCTGCATCGAGCGAGACAGGCACTTCTCCTGCAAGACTCGATTCCATTGTGCTGATCATTTCTTCCTCGACAGGCGTGCGCTGTGCTGCTGGGACAGATGCTCGCTCATATGGCAGCAAACCATCGCGCTGGAATTCCCATAGCATACCTCGTGGGACCCCATCTGCAAGGCCAGAGGCATCGAGTTGTGTGATGAGTTCCTCAAGCACACGTGCCGTATCTTCAAGGGCCACGGCTTCGCCTGCATCCCTTTGGTCGGCTTCCAGATAAATATCATCTAGTGCAACTTGAATCAACTTACGAGTGGCCTGAGCGATGCTTGGAAGAGCTTCCGGGCGTGTACAATTGTTGAGAAGTGCTTCGACTTCCTCGGGAGGCGCGCCCAATCGAACAAGTTGCTCTAACACATTACGAAGCCTACGGAGCATTGTAATCGAACGGTCATAATCTTCCAAAAGATGTTCGAGGTCGATGACGACATGCCCCACGGTCTCGCCCAGTTGGTGCTCCAAGCGTTGCTGGACGGACCAACGAGCTAGACCACGCACCGCACCAGCAGTTTGCGGAACTTGACGCTCCAGCAAGGTCATGACTTCGCTTGAAAGAAGATGGCGAGGGGTAGCCGCAACATGGTCGACCGTGGATTGAATCACTTGCAGACCTCGCTCAACGGCTCGGTCAAGGAGGGTGACAGAATACCCGAGAGCACGAGCGTGTTCAAGGCGCTCAAGAACTGGCCCAAGCCCATCAAAGGTGGCAGCATCGTCCAGCAGTGCTTGGGCAAGCGGTTCCTCTGCAAGCCGTGCACGAAGTCGTTCTGCTTCCTGAATGTCTGCAACTGCTGCTTCATGGGCTTCGGATAATGCCTCGGCACGCTCGATGAGCGAAGCGAGTTCTGCTTCGGAGTGGCCCCGACGAGCGCCAAGATCACCGAGTTCTCTCAAAATTTGACGACGTTCGTCCATCAGTTCCCGCAACTCTGCTTGCACTTGTGCTTGCCTTGCTTCGTCAGAAGCCAAACGGTTTCGATCTTCTTCAGCCCGTCGGCGACTGGCCTTTGCTTCTGCTTCAATGGCAGCAAGTTCGGAGGTGTTGGTTTTGATTTTCTCATCGAGCAAGACAACTTCTGCCTGGGCGCGAGCATGCCGCTCACGCGTTGCAGCAACTTGTTCCTGCAGGACCTGAAGACGACGTTCATCATCCTCTGCTTGTTGACGAATTGCCGCAAGTTGCTGACTGTGGGTGTTGAGTTCAGCGTTCAACGCCGCTTCTTTGAGGGACATGTCTTCGATGGCGGTACGAAGCGTTTCGCTGGAAGTTGCATCGCCGAGTGCTTTCGCCAGCTCAGCAGCGCGTGTGGAAACTTGGTGTTCGAGTTCGTTCACACGTCGAACCAACCGTTCAGCCCTGTTTTCCGCTTGCTCTGTTGCAGCCTTGGCTTGAGCCAATTCGATTTGCATCGAACCAAATTGTCCGTGCACTTCTTCGAGTGAGGTTGTCGAGGCCGTGCGAGTCTCGGTGGCTTCTCTTGCGATGATTTGTGCAGCATTTGCAGCAGCTTGGGAAGACTCCAAATGGCTTTGAATTGCTGCTTTTTCTTTTTCCAACTGATCAATTCGGTGGTCTGCTGCCTCAAGGCGGCGACGCAATCCAGCATCGACGGCCAATGGCTGAGAGGTTTCCCCCGGAAGTCCACCACTCACAACATCAACGGTTTCAGAGAAGGTGGCTGTCGCCCGACTCTTCCGAAGCTGTTCCATTCCAATCTCAAATCCAAACAGGTCAGTTAGTTTTCTTTTCAAGGCTTCACGACGGCTCTCTGAGCGCGTTCGGAGTGTGACCAATAGGTCATGGAAATCATCAAGCATGAACTCTTCAACACTTCCTGATTCTCGTGAAATGATGCTTCCCGCTGGGAGGCGGTGAAGTTTGAGCACACGGGTTGAATCGGTGAACGTAAGCATGGCCTCTTCGAGGGATTGGCCATCTGGAGCAGACATGGCAACAGGAACACCGCGGGCCAAGAGCACAGATACTGCTGTCGAAGATTGTCCAGATTGCAAATGCCCAGTTACTTGTTCTTTGACACCTGCCGCCAACATTGAGAGGATTGCGTCTGGGCCACCACGACCTTCACGGAGCACGAATCCCTCAGGGATGGGGCCGCCTGTTGCGCCGATTGCTCCGATTTCACCATCGAGAACTGCTGCGACAGCGGAAATCAAACGGGCATGGTTTGTGTTTGCTTCGGTCCAAACTCCTAGCGATACATCACCGGCTTTCGCAAGCAGCAATGAGCCGTCTTCGTGGTGCATGGTCCAATGACTACCGTTCGAGATGCCTTCTTCATCGAGCACACTGATGCTCATCGCTTCGAGTGTTGAGTGAATTTCTTGCGCCAATACCTCGGGTGTGTTCGGCAAATCGCCGACGCTGTCAATGAGCATGCCTTGGTCAATTGCGACTGCACCACGCACGGTATCTCGTTCGACAACAGCCCGAAGAACCGAAGATAAATCACGGGCTAAAAGCCGTAAAACTGCGTCCCCACGTGGGAGGAGCCCTTGACGATCAGAGGGATGCTCAAACGCCTCAGGCAGGGCCTCAGCAACGCTACCGAGGCCGGAGAGAGAGTACTCGCCAGCAATGAAGCGGCAATGCTCTTTTTCTTCAAGTTCTTCGAGACGAAGCCTTGCTTCTTTTCCAGCAAGCAGAAGTTTCCCCTTCCCTGATTCTGCAACCCATGCGACAATTCGCCCTGCGCGAACGAGGCGATGTCCTGCTGGGGTTTTTCTCCGACCAATCCAAGTGCTAATGACGCCGTGATCGAATGGTTGAATCGAACCAGATTCCACTGAAATGGCGCCTTCAACTGGGTTTCCGTGGGGTAGTGTAAACATTTCATCAACTCACTGGGGGGTAGTGGCAAGGATTCTTCGATCCCGTTCAAGAGCGTGACGCCAGCGTGCCAAACGACCACCAGCGCCCGACAAGGCGACAATTCGTGTTGGCGAGGCTACATCGATCATGGTGCGGGTTTCTCCCTCACACCAAACTTCGTAGATTGATCCCAATCCAAGGGCATCCGCTGCTTCAAGTGATGCAGATAAAACCTCAACTGCGTGCTGAACTGGTGGAATTTTTCCTTCCTCGCCAACGCTCGCCAAGATCTGTCCGCTGTCGTCGATGAGCATAGCTTGCTGAACGCCTTCAAGGCGATACAATCCGGCCAGCGCACGTTGTAACATGGATGCTCAATCCTTCTGTCAGCGTTGTGGGCTTCAAGAACTTTTGTGCTTCCATCCCCCTAAAGGGGGATTTGAAGACCCAAATCAATTTCCCAACTGGACTTCCCTGGAAAAGCGTCGCGGAAGACCTGCAGCCCTTTCTTTTCCGCGCCCTAACGGACTTCGAAATTCAGACCCTACGCCCCCTCTTGAGAGGTCTATGCAGTAAAATGGATAAAGATTTTTCAATTGAAGAATCGATTTTTCAATTGCTATATTCAAGATATGATTCCTTCGCCAAAAGCAAATCACAAGCGGGGACTTGAAACGATAATGACCCTCCCACAGAACATGGCAGGGTCGAACTCACCCGGGTTTGAGGTACCACAGTGCGACAGCTGTTCACGCCCAGCAGTGCTTGAGCAGGCTTATTCCGGCAGGATTCTTTGCAACGAGCACATGGCGAAGTCTGTTCGTAAGAAAATAGCAAAGGAATTGCGTCAGCAATTGGTGCTACCAAAAGATCGGGACACAACCGTTTTTGTCGCCATCTCTGGAGGAAAGGATTCCGCTGTCTTGCTGGATAGCATTGTGGATCTCATTGGCGCACGTCCGGATGTTCGAATTGTTGCAGGAACTGTGGATGAGGGGATTGAAGGCTACCGGCCTCCATCCCTCGTATGCGCTCAAGAGTTGTGCGACCGACTCGGTGTCGAATTCATCACAGTGTCTTACCCGGAACTTAGTTTCAAAGAAATGGACGAAGTGGCAAGCCGAATCCCCGGTCTTTTGGAATCAAACCCGAGCGCCCCTCGACTTCCATGCTCCTATTGCGGCGTGTTCCGCCGCCAAGGCATCAACCACCTCGCCGACCGCATCGGCGCAGACATCATCGCACTTGGGCACAACCTCGACGACATGGCTCAGACGGTCTTGATGAACATGACCAATGGCGACCTTGACCGAACCCTCCGTTTGGCCCCACACACAACAACTGTGGTTGAAGGGATGGCACCCCGAATCGTACCCCTCCGGTGGATTCCTGAGCAAGAAGTCCATCTTTACGCACTGCACCGGAACCTACCTCTTCACCATGAAGAATGCCCACACGCCCAAGGCGCACTTCGCTGGAGGCACCGTGAGATGGTTGCTCAAATGGAGGCAGATTCACCAGGAACCCGTCATGGCCTGCTGCGAATGGCTGACAACATCAAGGCCCTCAGAAATCGAAGTCCAGATGATGCCCCTAGTTTGGCACCACCGACTCCATGCCCAAAATGCAAAGCCATGACATCGGGAAGTCAATGCAAAGCTTGTGACTTCCGAGCCTTGCTCAACGATTGATCAAAGTGCATTCTTGACCAATTCATCGAGGTCTTGCGGGCGTCCACAGTAGTGGCAGCGAAGGTGCAATGGATCCCTGCTTACAACTCGAAGTCGGTGAGCAAGGGGTTCACGAGCGTTTGTTGTGATGCAGTTTGAGAACGTGCATCGCACAACATTGACGACCTCTTCACCGAGGTTGATGGAGAGTTTTTCTGCAACGACATACGCACGGATAATCGCCACATGTGCATCTGGTGCGACGAGGGCTAAGCGATCTAATTCACCCTGGGTGAGTTCCCGATCCTCGACTTTGATGATGTCTTTTGATCCTAATTTTTTCGAAGGGACGTTCATCACCAGCGAAACTGGTACGGAGGTTTCCCCTGCAATGCCAAGCATTTCGAGGACACGAAGCGCCTGACCAGATGGCACGTGGTCAATCACGGTACCGTTTCGAATCGCTGTGACCCTGCGCATGCTTTGTTCGTTCGACATCAGAGGGCACCCCCTTGAGCGTTCACATCAGTGGGAACGGTCACACCGAGCAATCGACAGAGCAGTGCCATGCGTGCCACGACTCCATTGAACGCTTGTTCGAAGTAGCGTGCGTGGCGGGTTTCATCGACAGATGGGTGAATTTCATCGACCCGAGGAAGCGGGTGCATGATGATCATATCACCTTTCACATCACCAAGGTGCTTGGCGTGGAGCTTGTAGGCACCCGCACAGCGAGCGTATTCATCCTCATCAGCAAACCTTTCTTTTTGAATTCGAGTCATGTAGACGACATCTGCGTCGTCGATTGAGCCGTAAAGGTCTTCGGTTTCGGTAACTGTTGCGCCATGTTCACGAAGATCGGAAACGATTTCTGGAGGCATCTGCAAGAGGGTTGGGCTTGCAAAAATCAATTCACAACCAAAGCGAGTCAACGCATGAGAAAGGGAGTGAACTGTTCGTCCATAGCGGAGGTCGCCTGCAAGCACAACCTTGAGGCCATCAAGGCGTCCGTGTGCTTGGCGGATGGTGAACAGGTCCAGCATGGTTTGAGTTGGATGGTTTCCAGCACCGTCTCCACCGTTAAGAATTGGAACACGAGCTGCGTCTTGAGCGTATTGTGCCGCACCTTGCCGGGGGTGACGCATGGCGATAATATCTGTATAACCATCGACCATTTGGATGGTGTCAAAAAGCGTTTCACCTTTGACCACTGACGATGTCTTGACATCGCCCAAGTTGATGACATCGCCTCCCAGCCGCTTCATTGCTGTCTCGAAGGACATGCGAGTTCGTGTGCTTGGTTCGAAGAACAGATTCCCCATGATTCGACCCTGAAGAAGCGGGAGGTACAACTCTCCCCGTGCGACTGGAAGAAGGCGTTCTGCGTCGTCTAATATGCTGAGGATTTCCTCATTTGTCAAATCGTCCATTGTAATGAGACCCGTCATTGTCACTCCTCACTCCTAAGAAGGCGGTGAACGACACCCATGAACATTCCCGTCCTATTGATTGAGATGAGGATCAAAAAAACGGGCCCAAAACAGACGCCTTCAACAAGTCAGGAGGACCGGACAAAAGAGCGGAGTGATTATCACTGTGCGCATAAAGTCGAGGGCATGATGGACGCTTGGGCTGATGTAGAAACGGCGATTCAGTCCGCCATCAAACAACGCCAACAGCGTCTTGAGCGACTCACAAGCGTGTCGGCATTGATTCTGTTAGCCGGTGCGTTATGGTTGATGTGGCCGAACCTAAACGCCGCCATGAAAGGTGAATCTGGTTTGCTCAAAGGCCTTGGATTCCCCCTGGTCATCATCATATGGGGCTTGATTATTCAAGACCTGATCGTTGACCAACCTCGAGCCCGAACAAGGGTTGGCTCCGCAGCGAGTGTGACATGGCCCGTGCTTTTGATGGCAGCCAGCCAATCATTGGACACTTCTGACCTCAACATGGTTGTCGGAAGCGCTCTGTTAGCATTGGTAAGCATGGTATGCTTGAGCGCATCAAGGCACATTCTCCAAGGTGGTCTCGATGTTCTTAGGTGGCGAGCCATCATGACCGGGCTTGGAACCGTTGTTGCGTTCTCCCTCTTTGCTGGTGCAACACCTGAATCAATGACGTATGAGTGGCTCGCTGCCGTGAGCACCCTCGCCATAGCATCGATGCTGACTGGTTACATTTGGTTTGTTGGTGACGACCAACGGCCGCAACGAAAGCAATTCAGTCGCCGCCTTGATGCAATGGAGGTGCGGCTGCTTGAACTCAAAGCCCAAGGTGCTGCAGTGGATCAAGCCTCAAGCCTAATCATGACGGCCAAAGAAGAAGGCCACGTCGATCCAGAGCATGGCATGGAACTTCTCGATGAAGCCGAAGACAACATTGAGCGTTCTCTCTCCCTCTCTGGTGATGTCGAAGCCATCCGGGCAGACGCCTTGGCCGCCATGGACCAAGCAGAAACGATTGCCCCGACTGCAAAACGGCCTCGTAAGTCCTTTGAAATGGGTGAGCGCGAAGTAAAACTCGGCTCCTTGCGAGAAGGGGAGATGCTCTTCAGAACTTCGAAGAAGTACGCAAATGAAATCATCGAATGGTGGAGCGTTGCTGAAAAGGCGATTGCAGAAGCAGGACGGCAACTGCAGGACAAAAAAGGCGATGGGGTTAGCCACCTCAAGGAGATGCTTAGCGATGCACGGAAAAAACTGGCTGCTGAAGCACCCAAAAAAGCGTACGAATTTGCTATCGTGATCCCCGCACAGCTTGCAGCCGATGACGATGCGCTTGGCAAAGCAGCAGAATCTCTGAAAGAGGCACATCGCCAACTCAAGCAAACCGACGGACTGGACACAAGGGCCATGGTTGAGCGTTTGGAGCAAGCTGAAGAGGCATTGGATGCAGGGAATGCTGGCCAGGCGATTGGACTTGCCGATGGTGTTGTTCGCTCAATTCAAACTGAACGAGAAGCGATGGACACCGTTCAAAGGGCGCTTCGACAACGCAAGAAGTTGGTTGCCCAGTACGAGGCCCGTGACGATCGAGCAGCATGGGACGCACGCATGGAAACCATCGAAAAGGCAGCAGATGAACAACGTTGGAGTGAAGCCTCATCGTTGCTTGCTTCAATGAATCAGGACCTTGACAAGGAAGGAAAAGCCAGTGAAGAAGCCCTTGAGTTGTACGATTTCGTAATGGATGAATGGCGAGTTCTTCGCAACCAATGTGAGGCTGCAAGCATTGCAGTGGATGATGAAGATCGTCGAGCCACAGAACAATCCGTGGCGCTTGCAGAAGAAGCGTTAGGCGTTGGCCGTATTGAGGATTGCCTCGAGCATTTAGGGGCTGCAGATGCCGCAATGGAACGCTTGCGACGACGGATTTGAGATCACAACTCGAGCAGGCCTTTGTTTCGAATGGACTTCAAGTCAAGACCACCTGGGAAACCGAGGTCAACAGGCATACCACCAATGGTGACAATGAGTCCAGTCAAGTGCAAATAGAGGCAAGGTGGAAGGGATGTCTGTTCGATCTTCGAGAGCATCTTCCATCCGTTGACGCCTTTCTTCGCTGCGATGACCAATTCATTCCCCGGTCCATGAGCAATCCAAGCGTTAGCGGCCCAGGCATGTTGCCGTTGAGATTTCTTTGGGAAGGTCGGAGGTGGTGAGACAACGTGCTTCTTTGCCCACACATCCATTACATTCAGTCCAGACTCAGTGGCCCATTCCATGTCGGTCATTTCGCTCGAGGTCAATGGGGTGAGGCCTGAACGGGATAGATACCCGAGCAGCGCCCTCAAGTGAGGATGGCGAGCGTGAGATTCAGCTAATTCTTCAGCCATCGATACGGCAGTGTTGACACGTCCTCCATCAAGGTGCAGCAAACATCGAACGACATCGCCATGAACCCATGACTCAATTGAATGATCCTTGATGAATCGCTCAAGCAAATCCAGAGCATCTTCGCTTCGTTGTGACAAGCGCATTCTTGCGATGTCGCCAAGCAAGAATAAACGCCCAGCAGGTGTGTTGAGTGCCTTGAGTTCGGAACGGGCGATGTTCGCTTCAAACCTCTCAACAAGGTCGATGTTTCTTCGAGTGATGCTGTCCATAGCGAGCAGTGGTTTATGTCGGCCATCCAACGGGCGGCCTTTTGGCTTCAAAACTGAGGCAATCCATTGAAGTCTCGTGCTCTCAATGTCGTCCTCTGGGAGGAGGTTTAAGCGAGGCTTTGCTTCTGGCAAATCACGTTGTGCGAGGCTGGCAGCAGTGAGGGTGAGACGCGCTAATTCTGCTTCTTTCCCGCCCCGAAGCGCCAACAGTGAAACTGCTTGTTCTTCGGCCTCATTCCATCGGCCAAAGCCAGAGTAAAGGGTCATAATGGCACCTGTTTTCCGCCCTAACGCAAGGCCATCCAGTTCCTCTCCGTGTCCTTTGAGAACGTCGTCAAGTTGACCAAGTGCTTTCACCCATTGGTCGTTGGCAATCAATGTCGAAAGAGGTTGCTTTTTGAGGTAAATCATGTCTTCCATTTCGGAGAAACGTGCCCTGTTGCTTTCAACTGCAGCATCAAAGGTGATGTCTTCCAATCGGGATCCAACTCGAAGCGATTTGACCCATATGGTGAGGAAGGCGACTTGCCCTCCAGAAGCGAGCATCCACGTTAGTTCTTCCAATCCATCTTTTGTCAAAACGCTGCATACTGTTGATTCCCAAGAACCACACTGTGCTTGTTGAGGTAAGAAACTGGAATCCCAGAAGGTGATCATACCAAGCGCCAAAAGCAACATCGATTGGCCGGCAAAACCTGTGAAACAGAAATTCAACACTTTGGCTTGTTGCGACCGTTCAGCACGTAGCAAGCGGCTATCAGCGAGTTTGATGCCCCCTGCGCCCGATACATCCTGAACATCGAGGAATAAAATTCGTGCCACCTCGTAAACGAAAAGGAAACCGATAATGGCCACATTCAGAAGCAAAAAGAGCAAGACAGAAGACACAATTGGAACACGAATCCCTTCAATTGGGATGAACGAAAAAAGCTCGATCAGTGCGAAACCGAGCACACCGCCCTCTTCCATGAAGGTGGTTTGTGGTCGGTACTCTGGCAGGCCAATGACTCGGTCGGAGTGAATCAGTAGGTTTGGGTCCATGAGCAGGACCACAAGGGACACAAAGGTGTTGAGGGCCACAAACGGCATGGCAACGAGGTTGAAGTTGACAATTTGGGCAACAGCCTGTTGGCGTGCGTTTGGAGTGTGATTGTGGAAAGGCGATGGTTCGCCACCTGCAATCTTCTTCGATGACTGACGAAGCGCTCGCCACGAAGAACCAAGAATGCGTCCATACGCCAAAACCGATGGCGAAAACATTGCAAAGGCAGCGATGCTAAACCGCCGGCTATCTGGTATCTCTAACAAGCCTAATGCGATGTATAACATGGCAACGAGGGCCATCCAGAAACCAAGGAGGACCACGTAACTGTAACTTCGAAGGGCACTTGAGTCTTGTAATGAGGCCCGATCTTGTCCAATCGGTTTGATGACCTGTGCCCCGAGAGATGAACCACTTGAAACCAATGCTGGAAGCGCAATGAACATCAAACCAATTGCCAATGAAGGAGCATGGTACCCTTCAGCCAACGCAAAGCGAGCCATCAAAAATTCGAACAGGAGGATCAAGACGCCGACAAGCGCAAACAGATAGGTCGTGACACCAAAGCGCATACCAGGCAACCGCAGCAACGCCTTGGCGTCTTCTGTGTTGTGGGTCACTCGATGAACTTCATAGCGTAACTCACCGGTCTCAAAAGCAACTTGGAGGCCTTGAAGTTGCCGTGGAACAACGGTCCGCCAAAAGAACCACGCCGTCGAGGCTGCGAGCAACATTGGCACCACTGCTGCGAGTGAAAACCCGTCAACAATTGGTGGTGCTTGCATTAAAATCACCTCGTTTACTCTTCAGGTTCAACCACAACAAGCGAGGGTTGAGCCACTTTTGTGTCGATTTCCTCGCGGATGGCTACGATGAAATCATCAAGACCCATACCGCTGATTTGATCACCATTTCGAGCCCTTAAGCTCACAGTTCGCCCTTCTGATTCACCATCGCCGACGATGACCATGTAGGCTGGTTGGAGTTTGCGGTGGTTTCTAATTTTCTTACCGACGGTGTCATCTCCATCGTCAACGAGGACGCGGATTTCATGCGCTTTCAACGCTTCAGCGACTTCACTGGCGTAGGCCTTGTGCTTCTCAGAAATGGTGATGATATGAACTTGGGTCGGGGTGAGCCACGTTGGGAATTTCCCTGCAAAGTGTTCGATGAGGACACCACAAAAGCGTTCCATTGAACCGAACGGTGCTCGATGGATCATGACAGGGCGGTGGATCTCTCCATCGCTGCCTTTGTATTCCAACCCAAACCGTTCTGGAAGGTTGTAGTCAACCTGGACGGTGCCAAGTTGCCATTCCCTGCCGATGACATCCTTGACGACGAAATCAATTTTAGGACCGTAAAAGGCAGCCTCTCCTTGTTCTTCCGACCAATTGACACCGAGGGATTGAGCCGCTGCTCTGCATGCATCCTCGGCCTTATCCCATCGTTCGGATTCACCGACGTACTTGTCTGAGTCAGCATCGCGCAAACCAACGCGAACCCGGTAGTCAGTCATGCCAAGTTTCTCAAAGATGATTTGTACCAATTCGATGCATCCGAGCACTTCTTGAGCAATTTGGTCTTCTGTGACGAACAAGTGAGCGTCGTCTTGAGTGAACCCTCGTACTCGGGTCAGCCCTGAGATTTCTCCAGATTGTTCCCAGCGATACACCGTACCAAATTCTGCCAAACGGAGTGGCAAGTCGCGGTATGAACGCTGCTGAGAAGCATAAATTTTGACGTGGTGTGGGCAGTTCATTGGTTTGAGCATGTACCCGTCAATGTCGCCTAATTTCATTAAGTTCGACAATTCACCGCATGTGCAGCCTTCATCAGCGAGTTTCTTCATCAAATCCCGTTCAACCAGCGGCGGGTATTGAGAATCTTGGTAGTAAGGGAAGTGGCCTGAAGTCCTGTACAAGTCCAATTTCCCAACATGGGGAGTGAACACCTGCGAGTAGCCTTGGCGTCGGAGGTGGAACGAAATGAAGTCTTGAAGTTCCTGTCGGATGATGGCGCCCCTCGGGGTCCAGAGAATCAAGCCTTGGCCAACCTCTTCATCGATGTGAAACAACTTCAGATCCTTTCCGAGTTTTCTGTGGTCTCGCTTCTTTGCTTCCTCAAGCCGAGTGAGTGTCGCACGGAGGGCTTCTTTTGACGGTTCCACAATTCCGTAAATTCGAACCAATTGTTCTCGATCTTGGTCCCCCCTCCAGTAGGCGGAGGAAACGCTGGTGAGTTTCACATGCATCAACCGAGAGGTGTTTGGAACGTGTGGTCCAAGGCACAAATCGTACCACTCATCTTGTTTGTAGATGGTGGAGCCGCCGCCATCCTCAATCTTGTCATTGATGATTTCGAGCTTGTATGGGTTGTCTGCGAAGTGATCTTGTAATTCTGATTCAGAAAGTTCGACCCGCTCTACCGTGAAGTTCTTGCGAGCAAGTTCTTGCATCTTCTTCTGAATTGGTTTGAGGTCGGATTCAGTGATCGCTTCCATGGCAAAATCGTAGTAAAAGCCACGGTCAATCGCTGGGCCAATCGTTGGCTTGGCGTCAGGGTAGAGAGCGGTCACAGCCTGTGCCAGAAGGTGTGCTGCGCTGTGACGAAGGATGTGGATGCCCTCATCTGAGGTCGAGAGGATGCCTTCGACGGAGCAGTTTTCCTCAAGCGGGGTCGACATGTCGCACTCAGCGCCATCCACACGCGCTGCTAAGCACCCATGCTTTCGCCCGAGTGCATCCGTGATGACTTCCGCACAGGTGATACCTGAGGCGTATTCATTGACCGTTCCGTCTGGTAGCGTGACGTTGATGAGTGGCATAGTGAGTGCTCCTACAACCCCTACGGGGTTGCTTCTCCCTCATCAAACCACCACTCTTTTTGCCAACCAAAGGGCGACAGTGGGGCTTAAGCACGGAATCCGTCACCACGGGAATTTCAGATTCCAATAAACGCAGTCGAAAAGAATGACTTGAATGCCGAGCAAAATCGAACCAACAAGCATGGCGGCTCCACCTGGAACGTCGTCTTGCCACGCCGAATATCCGAGCAAACCCATCATGATGTTGCCAATGGCGGCAAGGATCAAAACGCCCACAACGAGGATAGGCGTCCAACTGTAGGTATTCTCAATGTGGTAAATGGTGGCCTCAAGCCATAGAGCACTGGGGATGATGAGCAAGGCAAACGCCAGAAGAAGTCTTCCTCCTCCATGACCGTCCGATTCACCCCACGGCCAGCGTAATTCGGCGATGGCGCTTGCGTCATTTTGGTAGAGAATGATCCACCAATACATCAGGAATCCGAACGCTGCTACGAACATGAACGGAACGATGAATTTGGCTTGCGACCATGGAATTCCACCCCAAAGTGCGTCTTTGTCGGAAGCATGCGAAACGCCGTACACGTACGAGACAAGCACCAAGGTTCCGAAGATAGAGACAAAGATGCGGAGCATCTGTCGAGAGACTTCCATACCATCCCTATGAGCGTTTGATTGATAAGCACCTGTATACGGCTACCACTCAACATCGAATTCGTCGCCAATGGAGGTCGAAGCCTGTTCCTGTACAGGCGAGGGTTGGTGGGGCAATATTTCTTCAGTTGCTGAATCGGTGTTTGTGTGAACTGGTGTAGCGACCACAAATTCCTCACGTTGCTCAACAGCTTCGTATTTTTTGTTGTACTCGATGGGGCGCTGTTCGACTGGCACTGGTGGACTTTCTTCGATAGGTGCGGGAGGGGTGGCCTCAGGGAGATTCGCCTCTCCGATTTTTAATTCTGAGAACCCTTTTGCTAATGCGTCTTCGAGAGAAGGGGGTTGCTTTTGATGACGGCTCATGTTTATGTCAGCGGAGACTTCACACATCAATGCTCGTACTTCCTGGGGCTCATTCTTCGCTTTCTTGAGGTACTGAGCCTTCGTCAAAGGAGACTTCAGGTAAGAAGGAAAGGATGGTTCCAAGAATGCCT
>Ga0206677_10000351_pt1 | contig 43096 bp, 58 predicted proteins | sample M130m12015metaG_FD_155475 | JGI IMG/M metagenome (GOLD analysis project Ga0206677, IMG submission 155475) | Ammonia-oxidizing marine archaeal communities from Monterey Bay, California, United States - M1 30m 12015 | ecosystem: Environmental > Aquatic > Marine > Intertidal zone | place: USA...
ATACTAAATGCATACGAGCCTTATCAAAGAAACACCTCGCTACAAACCACAAGCGCATGTTAGAATAAAACACGAAAATAGTCCTAAGTGATACCCCTTGACCCATTCAGTAATACAAAATGGAACTTCAACGTGCTATCATCAAGGGAGACCTCAATGGTCTTAGAAAGCTCGAACACCAAATCCTCGAACATGTAAATCACGTATACGAAGATGCTGGAAATGGGAATGATGATTATGAAAACTTTAGTATTTATTGGATCACCGGCCAAAAAGACAAAAACCTTGCACTTGAGATGTTAATGGTGTTTCTTAATACTTGCCAAACTGCGTTAGGTGATTATTTCCAAGAATACATGGACGTCATGGTTTATCCCGGGTTGGTCGGGGCGGTGTGTGCCGAAAATCAGGCAATTATAGATATATTGAAAACATTCGCAGATGAACATACATACATGGACATTTTTACTACTTACAACTAATTTAAAGACTAAGTGCGTATAATGTATATGTAAAACAAGCTCTTATAACTCAGTTGGTTAGAGTGTGGTGCTTATACGATAGTATACTTGAGTGAGTTCATTCTCACAAAGGCACGCCAAAGTCGCGGGATCGAGACCCGCTAAGAGCATTTTTACATGTGAATCACACATGTAAAAATGTTCCCTGTATAATATAAATGACATTTCTTCAAAACACGAGTATACTTTTGCCAGTCGTGATAGTCACACTCTATAGTGGGGTTAAGATTTCCCAGACCAATTTTTACCCAGGAATCGATAATTTACTCAACCAAAACACACTGTATGGCATCATTATAATGATGCACGCCATGTTTGGTATATCACCAGTGAGTGAACTTCCAGAGCGCACCAAAGCAGTGGCTTCGAGTGTTTGGTTCAAACTTATCTCTCTTCTTATCATTTCATTCTCCGCGACTCGAGATTTTGAAGACGCTGTTCTTGTGTTAATAACATTCCTCGGTATAGTCCAACTACTTCGCACAAAAGAAGAACGTAAAAAGTATCCATACATTATAGTGTAGATGTTTCGTGCAACGCATCAACCAAATGACATTTACAAGTATAGACGTATTAAAATTCGTACCACTATACTTGAAACTATCTATAAAAAACCTTGTATAAATATGAAATCTGAAAGGCACGACAATGATCGTTTGCGTTTCAGATTTAGGGAAGCTATTCGAGAAGCAGAAGAAATTTGTGCCGATAACAAGGGGTGTCGCGAGTGTTATAATGCATGGTACGAAGTTGATGAACTCGAGGATTCTCTCATGCGTCTTGGCGAAGAAGTTATCCAAGAGAATAATATGAGGTATGGTTCAATCATAAGACGAAATTTTAAATTAAGATGGAATATACAAAACGTAGAAGACCATCACGTTATCCCGCGCCAATTTAAAAATCATCCAGTCGTCAAATACCTTAGGTACGACGTGAATGATAGTAAAAATATCATCATGATGCCGAGATATCTTTTACCCGGTCTCAGAGAAAATAGACTCACGCATCGCGGTGGACACAAAAAGTACAATGATTACGTAGGAAATGTACTCAATTCACTTGATACATTAGATGAACCAGAAAAAGATTTCAAATTATTTACTGAATTTTTAAAAACAGCGTGTCGGTTTAGACCCCAGGACATCCCTTGGAAGTGATACTTCGTGTACGAGGATGAGTCGTTTCCACCATGGTCATATATTCGTCAATCGTAAAATCAACTGGTTCAGATTCTTCATCCATGCGTATTAACAATATTCTTCCGTCTATATGCATATTTGAAAATGGCCTAGGTAACATGTTTTCATTTTTATTTAGATTAAATGGGGATTCTTTACATTTTAATATTACTACAAATTCCTCCTCCCATTGCCCGACAAAAGTTGCTTTACCTCTGAGTATTTTGTAAATTTCATTTTTCTCGGGCGATAGATCTACGTTTATCTCGTGTACATCGTTTGGTTTTTCATTTATAAGTACAGCTCTTACCATCTTATGATCATGCGACAAAAAAATTAATATCCTTTTTCCAAGAGTTCCGTTTGTGCATCCGGGAATCTCTTTGAAAAATAATCCTTCCTTTTCCAGTCACTGTGACCTATCAGACTTTTATGTGAACGATCTATGAGCATACAATGTCTTAAATCTTTGTAATAAACTCGGGCGCCGTCAAATACTAAGTCTTCGTGTTTCATATCAATGTGATTATCCATCACATCAAAGTTGTGTATATATTTATGCATATTGTCTACGTGTATCAAATAGCACTTTGTGCTGGAAATCCAGCGAACGAGCTGAAGACCACTTTTTGATGTATCTGATGCGGGATATCTCGATAAACAATGAAAGAAACAGAGTTCGAAATCATCCCCTAATTCATCTATGACTTCTTGAATTTCATCAAAAAGCTTTGGGTGTGTAATGACAACATTATCTTCAAACACGAGTGCATATTTGTGACGCCCTTTAAAGCATTTATCGTATATGTTCATGTGACCCATATAACATCCTATTGCGCCTAGGTTAAAGTACGTAATGTTTGGTCTGACCGCGGATTCGTCGTAGTGCAACTTAAGAGCCTCCCTGTAATATTTAGGATCTACGCGGTCTGAATAAAGCTTCGCCTTTTCTGGAGTTCCCGTGTCCGGTCCGACAACTACTTCGAGTGGAATCGTGTGGTCATACGTGTTCATGAAACGAGTTGCTCTTACTCCATTTGGATCAGTCGTAAGCATGTAACACTTATAATCAACATGGGGCCTGTATATTATGGATTTTAAAATTATGAGTGTAGCGATTAAAATTATTACAAATAACATGCTTAAAATATACGCATAAAATTATATGCGAAGTGCCGCGATAAAGTTCATGGGCGTCTTTCTTTGTTTCCAAAAGTAATATTCACACAAAGCGGTATACACAGAAACACATGGAATATCAGACGTTGCACAGTGAATACAGAACGTTTTTGCATACAGGGCTGTTTTTTCTAAGACATCATACATATCTCCATCTTTGTACATATCACATTCAACTTCGCTCATTTCCAGACAATTTTTAATAGCTGGACATACTCGAGTGGCTTCTATGTAAATCATTGCATACATGAAACGTATGGTTTGTATAGCCACGATATTATCAATAAACTTGTTGAATACCTGTTGTGTATCAGAAAGTTTCATGTCTCTACTCATAGAGCGAGCGTTTGCGGCAGATTGTAAAATGGGTGCACAAACACCCGTTTCGATTGCTCTCGTGGCGCACCACGTAGTTCTCATATTTTCATTTACAATATCATCATTTTCTGGGGCCGAATACATGCGATTGATAGCATTCTTTAAAATTGGACCATTCACATCTGTCTTCCGAGTTTCATGCAATAAATCATTTATGAGCGTGTCTTGATTTGTGTATCCATATACATCTGCGTATACTTGATAGAGGCTGCATTCCATAGCTTCGTGGACGGTTTTGATTAAGTGTGCTGTACCAGGTTCTCCATCGAGGTGCACGAGTCTTTTTGCAAATGTCCGAAAAAAGATTTCTTGTGCGTCTATAACCTTTCTCGAACCATCGAGCATGAGTAATTTATTAGACATACCCCCAGTCATGTAATGGATACCCTTATCTTTGCAATTTTCATAATAAATTGCATTTTCATCAAACTTCTGTAAATTTAAATTTACAATTGTGTCTTCTTTGTCACACCACTCGATGAGTTGGTCCATTGTATTTTCATATCCATAATCATCTGGATTTATGAATGTAGCGATAGTTCTTGGGCCATTCATATTTAATGTTAAATCGGCGACAGTTGGTTGCATTTTAACATTTTTAAATGGCGTAAGATTTGTTTTGTATTTATCGTACACCGAAATATTCTTAAATTGTTGCATGTCACGAATAACCTTAAGGCTATTCGAGTTGACACCCACTATACCGTAAGAAGACATACTTTATTGTAATGGTGTATATCTTTTATACTACTTTTTCCAACCATACATCGACATGTCTGAATTCTCACACCACGGGTATACTTCTTCGTAACCCATGAAATTATGAGCGGTCATACCAATGTCTTTGCATTGTAAACATATATCAGTATTATCGTCTATGATTGTACCTATAGAGAGTGCCCTACATATATCAACTTTTGGTATTTCAAATTCTGTATAACTATTCGTCAATATGATATCATCGAATACACCTTTGAAATGATACTGTAGCCAATTTTCAGTCCTTTTTCGAGCAATTTCCTGCCTTCCAGTCACCGCATATATTTTGTCAAATTTTCCTCGCAAACGAACCATGCCTATCTGAGAACCGCGTATAGGAGAAATTTTACAGAAATCATCAGATTTGTAAAAGTCACGAACCATTTGAGCCGATTCTTCTTCTGTTATGTTAAACATATCCTTGTATACATATGAATACTTTTGGTTTGCACGTGGCATTTTTAATCCTCGCCATCGAGCCATGGGACGAACGAATGGCATAAGAACTTCATCTATATCTATGGCAATCTTCTTCATTTATCATAACATCATTCGTAATCTCTAAATGCTATTCCTACTGGAAACCGTGGAACGCCTAGTTCGGTTAAATTTTGATATTTTACCGTGAGCATCTTACCAATGTATTTTGATGAATTGGTAAACATTTCGCGGCGCTTTTCTTGTGTACCTTCAGGTCTTACGGTAAACATGTGACCACTTTCTGTCACACACTCCCACGTGGGTGTACCCACATCTTTACCCGTGCACTCACGCACACCAACGACCTCATATTCATCCGTTTTAAAATCTTTCAATTTAAGAAGGTAATTGCTTCTTTTTCCGATTTCATATACACTCGAGGCTTCGCGAATCATAGTTCCTTCGTATCCAGCACCCATATACTCTTTGTGCACTTTATGGATGTCGTCCTTTGTTTGTACCCATTTGGTTTCCACGTTCACGCGCTCAATTCTTTCCTCAAATGTAAGATTTGGTCGATTCGTGTCGAAATAATCAAACACTAGAAAATCCAAGGCTTTTGGATTTGTTTTGTATAAGCTCGTAATTTCTTCAAATGTCTTTGTTGGATCGTAACACTCCCCATCTAGATATTCACCCTCTTTGAGTCCTTTTCCCCAGTGTTCTGTACCCGGAACAATTTTACCCGTCCGAGAAATTCCACCCTTATTAGATACAAGCAAACGAACGCCGTCTATTTTTGGTTGTACATAGAACGGTTCTGAAATATATTTGTGTCGGTCATCCCATTTATTTGCGAGCATGGGTAAAATAGGTATCTCTTTTTGATTTTCCCACATTGTCTTCGCACGTTTAAGAGCGCTATCATATCCAAGCTTAACATGAATGGTTGAAATAGATTCCTTTCCACCGACCATACCAGTCTTCTTCACGATATTGGCGGTGCCATCGGGAAGTTTATTTACACTGATATCAAAGTAGCGTTTTTTGCCATTTTTGTCGGTTTTAAAAATTGTTTCCATTATAGTAAGGGTAGATATGATTCCGGTCGTAAATCACGAGCGATTGGAGCGACTTAGGCCACCCCCCGCAACAAATATTCCACTCAACGCGAATACTGCATGCATATTTATTATTATTTTAGCTATTATTGGTTTGTACAAGAGAAGTGTAGACATCAGTCAATCGAGGAAACAACATTATACTTGAGGCACTCTCCGACATTCATATAGATGTCCTTCTTCATGAGCTTCTTGAATTCTTTTTCCGGGATTTCAGTCTTTTCGAGATAGACCTTCGTGATCATGTCCATGAACTTAGAACACGAGTCCATTTCATTCTTCAATTCTTCAAACTTACCCCAGAACCCATTCGTCGATAATTGGTGGATGAGGATATGTGCATTCTTGCCCATGCGACGTTCATGTCCACCAAGCAACATAAACGAAGCCGCGCTGCAACACGCGCCTTGAGCGATAGTAATAACTTTAACTCTCGACTTTTCAATAATATTCATGGCGCTAAGACCAGCAAACATCTCTCCACCGTCACTACAGATGTTGATTCTGATTTCAGGTTTGAAACCCGGGAAATCGATAGATTGTTTGAGTAGCTTATTTTCAAGCTTCTTAAACTCTTCGGTAAATTCCAGAATATCATCGGATGTTACATCGCTATAGAAGAACATCTCATTGCCAATGATTCGCGTAGTCTTAAACTCATCTTCGCCCGAAGTGATTGGTAGGATAGTAGGAGCTGGCATTTGTTAATTGAAGTGTGCAAGTTTTAAGTTACTTTTTGTATTTTTTGAATGCCGAGGCTGGTGATCTTCTCACTGACTGGACCTTTTTTGTTTTTGGTAGGGGCTTTTTGAAGGCGGATTTGGCAGACGTACCCATCTTTTGTGATGTAGCTTTTCTTGCTTTTGGTTTCGTGACTGGTGTCGCTCTGCTGAGTGTATTCACCATTTTATATACAAGAAGCCTCATATTTTCAAGTTTTTGGTTAAATTCTTTGTTTACGTTTCTGGCACTCGTTGCACTACTCATTTATATAACCAGTTATTTTAATAACATTTGCGAGTTTATGGTGAGTATTTTTTCATACACATGTTATATGCATGGCTTCTTGAACCTAGGAAACACTTGCTACTTTAATTCGGCGATGCAATCACTCCTTCATATATTACCAATATCTGAACATATATACAAGAGTAGATATGTAGGTGATTGTAAATTTACTAAATTGTACCACGACCTCGTGACTATGTACTTCAGTAGACAAGAATCTAATAAGATTGATCTTACACCACTATTGAAAGAATTTCAAATAGTGTTTCCTAGATTCAAGTTACACGAACCTCACGACACACAGGATGCTCTTTTTTGTATAATAGACATTCTAGAAAAGGAATATGGAATAATAAAGCGTTTAATATATGGTAAAAAGACACAAATAACTATATCACCGGATGGTAAAAATACAAGTGACACGGATTATAGCATACAGACACTTACTATCGATGATCACGTGTGCAAGGTGAGTGATTTAATAAATAAAAGTATGAACTGGAATACACTCGAGGGATACGTAGACGACAATGGAAAGGTTCATCACGTGGCGACGACGCGGACTATTTTTAAACAACTACAATCAGTAATGATCATTTCGTTCGATAAAAAAAGTCGGATACAGATAGAAGAGGACTTATCATTTACAGATGATATTAGTTATTCACTACAATCGTGTGTAATACACGAAGGTGTACAGTGGGGCGGTCATTATTACTCTATGTGTAAATTCAACGATAAGTGGTATGTACAAGATGACGATCATATAGCAGAGGTGAATTTGAAGGAAATAGATGGGTATTACATTCTCATATACATTTTAAAAAATCAGTAATTTTTATGTTCTCTTTTATGTTTACTAACGTTCTATAAAACGTACGCCTATTATTCGGGTACGTTTTATCAGTTCTCTGCATGATAGGCATCCACCACATTGGTGTATCTTCGGACATGTATTTACACTCGAGAATCATGTTCTCACGAATCCACGAAGTGTCGAATTTATCTTCGGGAATTATAGATTCAAATACAAGTTCACCTTTTTCTTGAACATACAATCGCCATTTCCCATTCACTGACCGCGCCTGAAAATCAATCGTATTCTTTTCACATGGTTTCCATTTAAACATGGTCTCATGAGTACCAATCTTTACGGGACAGTTTATTGGTGTAAATATAAGTCCATCAACTTCTTGAGTCACGGTAGGTAAATACTCATTTAAGAAGTATTCGTAGTCACACATGAGATGAAATTTCTTTACCTGTATTTTGGTCACGTCACTTTTCAGTGCGAGTAGTTTTTTCGCCGCCTTTTCACAATACTCGAGTCTATCAATGAAATTCTTGTGACCCACAATGATACCCGACTCTTTCAGACAGTCATATATCAAAAATGTATCCTTGTAAAGTTCCCCTTCCAAAATAGTGCCTTCATAAAATGTGCGCCTAAATGTAAGTTTACAAAGAAACATATCAAGAGCTCGGTTCACGAAAACACACACTTTGTGAGTTCCATACATGAATGCGAGTAACATAAATCGAACACCATCCGTTTTTTCGCAAACCACGTAATCATTTTTTCGAAGTAAATCAAAATGTTTATATTCGATAGATATCGGCTGACATCCCGGAAATCGATTGGGTGTCGTCCCCCATGTGTCCTCCATGTATTTTATCGCGTATTTGTAAAGTGGATCATCCCTCTTTACAGATACTCGTGACATCTGTTTAATATTTTAAATTTAATCTTTAATTAGCTTTAATGCCGGCCGCGTTCAGCAAGTTACTTACACACTCATGAGTATATGTCATTGTCAACTTAGATGCTGTATACGCGTTAATTTTGACACCCAACTCCTTGAACTTGGAAAACATCTGCCCCATTCTCGGTGGAACTCGACAATCGTGTGTGCGCTTATCCCTTACACACTTAGACGTATTCTTGCACATCATTAACCAACACCTCGCCTCTGAACTCGTAACCTGGTAGATATCTTCGGAGATCATTTTACCAACCTCAGTGTCGAAGTGTAGACCAATTTGACTAACCGGTTCAGTCGTTTTTTCATTCACACTCTTTTTAAACTGTTCCCAATCGATACCCTCTTTTACACCTGGGAATACTAAACAACCAAGACCATCGTGTGGTTTAAATACTTGAGCAATTGACCCTTCATCCATCGCCACACCGAAATCAATAAACAAGATGCGGTCGGACGTCTTCATGTATCTTTGAATGATATCAGACTTATCATATGGATCGTCATTCACATACACGACTTCATTTTGGACTCCATTTGCTTGGATGCACATAAGGTTTAAGCGTAAAACCGTGTGTAACGTTTTCACATGACACGATTTACTCCGAGTAACGATGATAGTCGCAAGTTTCATTAACAACTATAAAACTCTAAGCCTTAAGCCTATCATTCATACAACCAGAGAATGGCAAGTTACCAACATGTCCCAATGTGGTGTGAACGTCGGCATAAATCTTACCTCCAACTTGTTGCCATCGTCTACAAAACGCGTAGTCTTCAGACAAATATCTCCGAGATTCCGGGTCAATCATACAATCAAACACGGCGCAATATTCATCAAAATCCCTGTTTTGGTGGTCGTTTTTGCAGTTCAAATCTGTGAAGTGTTCGTGCATCTTTTCAAACGCTTTGCGGGTAATAACCATGAATCCCGTTGGTCCATCCAGAACTTCCACGAAACCATTTTCAACTGAACGTCTATGTGCGCCGATATTAGCTACGAGACTCGATGAAAGCATAGCCATATTTCTATCATCACCTTGCTCAATCGCAGTCTTCGCTTGATCCCACATAACGACTTTCTTTGGATATATCGCTACCGATACATCGTGTCCCGATCTTACAAGGCGAACAACCGAGTCCGCGTTAAAATCAACGTCCGCATCGATAAACATGAATAGATCAGCGTCGGTTTTTTGCATAAAACGACCAACTGCGACATTTCGGGCTCTGTGTACGAGAGATTCATTTTCCGTTGTATCAATCATGAGCTGAATACCCTCCTTAATCAATTCAATTTGAAGCTTAATGACGCTCGTCATAAACTTTTCTAGACAGAGACCACCATAGCATGGTGTAGCTAAAAACAATTTGACCATATTACATTACATTACATTCATTCCTCTAAGTATCGTTTAATTATACTTTCTATCTTGTTTATAGTCGGTATAGATACCGAACATTTATCATTTATTTCACTCTTAGAAAGTTGCCCTTTCATCACCACATAAATCACGACCGACGCCACACTATTAGGTGTTTTACTCATGAGCTCTGTACAATTTTCTAACTTTGCACACATCTTGTTACATTCTAACCTCTCCGCTCTCGTAACTTCAAACGAATTTAGTAAACGTTGCATTACGTTAAATGGTTTCGTTACGTAATTCTTTTCGGTCTTTCCAAGCAATGTATCTTTGAACATTTGTGTAGTTCTACTAATATCTTTTGACTGAATACCAAACATGTCTGCGATTTCCTTTGTCGTGCGAGGAATTTTTGAAAGTCTGCACGCGTACAAGACGCAGTTGGCTTTTATTCCCAGACGCACAGCTCCCCGGGTCAATTTTTCCACGTTAAATTTCCTATACATCATCTTTGCGTCTTTCAATACACTTTCAGGTAAAGATGGGCAAGCTTCGTCTATATCTTTATATGCGTGAAATAGAGACCTATCCGTGTGATTCATCGATTGATGAAAATTTATTTTTGCCATTCTTTTATTTTCATACGTCGATGTATTCTTTGTTGATATGACAGTTCCCTTACCCCATGCATTCGAAAACAATTCTGGATTCGGATTTGGGTTTCCACATCTAGATGGATCATTCACACGTCCATCTTCAGTGAGACCACTCGTCCATTCAGGGCTATCATCTATGAAATGCGCTTGTGTGAGTCCACACCGCGAACACACGGGCATTCCTTCTCTGGTAAATACTTTTACACCATTACAATTTATACATATATGCGTATTGATTGACTTTCTTACAGCGGGTTTATTTAATAAGCGGTCGACATCCGACCAAATAGCAGCCAATCCTTCCATATCAAAAATACCTTTTTTTTGAAAGTTGAAAATGCGCACTTAGGTTTTCAAAAATTTAGATTATCCGCATGCATTTTGGCAAACTCTTCAATAGAATCAACCACCTGTTTAAATTTACGAGAACCGGGACTCGTGGGTTCCCATTCATTCCATTCGCGATCGACTTCCCTGTGCGAGGAAGGAGGTATGACCTGTCCATCGATTTCGTCGTCTGGGACAATGAACCCTTCTAAATCACTTTCTTCATCCGATTCATCAATGATATCACTTTCCATATCTTCCTCTATTTCATCTTTTATACAATACATGGAGTCGCCTATTTTACAAAATACGGATGTACCATCCGGGTAATGCTCACACATGTTTTCTGGTTGTACAAGTTCTTCATTTTCATCAAGTTCATATACACGAGCACCTTTATACACGAGAGACGTGTCTAGGTAATAATTGACGGTGAGATAGTCGTTCATGTTCTCTGTAGTTGTTGCGTACATCTCATCATCAACATCGTCAATATTTAACAAAACTTTTATGAGATCACCAGGCTGGATCTCTGAAAAATTAATCATTCTTAAAGTTTTAAGACAAAAATATTTTCAGGTAATAACACACATGGGGATTGAAATTTTTTCGAAGGATGGATGCAAGTACTGCGACCTAGCTGAAGATATATGCAAGGATTTGTGCTTAGATTATAAGAAAACAAAAATTGAGAAAGGTGATTTGGAAAAATTATGCGGGAAACCAATCGCCGCGTATCCACAAATTTTTATCGATGGAAAACATCACGGAACATTTTTTGACTTTCAGGACTACATCGAAGACACGGAGCCAATGCTCTTACCGACACTGAGTAGGTTTACTGTGTTCCCTATTCAACATGACAATTTATGGGCATTGTACAAGCAAGCACAAATGAGCAACTGGACAGCGGAGGAGGTCGACTTATCAAAGGACATGGATGACTGGAGCAAACTGACAGATAACGAACAGCATTTTATTAAGACTATATTGGCATTCTTTGCTGGTTCGGATGGTATTGTATTTGAGAATCTCAACAACAACTTTGCGGATGAAGTGCAATATCCCGAAGCTCGGTCATTTTATGCATATCAAGCACATAATGAAATGGTTCACGGGGAAACATATAGTAAATTGATAGACAAGTACATTCGTTCACCTTCGGAAAAAAAGGAATTGTTTTCGGCGATACAAAGAGTACCGTGTATCGAGAAAAAGGCGAGATGGGCGATGAAATGGTTTGACACGTCGCGCCCTTTTTGTGAAAGACTTCTCGCTTTCGCGTGTGTGGAGGGTATATTCTTTTCCGGGAGTTTCTGCGCTATCTTTTGGCTTAAGAAGCGAGGACTTCTCCCGGGTTTGTGTTTTAGTAATGAATTGATAAGCAGAGATGAAGGTCTTCATCAACAATTTGCGGTTGAGTTGTTCAACATGCTTAAATTTAAACCAAATTCTGACACGATTAAGGAGATCGTGAAAGAAGCGGTAGAAATAGAGAAAGAATTCATCTTGGATGCACTTCCATGTAGTCTCATTGGTATGAACTCCGAGAAAATGACACAATACATTGAATACGTATCAGATAGACTTTTAAAACAAGTGGGTCAAGAAAAGATCTGGAATTCGACAAACCCATTTGAATTCATGGAAACCATCAGTCTCGACGGAAAGACAAACTTCTTTGAAAAGAGGGTGGGTGATTATGGAAAGATGGACGAGGATTCGTGTGAAATCGAGTTCGACGAAGATTTCTAAAACACTTCAATATACTAAATGGTATTTTGCCATTTACTATATTGATTAATTAATAAACCAAATGAAATAATTACTCTATAGTCACAGTCTTACCGTCGTCGCATTGGCAAGTGACCTGCTTTTGTACACGAACTTTGAGAGTCACTGGTTTGTCGATTTCGTCACCCATGACATCGAGTGGCGCGAGTTCAAGACCACTATCGACCGCATCGTATTGCATTTCGCTAAAACCCGGAAGAGGCTCTGGCATTTCAGTCATTGGTGGGGTGATAACTGGTTCCTCTTCTTCTGGGGAAGGTCCAACCATCATTGGCATTTCTTCTTCAATGGAATATCCTTCCTTCTTAATGTTCATCATGGCCCACGTGATGAGCAAGAACACCACGGTGTGAAGAGCGAGACCTCGCAAAGTGGGGCAACCGGTTGGACCAGAAACCCATCGACCGAAAATAGAACGCGTCAAACGGAATGTGTCTGGGTTCGCGATTATAAAGAACACGAGAGAAGACATAGCGGAAATCAAAAATTTCTGCTGGGCCTTCGCACCCCCGCATCCACAACCACAATCTTTAAAGATACCCATGTGTAATTTTTATATTGTAGACTGAGAAAAAAAACATGCTTAAAGTTTGGACACCATCATAAGATATACAAAAACAAACCAAATGTCGTCTACTAACATGATCCAACTTTCCAACACTTTCGAATCGTCCTCTGTTGTCTTCAGTAAAATGAAGAAGAACAAGAACGGTGGCAAGACAGTATACATTAACACGGCCGATGGTAAGGGTAAGCTCTACTTGCAACTTCCGTTCATGCGAAGTCCTTATGGTCTTAGTGCCTTTACTGATGAGACGACTAATAAGACGTCGTATTCGCTCGATTTGTCTATTGACCCGGACAACGAGCAAGCCGTCGAACTCGCCGCCAAGCTCAAGGAGCTTGATGCGAGAATCATCGAGACGGTTGCGGCAAACTCCAAAGAATGGCTCGGAAAAGTGTACAATCCTGAAGTGATGAAGGAGGCTTTGTATAAGCCGCTTGTGCGCCCCGGGAAAGAAGAATACCCAGACACTGTTAAACTCAAGGTCATGACCAAGCCAACCGGCGAATTCATGGCTGAAGCATACAACCCTAAGCGAGAACTTGTTCCGATTGATTCCATCGAAAAGGGACAACGGTGTATGTGCATCGTAAACGTGACCCAAATCTGGTTCATCGATAATAAGTTTGGTGTGAGCTTGCGCCTATCGCAAGCACTCTTCGAACAATCGACGAAGCTTCCTTCCTTTGCATTCCAAGGCGTCGAAAGTGAGCCATCTGGTGACGCAGTTGATGAAGGCGCCGAAGAAGAATATTACGAAGAAGAATGTCAAGTCGAAGAATAAAATCTAGCATTAAAACAAGATGCAGGTGGAACAACACATCAAGAATTTAGCGGTCATCAGGCGCAAAGTTGGAAAAACCAATACACCCAGAGACCACGAAAAGATTGGTAAGGAGGTCACCGAAGCTATCAAGAAATTAGGTTGTAATCCAGACAAAATATTTTACACCATAAACGGTAATGTGACCCCGAATTTGTCTATTAAGAAAGCGGTTCGAACGCGTGTAGGTACCAAAAAGATTGGCGAAGGTGAATATGGCGAGATTTTTTATGGGTGTGTCGATAAACGATGCAAAAATGAAATTGCGATAAAAATTCAAAAAGAATCGATGACAACGGAATATAAAATTGGAAAACTACTCAGTAAACTTGGTGGTGTGAATCCATATGCTCTTGAAAAGTGCAAAGATAGAAACGTCATGTACAGTGAATACGCGAATGGGGGTGCACTCGAGCCATACATCATGAAAAACAAGAACGCGTTGAGACCTATACATTTCAGGTTTATAATCACTGACGTGTTATACAATCTTTATAGAATACACAAAAAGTACCCATCTTTCAGGCATAGTGATCTTCATGGTAAAAATATACTTTTGCGAACCCGAACACCCACGTTGAATGTGTCCAAATACAAAATAGGTAAGATGACGTTGGACGTCGAAGACATCGGTTTAGAAACAATGTTAACAGATTATGGTTTATCATCGACGGGTACTATAAAAAATCCAACTATACGTGGACTCGATAAACATTATGGTATAGCCCCGACATCCCACATGATGTACGATGCGCACCTCTTCTTGAATGCCATGTTTCTTATATGTACTCGAATAAGAACAGAATCATCTAATAGTGTAATTCGTTTTATTCAACGTATATTACCAAAAGAATATATAGGTTTAGAATCTAATAAGATTGAAAATTTCCGTTTAAAACTAAATGCCGATCACACTAAATTACCCACATTTGAAGATATATTCTCAGATGCATTCTTCTTACCATACCGGTCAAAAGTGACGTCGCGTAAGAATCCATTGAACTTTATACCAAAGGCAAAACCAATTTTACAAATGAAACCAAAGAAAAAGGTGGTTGTAAAGACACCCTTAAACCAAGAAGCGGCGAAAGAACGCGCAAAGACAATTTTGAAAAAGAAATCCATGCCTTCACCGAAAGTAACCATAGCACCAAAAGGATACACGCGTATAGATGGAAAGAAGTGCACCACGTATAAAAAATCAGAGATTGTCGGAAAGGCAAAAAGAGCGGGGATAGATACTCAGGGAAAAACCGTGAAGCAGATGTGCGACGCTCTAAAAATAAAATATGTGAAGTAATTAAATTATGATTGCTTTCTTAGTTCTGACCATAATCGTTTTAATTGTTTTGTTTTACACTGGGCGTCCCACTAAGTGTCCGTGTGGGTGTGGCTGCAGAAAAGGGCGTTGCGATTGCAAAGGGTGCACTTGCAAAGCATGTAAGGAAAAATGGACCGTGTACGGGACTAATTGGTGTGGTTGGACTACAAAGCAACTTGATTACATGAAAAAGAATGGTAAAGCGTTCGATTTCGTTGACTGCGAAAAACAGCAATGCAACGGAATCAAGTCATTCCCAACTCTTAAAAGTTCGGAAGGTGAAATGTTTTCGGGATACCGCGAAGTTTAAATACCACGGACCACGGCGAGCGCCAACGACAAGATGAAGGCATCAAGGAAAGTATCGAGCTTCTTGAGAACAGTCACGTGCTTCACGAGCGAACGGTTCCACAAGAATCGTAGCACGAAGGTCGTGATGAGAATCATGAGAACAAACGTGAGGAGTTCGGTGATGGCGTCTTGAGTCTTGCGCGCGTTAACAAGACCTTGGATCATTTATCTATTAATAATATTTTTTTCTCCAATATTATTAATGGGTCAAGACACTAAACGTCTCCCCCTGAGTGGGTCAGAACATAGGTTTACACAAAGATTATGGGGGCGAGCGATTGGTATCAATAATAACAATTGTTACGCGTATGCTGTCGGTGATTACGAAAAAAAGAGATCATACAAGAGTGTCCCCGGTGAACGTGCTGGTGTCAAGAACATGAACCATTCGTATGTAAACTGCAAAAAATTACCACAACGTGTCGTTGCGGATAACCCAAAGAAAGTGTACATAGCAAAAGCTGAAGAGAAATGCAAACCCGGGCATTACAAAGTTATGATGTTCGTTGCACCCGGAAATCCAAATAATTACTTTAGACAAGGTGATTTTCACTTTTATAAGCAAGTAAATGTTGTGGAGTATAAATTGAAAAAAGGTAACACACACGAAGCCATCGCAAAATTTTTCAAAGTCCCGGTCACACGAATTAAAAAAGTTGCACCAAAAATTGTACCAGGTAAAATCATACGTTTCAAGGCTAATATATTTGCCCACAAGCGTGGTTGGGCGACAGGACCACTTCTTACTGATGCGAAAGGTAATGTGATAATAGATCCACGCAAAGCATCTAGAGATTATGGGTCGTTAAACTACAAAACGTACTGTAGTTCATTCTGTGTTAAGAATAAGGGGATCAAAGTCGGACACACTCACACCAAAGTCAGAAAGAAGACTTGAAAGATCAATCTCATTTTCAACATCAAAGAATATATCGAGTGCGTTAAATATAAACTCAGATTCGAGTAACACTGCGTTTGAAGTCGATTCAAAATTATTATGAATCGTTATCTGCACCCTGAAATTATCCCCATCAAACACTTTCCTGCATATAGGACAAGTTTGCTTACCTTTATTTTTCCACTTTTCTAGACAGTGTGAATGAAATAAGTGCCCACAACGTATGGGTTTATTATGCCGTGTCTCTCTGACGTCACCGAGACATATGGCACACTGAGACATTCTCTAGAAAAGTTGTATATTAAAATAACACTAATTTTGCGTATTTAGTAAATGTTGCGAGTGTCGACCAAAGCTTCGTCACACGAAGAACACTTCTTGGTGTCTTGTTCGGGTTTGAAAAGTTCTGGACCCTTCGATTGCAAAAGTTTGCGGTAAGAGTAGTTGTCTTCGTAAGACACACCGTTCTTGTTCATCAAGTAGTTGTTGTACAATTGGCTAGACGAGTTGATGGTGAAGCATCGACCATCGGCCATTCCAAGTCGCTGAGACATTTTTATTATTACATCAGAAATTAATTTGTCTATTCTCTATCGTACGTTTCCATGATTTTACATTCATGCCTCTGAGTTTTTTAACTATATCATTTATGTTTGCGCCTGATAACGAATCAAAAATTTCTTTTTTGTCTGGTGCAACTTCACCGACTCTGATAGATGGTTCTGTGTTAATATGCTGATTGATTATGTTATATGCAAATGCAATTTCTTTGAATGTCTCGGCTCCAGTGATGATAATCTTCCCTGTACTAAAAATACTCGTCGTCACTTCTTTCATGTCTTCAGCTGGCTTGAACTTTACTTTTACAGCAGAATACCGATCTGGCTCAAATGACACTTTGAATATATCTGAATATTTTTCAAAGTGATCCGCTGTACGCATCAAATTGATATTCCAATTTAAGCTGAAATTTGAGTTTATCATCACAACCCGAAATGTCTCTATCGGTGGTATACACGATTCATTGAGTAATTTACCAATGAGAAGTGAGAGTTGTCTGATAATGTGTTTGCAGTTTACTAAATCTGAACATCCCGCCACCTGGATACTACCGTTTGGAAAAAGCTTGATAGATTTTACACTGTACATGTCTGTGTAAGACAGCGTAATCTGGTTATAAAATGAAGTTGGTTTCAGTATCCATTCACATCCTGCATCTTTTCGTCCACGCATTCTCAAGCGAATCGGCGATATTTTCTCAAAACACTTGCGAAGATGTTGTATATCAAGTGGCTTATTAAAGCTCGATACCATCGTGATAGTCGTAAGTTTTACCCATGATGGTCTAATATTCTCTGGAATCTCATTTCGAAACTCATCAAGAGTTAGGTAATACGAAAACGTGTTATTGACGATTGAGCTGAACATAGTTAATTTAGGTGTGTGTCCAGTTCGACTTAGGCTTTTAAAATACTTAGAGAATTTACGTTAAAGAAAACCATGACCTCCTTCGTAAAAACTGCTCGTGTTTCCCATGATATTGAAAGTGATTCACAAATAATAGAAATAGAATACGTAAAGTATACGAATGGAATTGGTTATGAAAATAAAATAGATACCTTTAAAACCACACCCATTGGAACCTGGACCACAATACAGTCTATATCAGACACACTTCGCTACGAACAATTCTTGGACACCATGATACACAAAACAACTGAAGTCAGGAGAAAGATGGCTTTAGTTGAGTTGGAAAGTGTGATGTGCGAAAATAATAATACGCGCAGTATTGTGCGCGCTATGAATGCGGTCAAAATATTAGACCCTACGTTTTCGCCTCCAGTAATTAACATGCACTGTACATGGCAAAAAAAGTTTGCAAAGGATGTGTGCGAACAATACATGCCTCAAATTATAAAAACGTGTACAAACGATATGAGACTGGAAAAATTCTTTAGAGTGCTGCAACTAATAGAAGTAGAATCCCTGCACCCACCATGTTATTCATAACTTTTTGGTTATGAACCTTGTTTGGTTTGTTTTCTCTAGAAACAGCTAATGGCTCTTCATCATATTGAATATTTCTTCCTGGATACAACTCTCTAGATAGAGGACACACATCCGTTCGGCCAATTCGACCTGCGACCATCACTCCATAGTCGCACATCGGACTACGGTATTCTTGTTGCACAACTTCTTCAACTGGTTCTTTGTGTGGCGCAAAATCTATGATTTGACGACTCGTACCTGGCATGAAGAAATCATGCTGAACATATGGGTTCACTCGATCAATAGATTCTTCGTCGCTCAAAAGCATCTTTATACTAACACAGATTATATTTCTTATACTTTATTTTCTTACCATGTTCTAACCACATCTTATCTAGGTCTACATTTAACATGTACGAGAGCTGAAATAAATAACTAAATACGTCACCCATTTCCATCATGATATCCGTACCTCGTTCCTTTTTCAAATTAGTCTTTTTATACGTTTTTTTGTGCTGTCTTATCGCCGAAGCGAGTTCTCCTATCTCCTCAGTGAGAAGAAGCCATACCGTATCTACGGTGGCATTAGTCCAACCTTTCTTCTTACAGATGATCTCTGTTTCAGATTTGTAATAATTTAGACTCATATCGTTACATACCAACAAAACTTTATGTTAGATATATTATAATGAAGAAGAGTAATCTTACCTACACACTCTTTGCCATATCGATTATTACGGTGGCTGTTGTGTATTTCGTGTCATCCAAAAACCCCGTAACCACAGGACAACAAACAATGAACGTGAAAGTTAAAGTTTCACCAGAGAAACAACTCGTCAAACCCGATGATATCGTCGAAGAAACGATTGTGGGGTCTGAAGAGCAGCCAGTCATTGGCGATCAAAATGGACGTGGACCAGTGATGACGGTAATTTAAATACCAATCTTATCACTCTTACCAATCTTATTTCCGTAAGTCGTGGTACTTTGCGGTCTGTCTAGTGGTTCTAAGCCTCTGTCCATATCATGCACATATCCCATGTATTGAGAGACGCCCGATTGAATTTGTGACACACCAGTCTTTATCACCATCTCGTTCATCATTTTCACTTGTTCGTTAACACGAACGTTATGGTCACCCGAATTGTTTATGAACACGACGCGCATGATACCATACAAATCATCTTCGCTTTGATAATCGATGGATATACCCGTCTTGTTTTTGAAATCCTGACGTATGGCTCGTTGAAGCAAGTTCACATTGAACGACGAAAAGAAAAGTGTGTTCAGTGGTGTCTGGCATTGCTTCAAAGAATTCAGGTGAAGATTATCACACATTTAATATAGTCCTGGAAAAAAACTATCAGTAATTATAAATGAACATATCAGTTTCTGATTTCGACGAGGCCTACTCTACAGCAGCATGCCCACAGTATCGCCCTGTATGCAAAGGCAATAACTGCTTCGTCGCGTCGTACCCACCAGTTTCAAAGCCGGGTGCATACGGGACATTTCTCGTAAACAGCTACTTGGTACAGCCCGAACGCAAGGCCGAATTGGCTGGACCAGTCCCGGTGAGAAGTCGAGACTTCAAGTAAAAAAGGAGTATAAAAAATTCATTAGTATATTTATAAAATGAGGGTTATTAAAAGATCCGGTCGTATTGAAGACGTTAAATTTGATAAGGTCACCAATAGGATCTCAAAACTTACACATGGATTATCTGAAAATGTTGACGCGTCCATGATCGCACAGCAGGTGTTTTCTTCTATGCATGATAACATCAAGACACACGAAATCGACACACTCTCAGCTGAGATTTGTATCGGTATGATTACCAGTGACCCAGACTATGAAATACTCGCGACGCGCATTGTCGCGAGTAACATTCAAAAGCGTGTACCCTCTACGTTTTCTGAAGCCATGCAGAAATTGTATGATGCGGATATCGTCACGGAAGAAGTCACAAAAGTTTCAAAACACATCGATGCACATATCAAACCCGAAAGAGACTATGACTTTGGATATTTTGGATTGAAAACACTCGAGAAGGGATATCTTCAAAAGATACACGATGAAATCGTCGAAACACCTCAATATATGTACGCCCGTGTATCCATAGGTATTCACGGCGAAGATCTCGAACGCGTGGTCGAAACATATGACGCCATGAGCAAGGGTCTTTTCATTCACGCAACACCAACACTCTTCAATGCGGGTACACCAAGACCACAAATGTCGTCGTGTTTCTTGGTAGCGAATAAGGATGATAGCATTGACGGAATTTATGACACGGTCAAAGAGTGTGCACAGATTTCGAAGTGGGCTGGTGGTATAGGTTTACATGTACATAACATCCGCGCGAACAAATCACACATCAGGGGTACAAATGGTACATCCGATGGTATCATCCCGATGTTGAGAGTGTATAACGCGACTGCTCGATACGTGAATCAAGCTGGACGAAGAAAGGGTTCTATTGCCGTCTATTTAGAACCATGGCACGCAGACATTCTCGATTTCTTGGAAATTCGCCTCAACCAAGGTGACGAAGAAGCGAGATGCAGAGACTTATTTTCTGCTATGTGGATCCCCGATTTATTTATGAAACGTGTCGAAGAAGGTGGAAACTGGAGTTTATTCTGTCCGGATAAGGCGAAAGGTCTATCCGACGTGTACGGGAAAGAGTTTGAAGAGCTCTATGAAAAGTATGAACGCGAAGGTTTAGCCAATAAGGTTGTTCCCGTCGCAGACATTTGGAAGGCTATCATCAAATCTCAAAGTGAGACGGGTACACCTTACATGCTTTACAAGGATGCATGTAACTACAAATCAAACCAAAAGAATCTCGGTACCATTAAATCATCCAACTTGTGCTGCGAAATTTTGGAACACACCGACAAAGATGAAACAGCGGTGTGTAATCTCGCCTCCATCGCTCTCCCCAAGTTTGTCAACAGAGAGACGGGCGAATTTGATTATGAAGAACTCCATCGCATTTCGAAGATGGTGACACGAAACCTCAATCAGGTGATCGATAAGAACTTTTACCCCACGGATACAGCGAAACGATCAAACATGAGACACCGACCAATTGGTATCGGTGTCCAAGGTCTCGCCGATGTATTCATCATGTCGAGAGAACCGTTTGGGTCTGAAAAATCAAGAGAAATGAATCGTCTCATCTTTGAAACCATTTATCACGCATCACTCGAATCGAGTTGCGAACTCGCCGACAAAGACGGTACATACGAGACATTTGAAGGGTCACCTTTCAGTCAAGGCATCTTGCAGTTTGACATGTGGGATGCACCAAAACTTTCTGAGCGGTATGACTGGAACGCCATGCGCGAGCGCGTGAAGAAGGGTACAAGAAACAGTCTTTTACTCGCACCCATGCCTACGGCGAGTACATCTCAGATTCTAGGAAACAATGAATGTTTCGAACCTTACACACAAAACATTTATCTGCGACGAACTCTTGCGGGTGAGTTCGTGGTCGTGAATAAACACCTCGTCGGTGACCTCAAGGCTGTGGGTCTTTGGTCAAAGGAAATGAAAGACCTCATGATCAAAGCAAATGGCTCCGTGCAAAATATCGTTGATATTCCAAGTGAACTCAAAGAACTCTACAAAACCGTATGGGAAATCAGTCAAAAAGTTATCATTGATATGGCCGCAGACAGAGGTGTATTTATCGACCAATCACAATCTATGAACTTATTCGTTGAAAGTCCAACACTCTCAAAGCTCTCATCGATGCACTTTTACGCGTGGAAAAAAGGTCTCAAGACAGGCATGTACTACTTGAGAAGTAAGGCGAAGGCGCGCCCAATTCAATTTAGTCTCGAAGCCGATTGCGCGGCTTGTTCAGCTTAAAGTTTTAGAACGTATATTTTTTAATAAAATGTCTAAATTCGTGAATCTACTAAATGAGCTTGAAATCCCACAACACGACGGGCGAAAGATATCCTTGTGTACAAAAGAAGGAAAGCCCTTACGAATTCAATTCCCTCGAATGTATATCCCATTCGGTATTTCAGGATTCACACCAGAAGTTGGTCCAACTAAATGGTCTCTCGATTTCGCCATGAAAGGATACGACGAAGAAGGCAATTACGTCAAGACATTCTATGAAACGATGCGCGCATTCGAAGAAAGAGTGATTGAAGCCGTGCACGAACAAAGCGAAGTCATTTTCAAACGAAAAGTGAGCATGGATGAACTTAAATCGTGTTTCTTTTCGAATATCAAGGAATCACCTGACAGAGAACCAAAGTTCCGCGTCAAAGTCGACGTGAATATGGAACAAAAAATCAAACCGTATATTTATAACGAACAAAAGAAATCAATTGGTAACGTGGAGTGTAAAAATGGATTATATTCAAGAAATTCGGGAACTGCCATCGTTGAGATAAACAGTGTGTATTTCTTGAACAAAAAGTTCGGAATTACCTATAAATTGTACCAACTCGTGACATACGAACCACAAGCACTGAAGGGATTTCAGTTTATTGTCGATTAAACATCTGTGGAACTTGTTGTACGGGTGTTATCACATTTGAACCTGGTACGTTTCTATATACTGGTGTGGGCCTGTAATTTCTATTACCACCGCGTGTATTCGTATATACCGCACCACGTCCAGTTTCATAAATTCTATGCTTTTGGGCATCCAGGTAATTGGTTGCCTGTTTTTTAGCCTCCTTCTTCAAATCAGGGGCCATACTCTTCGCCCCTGATTTGGCTTTGCGGGCCGCAGATTTAGCCAGCATACTAACAAAAGATACCATTTATATGTATTTACTTAGAAATTATAAGTAGTTGGTAAATAGCCTGAGCTTCCTTGAGCAATTTTCCGCGAAGCATCGTATAATTATCGGGGTCTAGACCCTGTTTTATTTTAGCGAGTCTGACCGCTTGGTCCCATTTTTTGAGAGTCATCTCTTCTTATATTACATTTACATTTTCTTAATGAGCTTCTTGTACGCCGCGGTCCCCTCCTTTGGTTGAAGCTTGAAGCCGGACTTCTTTGGCTTGAACACCTTGACCATCGCCTTCTTGCCTTCTTCTTCCATGCGAGTGAGAGCCGCCTTGGACGCGGCCTTGCTCTTGATAGCACCGTACTTGTCTTGGAACAAGTCCTTCTTCTTCAATCCACCGGGAGTCTTTTCCGCGGTACCGTGGAACACTTCAGCGCGAGATCCAAATGTCTTCATTGTATATACTCTATGCCCTGAAAATATTTCTAATCTCAGAAATCGAAAGCCCCTCTGACTTCCCGGGTAGCTGCGTTTTAAGACGTACATCATCTAATATTTCCGCGGTTTCGTGTGATTTCCTCACCTGAAGCGCGACTATAGACTCGTCTACACTCGGAAACTTCTCATCACCTTTGTAAATGAGCTTCTTCACGTATACATCTCTGGTCTGCCCTTTTCTATGACACCGACCAATTGCCTGGAGTTCCGTACCTGGGTTCCAAGAGGGACTCGTGATGTATACACGTGACGCACTTTGAATGTTGAGTCCCTGTCCACCAGCCTTGACCTGGATGATAAACACGCTGTTGTTTGGAGCTCGATTAAACTCGGCAAGTTGTGACTCGCGACGCTCTTTTGAGAATGAACCATCAATTCTAAACACGGGACACGTGAGTGTTTCTTGTATGTAATTCATCTCGCCCATGAAATGACAAAATACGAGTGTCTTTTCATCGGGGTGCTGAGAAATGAACTCAAAAAGTGTTTCCATCTTCTTGGAGCGACCCGACCACGGCGCGATTTCTTCGCCAGTCTTCTTAGACATTCCATCTATATAGAGTTGAGGCCAAATCATAGCTTGTCTCGCACGAAGCAAACATTCAAGAATGTCCATATTGTACATACTCGTGTTTCCGTGAGACTGAGAACGACGCATCATTTCTCGAATCATTTCTTGGGATTCAGAAAACACATACTTGTACATTTCCTTTTCCTCGTGGTACATCTCGAGTTCAATGTTTTCAAAGTGACACGCGGGGACGTCGTCTTTTGTCTTTGTTCTGCGTATGATATACTTTTGCCTAATAGCATCTATATGACATTGTACATCCATTCGGTCTATACCGAAAAACCCACACAGTGAAACGAAATCGTCTACACGATTGAAGACTGGTGTACCCGTGACGAGCCAGCGAGTATCGGTGGCAATTTTCATCGCGGATTTAAACCTCTTTGAACGCCGGTTTCGAATTTCATGCGCCTCATCTAGTATGACGCGTCCCCAAGTAACTCTGTGTATCAATGGGTCGTGCTCTGTCAGTAAACTGTATGGACACACGGTCACGTCACATTTCACGAAATCTGTGTGATCTTTTGTGCGGTTCAATCCATCGTACACAAACACAGTGAGTTGTGGAGCGAATTTGTGTATCTCATTTTTCCATTGGGTCACGATAGATTTGGGTACGATGACAAGTGTGTTCCCTCGTGGATTACGTGTAATCACGGTGATGAGTTGTGCTGTCTTACCGAGTCCCATCTCGTCACAGAGAAATCCACCTTTTGGACCGGAGGTCGAATGCTCCCTCTCGAGCATCCAGTTCACTCCCTCTATCTGATGTGTATATAGCTCCATTTTTGGTTTGATTTAGACATGGTTCGTGATTACTTAGGTGAAGCAACACCATGTTTTTTCATTTTTAAAAACACAAAAAACTTTTTTTATTTTTTCAGAAACTTTTCAAAGAAGAAAGCGTAGAAAAAAATAATTTTTTTTATTTTTAATTTTCGAGATGACGAGATTTTTAAGGTTTTGTTTGATAAAGACATAGTCTCTACATAAAGGGTAAAATGGTTTATGTAGGGGCATACAGGATTTCAAACCAAAAGACGAGAATAACCGCGAAGCAACACCATGTTTTTTCATTTTTAAAAACACAAAAAACTTTTTTTATTTTTTCAGAAACTTTTCAAAGAAGAAAGCGTAGAAAAAAATAATTTTTTTATTTTTAATTTTTGATAATTATTCGAGAGGAGCCCAATTTGCAAAAAAATCGGTCGCACAATTTTCGGGTCCATCCGGTTCCCCAAATTCAATGATGCTTGTTTGACCATCACGTGATATACCAAAATTTTTCTTTTCACCCGCCTTCGTGTATTCCCCCGCGAGCTTGGCATTTTCGTGCTTTATGCAACACACGTAATTATGTTCCTTATCGGTACCTCTTTTATCGAACTTACCCTTTCCAGTCATGGATGCACCCGCCGTCAATGTGACAGAATCAATGGGTTCATCTGTACAGTCAGCCGTTTTATACAAAGCAATCTTCATATCCTTCGTAGTTACCGGTTCTGCTTGTGGTTCATCGGAGGACACGTCCATCGTGGTCGTACCACTCGGTGTAGAATCTCGTGTTATGATTTCCATATCAGTTATGATTGGACCCGGGTTCCGTTCTTTCCTTTTGACGTTCATATTTTCAAATGCATTTCCAACGGCTCTCGCCGTTCTATAAGATGACCACATAGAAGACAGACACGAAATCAAACAAATGAAGCCTATTATTTTCATAGCCGTGCCGAAAGTACTATTCGATTTTTGTTGTATGACAATAGGCTGTGTACTCATTTATATATAATAAGATAATAAATCACTCGTCCCTATATTCGTCATCAGGGTCAGACTTGATTTCACATGGAGGTGGTGGTTCATCTTCTTTCTTCTTACGGGTCCTGGTCTTCTTTACCGGCTCTTCTATACCGTGTTCTCTGTGATACAATACCTTTTGCCAAAACTCTTCCATCACCGGAAAGTACTTTTCAAACCAACCCCTGTCTCGCGGGACGCGCACGACCACAAACTCTTCGGGTCTCGGCCAGTTAAAATCGGCATTTTTATATTGGATGAAATCACACTCTTCTAGGTCTAAAATCTCCATACATAATTGTAACTGTGGCATATAATGTTTCGGGACCTCCGGTAAAATTTGGCGGGACATTGGACACTTAATTTCTACGAGCTTTCCGCTCTCCGTGATACCATCAGGTGACCCACCGAGCCATGGGTATTTTGGGTGTGGTTCGAGACCAATCTCGTGTACGACCTCATTGTGTCTCTGTTCATATAGAATACGAGCCTCGTCTTCGTATTTATTCCCATGCTCGGTCGCCGCGTTTCCAGTGAAAGGTTTACCCTTTCCACACTTTTTGAGAAGTAGATCAAATGGTTTCTCATACTTGTTTTCCCCTATGGCTGTGGCACAATCACTCGCTGTGAGCATGTTTTTTCTCAAGTCGAGCCATTCTTGCGATCTTTGTTCCGCATACGTTTTACTTATCAACTTTGCGACATTTGGATGCATCCTAATATGTATTACAATTTACTTTTTAAGCATATCTACACTTTATTGTACTATATTACAATTTGGATAGAAAAAATACTTTGCCGCGTTCTGTTCAGCCTGTTTTTTGTTTTTAGCAAAACCTCTACCTAGAATGACATTGTTCACGTATACGTCTACATAAAATATACCATTATCGTGTGAAATAACCCGATAATCTGGCAAAGGGTGTCCATGTGTTTGACAATAACGCATGAGATGATCTTTGTAGTTATCATCAACCATGATGGATTGCATATTCACGAGTTGAGGATTCTCATAAATGTTTAAAATAAATCGTTTTGCGTGTAGAAGCCCTAGGTCCATGTATATCGCGCCTATGAATGCTTCAAACACGTCTTCTAAAATCTTTGGATTTTTGAACCATTCGTTGCGCATACCCTTCTCATCCATTTGAACCCATTTGTACATTTCGAGCTTCATCGCAATATTTGCAAGCGTCTCACCTCGCACAAGTTTAGTGCGAGCTTTTGTGAGAAATCCTTCCCTTTGTTTCTCGTATCTATCAAACAGAAATTTTGTGATAACGAATCCTAATACAGAGTCCCCTATGAATTCAAGCGTCTCAAATGATTCCAGATTTTCATTTTCTTTCAACGAAGATTTATGTGTAAATGCTTTTTGGTACAAATCTATCTTAGATATCTTTGTACCAACAAGGGTTTCGACGGATGCCTTGTCGATTAACATTTTATATGATAAGTGTATATTTTTTTAAGCAGTTTGTTCGACCTTGGTGTAGTGTGGGCTCAAGTACTTTTGCAAGTTCAAGAACGTGATTTGCGTGTCCGCAGGTGGGTCAAGAAGAGTACGGAGCTTGTCGTCAAGAACAAGAACGCGACCGTTTTCTGGGTGCTTGAGACCCTTCTCAGTAACGTACTTGTTGATCGCGCGAGTAACGAACGAACGGGAGACGAGCTTATCGGCCTCGACGCCGAGAAAATCAGCAAGCTTTGGGGAGATAGCTTGTTCTCGGTTGAAACCGTTGTTCTTCGCACGAGAAGCAGCCTTGGTTCCGTCTGGATCGTCTTGCTTGGCCTTGATCTTACGAACAATCTTGGTCAAGGACTTGACGTCGTTACGGAGAGCGGCAATTTCGGTGAGGACAGATTCAAAAGACATCTCGTTTTATGTTTTACTTAGGTATCACATCTTTAAGCTTGTTGAAATAATATGTAATGTACTAATAATATGGATCAAGCCGAGTACTCAGCTGGGGTCATAAATCGTTTCAGGACAAAGAAACTGTTTCATAACGACCCCGTACTCAAGAAGTTCTATGATAAAGATGATGTCACCAAATTCAGGGCGAGAATGCACCGCGTTCACAAGGATGAAGATTTCAAAGACTTCGCGAGTGTTATATTCACGGACATACTTCGTTATGAAATATATGCGATCATCGACGAACTCACGGCGTTTTTGAATCCCGTCGGTGATTTGATTTTATCGGGTGGCGATGCAGTGAATTCGTACCTAGAACCAACGCAGAGAATCATGACGCTCGATATAGACACCAAGTTCACACCCAGATTCAAACCAGATGCTAAGTTTTTTGGAAAACTTCAAGCGGTGAAACTTTTACTATGGAATAAACTTGGTGAAATTTCGAAACGTGTAAACACGCGATTTGCGAAGCTCGTACAAGAGGGGCGAGGAAAACCAGGTAGATTCATTGGTCTCGGGTTTGCGAACAAGGGGCCATATGTGACCCGCCGATACACCCTCATTCCAAAGAAAAAGGATTCAAAAAAAGGACCAGACACACTCGCGGATATCGAGCTCTTCACCCTCGACATGAAAGCTCGTGTGTATTCACCGAAGACTGGGCGTATCGAACCCATTAATATGGGTGGTATACTTGACATAGCATTTATGCGACCCGGTGAATTTGGATTTGAAGTAGGTGATGACCAGATACAGGCACTCGATATATTCAAAATCACGGGCAAATACGTTATCGGTAAATTCGATAACATCAAACTTGCATCTAAAAAGTTTCTCATCGAAGACTCGTATACCATGCAGAAACTAGGCCTTCGTGCACCAGAAAAGAAAGAAAAAGATCGTCGGCGAATGATTAAACTTGCCCGCCTCGTTACCAAGCGAAAGATTCTTCAAAATGACTCGATGGAAGATATCATGAAAAAGGTCGGCATACCGCTTAAGAAAGTCACAAAAAAGCGCGCGGTGTTTCGCAACGTGAAAATGTCAAACGCGAAGAAAGTGAATCCCAAGAAATACACGGCATTTACGACGACCCCCGATCCGGAAAAGATTTCAAAACAATACGTGCATGGACTTAAAACTTCTCATAATATGGGAAATCTCTCGGGTTTTACCAAAACACAAGGTAATATGCGCTTCAACACAGAAGAACTCAACTGGGTCAAAAACAAATCAGAAAACTACGTTAAAAATGAATTTAATTACAGGCCAAAGCGTCCAATTCCTTTACCAGAAAAGATAAAACTAGAGGAAACCCTTTATGGATTTAAGCCAGCACGCGATGCATGGGTTCCAAAACCTATTATACGCAAATCCGCCATGATACCATTTATAGGGGTTAAAGATTTGAACCGTATATGAACTATAAAATGATTTACGGATCTCTCTCGAAGGGCGAAGATGGTCTCTATCACGTGAATGCTCTCACCGAAGATAAGAAAAGATGCTATGTACAGGTGAAGAACGTGAAGGTCGTCGATGATGTATCCGGTGAAGTCACGTTCGACATCTCTGATGCAACGGGTGTCGAAAAGATTGAGGCCATCCATACCCAGAACTTGACGTCCGCAATTGAAAACAGTGAGACGTGGTTCGGTAAGAAGTTGACGGAAAAGACCATCAATAAGGTGTACACGAAGGAAGATACAATTTCGGCGGAACGAATTCCAGCCACGAAGGTGTTCGACGCGTCGAAGCAAATGACGCAAATTGAAGCATTTTCCCCAGGCACGTCGTGTACTATCATGCTCGAGTACGCGGGTCTTTGGTTCGCGAAGAAGGCATTCGGTCCATCTTGGAATTTGGTCCAGGTCAAACTGAACCCGGAGCCAGAGCCAACCCCTGAGCCGGAGCCAGAACCAGAACCAACCCCCGAACCAGAACCAGAAATTGAGGCTTACCCAGAAGACATCGTGATTGAAGATGATGAATAAAAAAATTGTTTCTATATATAAAAGATGATGAAGATGAAAAAGGTCACGCCACGTCAAGCGATCGTCGCCCTTGCGATCGTGGTTGTGATTTACCTCATGGTTTCCAATAACCGTTCCAGCTACAGCGTGAAGGACACCGAATATGCGGGCATCGGTGGCATTGATGCCGTCGGTCCATCGGCCGAAGCCGGTGTTGGTTGCGAAATGAAGGCGGGTACTGGCCTCGCCTCTTCTTTGTTGCCACGTGAAGTCGCGCCTCAGGAGGACTTCGGTGAGTTTGCCCCAGATGACATCCTTTCCGGCCAAAACTTCCTCGAACCACGCCAACAAACCGGCTACCCAGAAACCATCGGTGGTGCTCTTCGTAACGCGAACCAACAAATTCGCGCCGACCCACCAAACCCCAAGGATCCCTTCGTGTGGAACAACTCCACTATTGCACCAGACACGATGCAACGTGGTTTGTGCGCCTAAACTTAAAGAATAACGTATTAAATATATATAAATGTCTCAAGTTCCTTCAGACGAACTCTCAAACAGCGTCTCTAAATTGGTTGAATTAAACAAGCAAATTACAGAAGCCAGAGAAGATATAAAGATCCTCGTTCAGGCCGAGAAATCCCTCAAATTGCAAGTGAAAAAGCTCATGATGGATAACGGTCTCGACGCCATTAACCTTAAGAAGGGGAAAATTTCCGTTCGTAAAAGTGCCAGAAAGACTGGCCTTAATAAGACCACCGTGATGGAAGGTCTTGTGAACTACTTCAATGGTAATGAACAACAGGCTGAAAGTGTGTTAAAGGCTATACTCGATAGTCTTCCAGTAAAGGAATCCACTTCACTTTCCCTCACGGGCATCAAGGATAAGAAATAATGGTTTGGAATGAATACGTCCACGCGGCGGAACGTAATAGTGATAATGAATACAGTGATGACGAAGAAAATGAAATCCAATTGAATCGTCATCTTCACATAGACGATTGGGGCGGACACTTCGACGATGATCTTTGGTGGATGTGGCAACTACTAAAAAGGTATCTAGGAGATAGATATCTCGACAATCACATTCTCAAGTATGCCAAATATCATGATTTTATTGAATTTTGTTACCAGTTCTCAGATGATAGAGCGATAGAATTATAATATATACATAAAGTAAACATGCTCTCACAAAAGGTCTCTATTCCAGCGGCCCTTTTCCTTGCGCTCAGCCCAGGTATTTTGCTGCGTACCGATGGTACCAGCATTAAGTTCCGTGATGGACTCACAGGACGTACCGCCGTTCTTTTCCACGCACTCGTGTTTTTCCTCGTCTATTCGTTGATCGCGAAAGCCATGGGTCTCGTGTTGACGCGAACCGACCTCATCGTGACCACCGTTTTGTTCTTGGCCTTGAGCCCAGGTATGTTGCTCACCCTGCCACCAGGCTCTAAGGGTGTTTACATGTCGGGACAGACTAGCCCAGCGTCTGCTTTCGTACACACCGTCGTGTTCGCGCTCGTGTTCGCTCTTTTGCGAAAGCAATTTCCTAAGTACTATTAAGTGACCACCAATGAAATATTTGGTAATTGGTCCAGGTGCTATGGGACTGTATGCCATGTTAGGATATCTTAAAAACATAGAAAATCGTCTCAGTAATGTAGAAGAAATTTCGGGTGCATCTGCGGGTTCCATACTCGCAGTGTTATTTGCACTCGAAAAGAGCGTTGATGAGATGATAGACGTATCACTCAGATTAAACATTTCAGATTTAGTGAAATTGAACTTGAAATGTTTTTTACATAGTTATGGACTCGTAGATTTAGACGCACTCCGCGAAAAGTTTGTGGATATATGCAAATGTGACCCCACGTTTGCCGAACTTAAGAAAAAGATATACATATCTGCATTCTGTGTTAATACAGGAAAGACCGAGTATTTTTCGGTCGATACACACCCCGATATGAAAGTACTGGACGCCGTGTGTATGAGCATAGCGATTCCTTTCGTGTTTTCGTCCAGAAAATATAGAGGGAACACATACGTAGATGGTGGTACCGTAGAATCGATGCCACTCGCACCGTTCTTAAAATATAAACCATATGATGTTCATTGTATACAAATAAAATCAAATATACCGTACGTAGAAAATATAGACAACCCACGTGTGTTTGCCGAAAATATCATGCGCTCGGCGTTGGTAAATAGATACGACTATGATACACGTGATTATGATATCAAAATCATAGACGTGGACGACATGGACATATTTGATTTCAATATGTCTTATGAAGATAAGATACGAATGTTGACGAAAGGTACCTCATAATTTTTTATCAGTTTATAACAATATGGATGCGTGCAATCCCGGTATAAACACCAAAAACCTTGTACGTCTCGTACGTCAGGAGACGGGTATGGATCTCAATCTTACTAGAAATCAAGTGTGCGACGCATACAAGTCTATCCAGGACGGTAAGCTCCCACTTCCACCCATGGTTCTCTCGAAAGATGGTAAGTACATGTTAGATCGAAAATCCCCACTCACGGGTGATGACTTTGAAGTACTACTCAGTTCCTCATCTAAATCAGACGAACTGAAACGTCTGGCGCGTAAAGTGGGTCTTTCAAATTACAAAGAAATGACAAAAGCACAACTCGTCGATGCGATAGAGAATGTTCTAAAGTCAAAAGGCGTGAGAGAACCCATCCGTCTTCACATTACAGTGCGCAAAGAAAAGCGCATTTCCGTAAATAGTAATAACAACTATCAAAACAATTTTAATGTAAATAACCGTAACGGAAACGGTGTAAAGAATAACAATAATTTGAAACGCATTTCAAATGAATCGAGTAATCTTGGGAACGGGAACCGTGAAAACAGGAACCGTGAAAATGGGAACCGCGAAAACGGGAACCGTGAAAACAGGAACCGTCAAAACGGGAACCGTCAAAACGGGAACCGTGAAAATGGGAACCGTCAAAACGGGAACGGGGCGTCACGCACCACACGAAACAAGTATTACATGAACGCCATGGCCCGGAGAGTGCGCGGAGAACAACCGGCACCATCACGTCGTTCGAACGATCCGGCCATGACTCAACTCGTAAACGCGTTTCAAAAATCCAAAACTAGTGGTCCAAATAGTGATGCATTAAGACGTGCGCTCGAGCGAGCCAAGTCGACATCTTCTGCTACAAATACAAGAGCACTGGCGAAACAAATCGAAGATGCGATGAAACGCGGTAACACCACAACACTCAACGCGTTACGAAAAAAGTTGGCAGTCCCAGTGATGAGCGAAAAAGATGGGAAAGTGGCCAAGCTTGAGAAATACATAGTAAATAAAGCGCGTAAACTCAATGATAAACGCCGTATTACATTCATGAATGAAGCCCAAAAAAGCATCAAAGCGTACAAGAATGGTACAAACATGTATGAGACGGCAGAAGCGCGTATCGCCAAGGTATACGAAAATGCATATGACATAGATACACTTCAAAAAAACGTAAATACCATAGGAAACCAAAAAATAAAATCTTCCGCGCGTGAAAAATTAAACGCGTTTAAGCAGTCGGGTGGTACAGATACGAGTTCAAAAAATGCCGTGATTAAGTTGAAAAAATTGGACGAAGAGCTCGGCAAAAAGGCTGTAAACCGAGTCTATTTAAACGAAATGAGAGATGAAGCCTTACAAAATATACAATCTTACAACATACGAAACGGGCTAGCTAAAATTAACACACGAGTTAAAGAAGACATGAAAAAACGTGGTGCCGAATTCAATGAACTGACTAAAAATGACGCCTACAAGAACGTTCAATCGAATGTTAGAACCAAATTAAGAAATGCATACGTGTCTGGTATTCTGAACATTAGCGGTGTTAAGAGAGGACTTAATAACGCAGTCGAAGAATCTGCGGGTGTGTATAAAGGTTTTGAAAATAAAATAAAAAATTTAGAAGCTAAACTCGGAAACTCTAAACTCACCGCGAATGAGCGAAACGCATTGAAGAAAGAACGCAATAATTTGGAACAAAAACGGAGCAGAAACATTGAAAACATGAATGTAATGCGTGAACAATTGGGTAATTTGATGGTTAATAGAAATGGATTAAAAGCTGAATCTGAACGAAGGAAGAGTGCACTGAATAATGCGAATAGAGAAATAGCAAACTTAGAAAAAAAACTCGGAAATTCTAAACTCACCGCGAATGAAAGAAATACACTGGAGAAAGAACGTAATAATTTAAAACAAAGATTGAATCGAAACGTTGAAAACATGAATAGAATGCGTGAAGAATTAGGTAATTTGATGGTTAATAGAAATGGATTAAAAGCTGAATCTGAACGAAGGAAGGGTGCACTGAATAATGCGAATAGAGAAATAGCAAATCTCAAGAAAAAATTAGAAAGTGGTAACATTTCAAACGATGAGAGAAAACAACTCGAAGAGGAACTCGCAAAAGCGCGTGGTAATGCACTCACCGCAACCGAAGAGCTCGAAAATCTCCAAAAAGAAAAGGAATCCTTTGATGCTAAAATCAAACAAGCTAACATGAATGTAAAGGCGGCTCAAGCTGCACAGGCTGCGGCGAACAGAAATAGAAACGCTAAAGTCACTGAAGCTAAGAAAAATGCAGAAGCATCTATAAAAGAGGCGCAAAACAGTGCGTCCGTGAAAATAGAGGAAGCGACTAAGAAAGTCCAGAATCTTCAAAACCAACTTACTAAGCGTACAAATCTCACACCCAAACAAGTAAATAATCTGAGAAAACAAATAAACAACGCAAAAGCAAACGCGGCCAACGTTAAAGCAAACGCAAACGCCCGTGTCGCCACCGCGCAAGCCGCCGCTCAAGAAAGTATGAGTGCACTTCGAATACAAGCAAATCAAGAAGTTGCGAAGGCACAGGCACAGGCGAACAAAAATCTTAACCTCGCCACACAAAAACTCGCCGCGAAAAATGACAAACTGTTGGAAAAGATTGATGAGATCAAGGAAACGCAATCCAGTGTCGCGAGGCTTCAAAAAGAACTTAATAACACTAAAACAGCTTCAGCCGCGGAAAAAAATGCAATTAAAACGCAACTCGAAGCCGAAAAACAAAATTTGAAGAAACAGTTGAACATGGCTGAGGGTGGTAGACTAGCTTTAACTCAACAAAGAAATCAATTGAAGAAACAGTTGAACATGGCTGAGGGTGGTAGACTAGCTTTAACTCAACAAAGAAACCAATTGAAGAAACAATTCAACATGGCTGAGGGTGGTCGAATCGCTCTCATAAATAAATTAAAACAACTCCAAAAATCCAAAAACATTTCTAACAAACAAAGAAATGTATTCAGAGAACAATTGAGAAAGGTTCAAGCTCAACGTAGAAATTTAAGAGGTGGAATGTCCGCTAATCAGGCACAGTATGCGACCACACGATCCCAATTGAAAGCTACACAAAAAAATCTAGCCACCGCTCGACTCAACGAACAACGCGCGAAGCAGAGAATCGTAGAAGCCTCTAGACTCACAAGAAACCGAGCATCAAACACCCAAAACTTTAATGCGACTGCAGCTTTTCAACAAATGAGTAATAGACTCACGACAAACAAAAACGCGTGGAAACGTGGTGTACGCGGTCGTTGGCAAAATGTAGCTAGACCTGGTGCGACGTATCTCAAAAATGAAGAAAATCTTCGTGTCGCTAAAAGTACACTACGCGCACTCATAAACTCAAAAAGACCCAATGGTAATTACACCATAGGTGGTCTATTTGGACAGAAAAGAAGACAGTTGAAATCTGAATTGGAACGTGTGTTCAATATGACACAACTCAGGGAAATCAGAAAAAAGATCGCCGCGGCTAAAAACATAAAAAATACTGAAGTCGCTCAAAAAAGAATGAATAAAACTTTGAGTATGGCTGGTTCGTCGAACAACAATTTTAAATTTGGTAATAGAACTCAACCAATCGTGAACAGGGGTGAACTACTTAAACAAAACAATAGAAACAATGCAAAGAAATATATAAATTCACTCATTCGTATAGGAGCCAAAACAAAGGGGCAACTCAAACAAAGAATAAACATGGGTGAAAATCCAAAAGATGTTTTTAGAAATGCAATGTCAAAAAATCGAAAAGCGGGTGGTCCAGCGGCGGCATCTCGTATTAGAGCACAGGCTTATGCCAGTTAATTTTCTAAACCATAGTATATGTCCACCTACGCCCAAGAACCCTGTGAATTCATTTACCGTGTCTCCTCCTTAGAAAAGGTCGTCGATGGAGACACGATAGATGTTACCATCGATCTCGGCTTCGATGTTTGTACCAAGCAACGCGTGCGTTTGCTCGGTATAGACACCCCTGAATCTCGTACACGCGATTTGGAAGAAAAGAAATTTGGTCTTCTCTCCAAGAAGAAACTCAAGGAATGGTGTCTGAAAGCCGTGGAATCTGAGAAGGATGATATTGAGATCGAACTCAGATGCCCGGAAAAGGATTCGCGTGGCAAATTTGGTCGCATTTTAGCGGAAGTGTGGGTCGGCGAAGATGGTAACTGGACGAACGTCAATAAGTGGATGTGTGACGAAGGCTACGCCGTACCTTATGTGGGTCAAAACAAGGCGGATGTTGAAGCACTCCACATGGCGAATAGAGAAAAGTTACGGGCTAAGAATACTGAATTTTAAATTGACGTTACAAATATGGTGGTCGTCCATAGAATGATTCATAAGCGCTGCGATGTCTAACCTTTTGCTCTTCCCTGTGTGCAGATATTTCTACAATCTCATCTTGTATGTCAAGTATGACGCCTTGTGTAACAAGATTACTTCTATCGAGATAACTTCTATAAAAGCTCCGTTCATCGGATACACCGTGTCCCTTTGCACGAAGTTCTTCAAGTGTGTACTCTCGTAACCTAATACCAAGTTGTTGCGCACGCTCTCGCACAGCATCTTTTCTAACAGCTGCGGTCACACGCTTTTTTATTTTGAGATACTTGAGACGACTTTCTCGCTGTTGTATTTGTCTCGTGGCTTGTCCAATTGCGAGTGCGTATTGAAATACATCACTGTCTAGAGAGGGTCTTGGTACACGAACTCTGGGAATAGCTGCTTCGGGTGACGTGGGTCTCTGTACAACTTTGTAGATATGTTTCATTTCCTTACACATCTCCAAGTAGTCCCCCTCTGGGAGTAACTTGGAGTTGAGGTCAATAAGTGACATAAGCTGGGTGAGGGGTTCCATTGTTTTGGCTTAAATTACATAGGTCCTATGCCTCACTTAGGTTGTTTTGACACACGATCGGCTATGCCGTACCTAGAAAAGTTACGCACTAAGAATACTGAATTTTAAATTGACGTTACAAATATGGTCGTCCATAGAATGATTCATAAGCGCTGCGATGTCTAACCTTTTGCTCTTCCCTGTTTTTGGGCGACGAAGAAGGCGCCGTCGTCCCATATATCAAAGCTCAGATGGTGATGATATATGGGATGTAGACCCCGATGATAAAAGAAGAGTAAATGATAATAAAAATTGGAGAAGACACCACCCACAGGAACAAGCGTTGGATATTGGTAATGGTATGCAAATTAATTATTCTGAAGAAGATGAAAATAAAAAATATGATTAATATATATGTCTGTAAATAAATCTAAAATATCAACAACTTTTAATAAAGATTTTATACCTACAAAACTTAAAAAAGTTCCAAAGCAATACGCGGCGTATTTACCAACTGATTTACCAAATAATGGTTCTCCAAGAACTGCGTATGACAGAAGAGGTTTATTAAAACATTTTATTAGTCAGTCTCCAAGGAGACGAGACCCCCCACCTCGTTCTCCAATGACACGAAAACCAGTTAATCCAAACAGGTGGTGGAATTTTTTATATACAAACAAAGAAATAGAAGCATCTAAACATAAAAATTCACATAGATACAAAATTATTCAACATATGAAAACAAGAAAACATTTATCTGCTAAACAGAAAATGGAATATTTAAATGAATTAGAAAATGGAAAAAAATTAAATAATTTAATAAACAAAATAAATAAATTTACAATTCCAAAACAAAACATTCCCATAAAAACAAGAACAAATAGAATTGTAATTGAGGAAGCACTTGGAACCATGAACTATGCAAAAACTAACGCTTCATTATTCAAACCTAGACATGGTGAAAGTCAACATATTAACACTTTAAACGGGGATAAAGAGTGGGCTAATTTTTTCAAAAAAGTTAGAACACTTGTTTTAGAAAAATTAGTAAAAGAATTAAAATCAAATAATAACCCAAACAATGTAAAAAATAAATTTATACAAATGCTTCCAGTGTTAGAAAAAACACTTCTAGCAGCTGAATATATGGAAAATCCATTGATGTCAGATATTGCAAAAAAGATGCCTAAACATATAAAGTTTAAAATTGATAAAAATAAATTTTATGATTACATCAAAAACAATATTTTTACAAAAGATGGTATGGCAAAAATACAAATTTATATAATTCAAACATTTTATAAATTACTATTTGGAAAATATCTAACCGAACGTAAAATATATATTACTTCTAAAGTTATTTTAAGTGAGATGAAAGTTCAAGGGGGTGAACATGGTTTCTATGGCGAAATGTTGGAACATATGATTAGAGAAGATTTTGAGAAGGAAGTGGATGCTTTAATGGATAAAATTACTTATTTTTTTAACAAACAAAATACTACTAATTTTACAAATAAATATTTAAAAGTGGAACCAATGTTTAATAAAAAAGAAAAAATATTAAAGAATATTCCCCCAAAGTTTTTTTCGACAAATAATGAGAAGAGGCAATTTATTAAATATATCAACAACTCTTAATAAAGATTTTATACTTAAAGAAAGTCTGATAAAGAAATCATTATCTTAATGTTAATTGAAAGCTATACAAAATTCATAAATTCATTTATCGAAAAAATATTAAGTGAAAGTGATATTTTACTTTCATCTAAATTTATCGATGGCAGAGATAATTCAAGGGGTAATGAATGGGTGAGGTCTTCCATTGTTTTGGCTTAAATTACATAGGTCCTATGCCGTACCTAGGAAAGTTACGAGCTAAGGATCTTGAAATATAAATTGACGTTCCCAGATAATCGCTATCCATTTTTCACCAGACGTGACAGGTTCACCTCCGTGTAATGCATCTTCTGTTATACCACCCCAGCTATCGAGTGTATCAAAGCTGAGGACATCACCCTTTTTCAATTTAAAGCTTTTTTTCAAGTTAGGAAAAATAGTCTCACCACCTTCATAATCATCATTCAATGCAAATATGAATGTGTGTACTCTATCATTTTCGTGTTCTTTATGGCTATCCTGGTGAACTTTGAATAACCCACCCTTCTTATAATGAACTACCCTCAGACCCTCGCAACGTTCTGGGTGGTCTGTGTACCTATTCATAATTTCTATAATTTTAGGATTAGATATTGGCAATGTACATTCCCGAGCATCTCGCATGGTAAAATCAATATATTTAACAATACCAACCCCAGCCTCTTCTAGGTGAGGTAAAGCCATATTTTTTATATATTCGCATTCTTCATCGGTGAGCGAGTTTGATTCCACTGTCGGAAATTTATAGATGGGTATCATAAATATCACATAGAAATGTATTTTTCACTTCTAACCCATAAGTTACAAATCCATTTTTCACCTCGGGTGACCGGTGCACCCCCGTGCATCGCTTTGTATGGAACTCGACCCCAGCTATCGAGTGTATCAAAACTGAGCACATCACCTTTTCGAAGTCTGTATGTTTTATCTAATATGGGAAAATACGTCTCCCCACCTTCATATTCGTCATTCAAGGCGAATATGAATGTATGTTTTCGACGATTAGAATGTTCGATGTCTGCATCTTGATGTGGTTTGAAAAACCCACCGGGTGTGTACCGAACCACCTGTAAGTTCTCGCACAGAGTGACATCATCCACACATTTCGCAATAATCGATTGAATATGGTGGTCGTCGGGGTCGAGCCACGCGGTCTCACTCTTCCGGATTTCTTCGTCTTCAACAAATTCATCACCGATTGTCGAAGGCTTCAATTTTTCTTTAGCCATCGATTTTATATACTCACATTCTTCATCTGTAATGACACCCCGTATGACTTCAGGTGATTTATATTTGGGTCTGAATACGATGATTAGTACTATCAAAATGAGTACAATGTGCCACATCTATCATCTACTCAGAAATATATATCTCGGAACTTGGCACGTGTACCTGTTTCGTATGCGTGTAATTACAGTATTCGTGTACTTTGTGAGTTCAAAGGCTGTATCCATGATTTCATCTTCCTTCGTTGGGTCTACCATCCATTGCCGTAATAAATCACTTCCCGTATCAATAAACATCTGATATATTTGCTGAATATCTCGCATTTTATCATTGTGTTTGTCTCTCCTTTGAAGTTCACGTTTTAAATCATCTTTTGATATGTGATTCATCAAATATGAAATACGCAAATTCAGATTATTCGTGTGTATGTAATCGTACTTGTAAGTATTGTTATAATCAGCTATACCTACCGCCGTATTTAACCCCATGATGGGTCCAGGTGCAGAGGCTTCGAGAAGTTCCCTGTACATGGGTCTTCCCCCACATGGAATGTCTCCATGTTCTCTACCCCGACGCTTAAACTCAAAATAATGTGGATTGTGTACACGTCCGGTCTCGATTTGACCCGTCCGCCAATCAAATGCAGTCTGACACGTTGTACACCACATCTGCGCACATCCATCTATTTTATGAATCATGGTCGCACATTTTGGACACGGTTTTGTGTCTCGGTTAATGAGTTTCATTGTTTTAACAGTCTCTGGGTCGCACACGTGACCATCTAAACAGACTTCGTTACAATTTTCACAAAATGACTGTTGACAAATTCCACATTTCCATAAATCATCTAGAAATCCACGACATTCATCATGTGGACACCCGCGTATAAATTTGGTGGCTTCCTCGCTTGCATCTATGGGTAAAGTTCGCAGCTTTTCAAGTTCTTCTCGTAAGAAAGCGTGTGCTTTTTCAGTAAACATACACACGGTGAGATACATATCAACATATTTTCCATTCGTTTCTACTGCGTGATGATATCTCCGTCTACCTTTGATATATATTTGTGCTATGTAATCACGAAGTGCATTTATCTCTCTGCGTTTTAAAATACGTTGCACATATGGTTGTGTTTCGGGCATGCGTACGAGTTCCCGTTCGAACAAAATCTGTTCTCGGTGTTTTTTATATTCATTATTTCTGAAACGCTTTGTACAAAACATGTCTACAAATTCCCTATTATGTACTTTTTTGCAACTCATGCAATGTGGATCTTCCGAGGTGGATAATAAATAAGTTTGACAACATGTTCTACACGATTCGAAATCACAGAAAGGACAACATACTTTTTTGTGATTTGTTTTATTAAAAGGTTCACAGCATACACCGCACGTCATCGTGTAGTTTTAGGGGTTTTCTTCTTTAAACTGGAAGGTTTCAGTGCACTCTGAACACGAGAAAACAAACTTACATATACAGTAGTTCCCTTATTTTTTTCCCGCTCTTTCATGAGTTCATAAAATTTGAGTTCTTTGTTAAGGGTACTCTTACCCGTTTTGATGGCATCGAGAGAAAGTTTTTTGAGGTCTTCGACGGCTTTCTTAAAACGTGGACTGGATGCAGATTTGATATTTCGAACGTCAACAAATGGGGCTGGAGTCATCTTACATTGTATTAAGAAATAATTTCTACGTCTGTCACTAATAAACAGTATCGTCGGTGGCTGTCTGATTCGATTGTAGTCTTTATAAAGTTACCTTCTGTGTATTCTTTTATAACTCTTTTCATAGCATCAATATGTATATAGGATTTATGTAAGTATGTAGATGAAAGCCAGTCACGCCCGTGCCATCTATTTTCATTATCCACCACTTTCCATATGCCACAGCACTTGTTCATTACGTGGATCGTTGGAAAAAAATCATCATCACCGGTGTCGACGACGGTTTCAATTTTTTCATATTTAATTTTCACCATGTCACCCACCTTCACTTCGATCATCTTTTTCTTACCACCGATAGCTTCCGCGAATTCTTTGTATTCTGAATCCATAAAATCATATTTGGACTGAAGCTTGTCGAGTAACCCAAGAAGATGATGGCGATTCATGTTCGGGGAGAGATACTATTTATGATGCTCTCGTCGACTTAGGATATACTCAGAGGCCTTTTTAGGTGTCTTACAGATGAGATCCCCGCAATGGTCTCTGTTTTGGTACACAGCGTTTACACCCGTCGAAAGTTCGTCGCACGTCTTGAGTGTCCACCTTCCGAGTGGTTGTTTCTTTGATTCGGTGCGAGTGAGGGCTTTCACAAATTCAATGAGTTGTTTTCGCATGGTCCTTGTATTAAATTTTAGATGTGATTTGACTTAGGCATTCATTCACCCCACAAATAACTAAATGACTTAGAAGATGAAATACGTACAAACTTAAATGGCCAAGCGTGCCACATTTTACTTAAAAGTAATAGACATTAAAAAATAATGATAGAAGACCTGACTAGAAAAATATATTCTCAACTGGGACCTGGGTACAGTGAGAGAGTATATCATAATGCGATGGAGGTACTTCTTCGTTCAAAAGGGATTCCTTATGAATCCGAGAGAATTATTCCCATTCCCTTCGAGGGACATGTGATAGGAAATTTACGTGCGGATATAATCATAAATAATGAAACTGTACTTGAGTTCAAAACCATCAAAACCTTAAATGAGTCGGCCGAGGTTCAAGGTCATAATTATCTTCGCTTGACTGGCTTGAAGACTGCGTATCTGATAAATTTTCCTCCGTTTCAGAATCGTGAGGTTGAGGTTCGTTGTATCGCATCGCTAGAATGTATGGAAAAACACGACTGAGATGTTTATAGGTGTCAAAAGTTTCTTCGTAGTACTTCTTAGGATTTTTCATCTCTTCGGTGAGTATATGATGCGCTTTCTGCATGTAAAATGCGGCTTCGTCAATACAAAACTTTTCGTATTCGCTCATTAGTGGTAAAAAGTATCATTTCTTTAAATTGTCTGTATAAATTCCCAACGTAAATCATGACATAT